>ENA-ORXT01000706-ORXT01000706.1-marine-metagenome-genome-assembly--contig:-NODE-706-length-50914-cov-7.994138_pt1 | contig 50914 bp, 40 predicted proteins | sample MGYA00237868_ERZ511482 | MGnify/ENA metagenome assembly ERZ511482
TTGTAATATGCTTCTGCCTGTAGTGTCCAGTTTTTAGCAACTATTTTTTGGATACCTATACTTCCCTGCCATGCCAATTGTGGCTTTACTTTGGCCGTTGCAGGTACCCATAAATCTGTCGGTAAACCGATACCCGTTGTCGTCAATAAGTGCAGATTTTGCATCATTTTACTCACAGAAATCGTCCACAATGAGGTATTATTAACTTGATATTTTAAAGAAAATCTAGGCTGAAAAGAAAAATATCGCTTCGATTGTACGTTAATTAAAGTACTTCTGAAACCTATATTCCCCTTTAGCTTAGGCGAAAAAGAAATATTGTTTTCTAAATAGGCTGCATACTCCTGGGAATTAACCGTATTGTTCACCGAGATGAGAGAATCAATGGCATTTCGTTCGTTTACCGCTACTGTAGAGTTATGGTCTAAAGTAAAAGCGCCTGGTCGAAAAGTATGATTGATAAATTCCAAACCAAATTTAGCATTATACTTAGTAGAAGGAATAAAGTCAAAGTCAATTTTCGCTGATTTGTCTTCTATACTAGAATTATATAAATTATAAAATAGATTGTCCTGAACTTGTTCTGATTCTCCTTGACCAGCAGGAATAATGCGCTCCGCATACAATTCTTCTGACTTAAACCAAAACTTACTAAAATTGAGCGTTGTATTGGCAAATAATCGGTCAGAAAATAAATGATTCCAACGCAAAACGCCAATAGTATTGCCCCAATTTAAATCTTGATGATGCGCTATCGTTCTAAAATCAAGTCCATCTTGTACAGATTGGTTGCTATCTCCAAATTTATCGTTTCCATGATATACGCTTAAAAATAACTGGTCTTTTTTACCTAAATAAAAATTGACCTTGCCATTGATATCTAAAAAAGTATGGGCTGTTGTTCCTACACCCCCTTTGCGTTCCTTCAACTTTCGGCTAATTGGCTTTAAAAAAACATCGAATACAGAACGTCTTATTGAGAAGAAGAAAGAACTTTACTAAGCCTTCTGTAAAAAGAAGAGATGAGATATTGAATGCTACGTACAGACAAAAAATGTACGGCGATAAAGCATAGTAAGACGCAAAAAAAATATAAATATAAAATAGGCTATATCATTTGATATAGCCTATTTTTTTTGGGCCTCGTGGGCTTCAAGCAAGGACGCGCATGAAGCAACACTAGTGCAGGTTTCTTGAGGCGTCCTTAGCTACCTCGCTGTCCACCTCCCTGCTGTCCCCCTTGCTGTTGACCTCCACCTTCTGTCTTCTGGTCGGTATTCTTTATTTTACTTCTTCTTTCTTTAAAATCAACTTTTCCAAATTTATATCTAAAGCTCAGACCAAATGACCTAAAAGGGATTGCAAATCTAGATGTCTGCGTGAAACCATCACCTTCTATTTCTGTATCAAAGCTTTTGAAATCTTCGAAAGGCTCGATGATCCTGATGCCGAGACTCATACTATTCTTAAAGTCTCTTCTCATCCCAAAACCTATCATTGAGAAGCTAGGATTCTTTCCTTGAAGTGTATACCTAGGCGCATTAAATATTCCAAAGAAATCTGCTTTGAAATCTCCTGATATTGCAAATTCGCCACTGGTAAATACCCTGTAGTTTATTGCAAAATTACTTAGCTCTCTTCCACCAACTATACCCGTCGCATTATATGTCCCTACATCACCTCCTAACCTTAAGGTGAATCTACCTACAGATTTTGAAGCGAATAAATTAATACCCACAGACTTATTCTGACCTACATTAGAGTAAGTAGTCGTAGATATATCTTCCACATCGACTTGCACTATAGACTCTATGATCTCAGAGGTGATCTTGTAGTAAGTAGTTGCGAATATACTGGCTCCAAGTATATTAGTATTATATCCTAATTCGAATTGGTCTGTTAATTCAGGCCTTAACACAGGATTACCAAAACTAATATTCCCAAAATCTGCTGTATTCCTAAACGGATTAATAAATCTTAGACTTGGTCTTTGTATTCTCTTACTATAAGAAAGCTTGAGATTCTTAAAGTTTTTAAGGGCTTTTGAAATGGCTATGTTAGGTAAAAAGCTATCGTAACCATTAGTAAATACTGCTCCATCAAACTCGCCATCGCCTCCGATATCCGTTCGCTCATATCTTAAACCTGTGACTATATTAAGTTTTTTGAAGTAAAAATTATAAGAAGCATAACCCGCATAAACATCTTGGTCATAGAGAAAAATATTGGACCTGTCGATATCTAATGTTTTACCGCTACCATTATTTTTTATGAAGAATTGGGAATCACTATCTATATTTCTAATAACCGTCTTAGCACCTACTTCTAACTTAGCAGCTCCGATAGGGTGAGTGTAGTCTACCTGACCAGTAAATTCTACGTTATCTCCATAGTTGAAAATATCTTCCACTCGGTCTGGCACATTATCAATTTCAAAGGTCTCCTCAATTCTATTTTCCTGATTTTGATCATTTCCTGATATCTGCACTGCGAAAGAAAGCTCTTGTTTATCATTGTCCGGAAATTTCTTTGTAAAATCCGTATTCCAGTCATAACCAGCAGAAAAATTATTGCCGTCATTAAGTCTATTAAATCCTAAAGACCCAAAAGCTCCATTGGCATCTAAATCCTGATCAAATCCAAACCCTCTATATGTAAAAGATGTATTCAATGCATTATATGCGTTGAAATCATAAAAAGCACTTGCTGAACCGTTGAATCCCAGACGACTAGAATTTGTGATACCTTGAAAATCGTATACAGTCTGACCAGAAGATAAACTCCTATTAAAAGACAGATCTGCATCGATAGGTAGGCTATAAAAAACACCCCAATTAGTAGTAAATCCAAATCTACCTCGACCGATATTGAGGTTGATGTTTCCATTATTCTGTCGATTACCTCCAGATGCATTTACAGAACCTGCTATACCTTCTATATCTTTTCCTTTTGTAATGATATTGATAATACCACCAGAGCCTTCCCCATCATACTTAGCACCTGGCTGAGTGATGACTTCTACTTTTTTAATTTGATCTGCGGGAAACATCTTTAGTGCTTCCGCGGTATTGGATGAAAACATGCCTGATGGCTTACCATTGATCAATATCTGAATTTGCTGAGACCCCCTTATCGAAACATTACCGTCGAGATCAACTGACAGCATGGGAACCTTTCTGAGTACATCTGTCGCATCTCCTCCAGAAGTAGAAGAATCATCCTCAGCATTGAATACGATCTTGTCCACTTTGGATTCTATCAATGCTCTTTTCTCTACTATCTGCACCTCATCCATCACGACTGACGAAGTACGTATCAATACACTCTCCAGATTCTTAGTTGGTTTCTTAAGTGTCACTTCGACATCCTTGAGGATCTTATCTTCATATCCAAGAAAAGAGATCCTGATATCGTACTTCCCATTGATCACTTCTGAAAATTTGAATGCTCCATCATCTTCTGATAAGATGCCATCTATTATTTTTTCCTTGCCTGCTTTGTGCAGTGATAACGTGGCATAGCCAATCGACTGATTAGTCATGCTATCTATAAGTTCACCCTTGATAGTTCCCTTTATGGTTTTACCTTTTTTACCTCCAAATCCACCCCACTGTGCAGATAAAGTAGTAATAGAAATAAGGCCAACCAATAAGAGGGTAATAGTATGTTTCATGTAGTTAGTTTTTTCGATAGTAGATAGTATAGCTTGGAAATGGAATATCTCCAAAGAATGTTTCGAATTTGACTTAATAATCCTGCAATGGTTTAATAAATAGACCAGTAAAACATCTTTATCGATTAATCAGTACAAATCTCTCAGTTTATTGGCGCAATAGAGTAAATTCAGGATGAATTAACAATAATTTATTATGCAAAAAATTAGTCTATTCTTAGTTTTTGTAATGGTCGTATGTGAAGCCTGTAGCCAACAAAAACTACTCAATGCGCCAGATGAAAAGAAAGCTGTCATTTCAAAATTAGAATCAAATGCAGACCACTATTTTGACGTAGCGATGCAGATATGGAATTATGCAGAGCTCGGATATATAGAAGAAAAAAGTTCTGCCCTATTGCAATCAGAATTGAAGACTGCAGGATTTAGTGTTGATGCTGGAGTAGTGGGTGTACCGACTGCGTTTGTAGCTAGTTACGGAAGTGGTTCACCTGTAATCGGTATCCTCGGAGAATTCGATGCCTTGCCAGGTGTATCGCAGACGGCTTCCCCATTCAAAGAAAAAAGGGATGATGTCAATGCTGGCCATGCTTGTGGTCATCACTTATTCGGCTCTGGGTCTGCAGCCGCTGCGATCGCTGTCAAAGAATGGATGCAAGCAAATAATATAAAAGGCACGCTGAGATTCTATGGCACTCCTGCTGAGGAAGGAGGAGCTGGAAAAGTATATCTAGTTAGAGGTGGATTATTCGATGATGTAGATGCTGTATTGCACTGGCATCCCGGAAGTAGTAATGGTGCAAGTGCCGCCTCTTCTCTAGCCAACAAATCTGCCAAATTTAGATTCTATGGGGTAGCGTCTCACGCTGCCGGATCTCCTTGGAATGGTCGCTCCGCACTCGATGGTGTCGAGGCGATGAACATGATGGTCAACATGCTCAGAGAACATATCCTACCCGACTCTAGAATCCATCACGTGATCACTAGAGGTGGAGAAGCGCCTAACGTTGTGCCAGAATTTGCAGAAGTATTTTACTACTGCAGACACCCCGAGATGGAGATGGTAGCTAAGAACTTTGCTCGTATAGTCGAAGCAGCAGAAGGAGCAGCAAAAGGTACGGGAACCACTATGGATTATGAAGTCATCCATGGTATCTATAATGTACTGCCGAATGAAACACTTGCAAAGATCATGTACAAAAATCTAACTGAGATAGGCGGTGTAAAATATACTGCCGAAGAAAAAGCCTATGCAGAAAAGATAGTTGCCACGTTTGAGTATGGTGATAATGTGGAGATCGGACTGAGTGAAAATATCGCTCCCTTCCAAGTCATCAGAAAAGGAAGAGGTGGATCTACTGACGTAGGTGATGTAAGTTGGGCTGTACCTACAGCAGGTATGCGCGCTGCTACTTGGGTGCCAGGTACTTCAGCGCACAGTTGGCAGGCTGTAGCTGCCGGAGGTACGACTATCGGTAAGAAAGGAATGATGGTAGCCGCAAAGACTATCGCAACTACAGCTATTGACTTGTTTAGAGACCCATCAGTCATGCTGACTGCTAAAGAAGAATTAAACAGGTCCCGTGGTAAAGACTTCGTTTATAAGTCACTACTTGGGGACAGGGAACCTCCTTTGGATTTTAGAAAGTGATTTTTTAGGGGAGAGGTTCGAGAGGAGAAGTCAGAGGAGAGAAGCTGAAAATCCTGACGCCTTGCTTCAGATACTCGTGATTAGGGATGGACAAGAAACGAATTACCAGTTTACCAGTTTACCAAAACAATTTATCATGAAAAACATATTCCTTACTTCGCTACTTATTTTTATAGCATCTTCTACTTTCGCTCAAGATCGTCTTACGGGTAAAAATTTTGCTACTCGTGCAGAGGTAATTGCTCAGAATGGAATGGTCGCCACCTCTCAACCGCTAGCTACTCAAGTAGGGTTAGATATTTTGAAGAAAGGTGGCTCGGCAATCGACGCTGCCATTGCAGCTAATGCGGCTTTAGGATTGATGGAGCCGACAGGTTGTGGTATGGGTGGAGATCTATTTGCTATAGTCTGGGATGCTAAGACCCAAAAATTATATGGCTTAAATGCTAGTGGTCGATCACCTAAGTCATTGACCATCGACTACTTCAAAGAGAAAGGACTAAGTAAAATACCTTCTCATGGGCCCATTCCAGTGAGTGTGCCAGGGGCAGTGGACGGATGGTTTGAACTGCATGGTAAATTTGGAAAATTACCCATGAAAGAAATCCTAGCCCCTGCTATAAAATATGCTAACGAAGGTTTTCCGCTGACACAATACATCGCTGCGCTATGGGGTAGATCTGTACCTTTTTATTTGAGTAAAGGTTTCCCTAATGTAAAGGAAACATACACAATAAATGGAAGTGGAAAAGTACCAGAAAAAGGAGACGTTTTTAAAAATAAGTACTTAGCCAATACTCTAAGTAAGATAGCCCAAGGTGGTAGAGATGCCTACTACAAAGGTGACATAGCGAAGACCATAGCAAGTTTCATAAAAGAACAAGGAGGTTACTTATCCTTTGAAGATTTTGCTTCTCACAAATCAGAATGGGTAGATCCTGTCTCGACAAACTACCGAGGATATGATGTATGGGAACTTCCACCAAACGGTCAGGGTATCACTGCGTTGCAGATGCTGAATATTTTGGAACATTATGATTTTTCCAAAATTCCTTTTGGTAGTGATGAGCACATCCACTATTTCGTCGAGGCTAAGAAATTGGCTTTCGAAGATCGTGCTAAATATTATGCGGATATGGATTTTTTCGATGTGCCTGTAGGGCAATTGATCTCCAAAGAATATGGAAAAGAACGACAAGCCTTGATTACGGAGCAAGCCGGCAAATATGAAGCTGGAGAGATAAGTGCAGGCGAAACTATTTATCTAACAACTGCCGATAAGGATGGGAATATGGTTTCCTTTATACAAAGTAATTATAGAGGTATGGGTAGTGGAATGGTTGCACCTGGTGTAGGGTTTATGCTACAAGATCGTGGAGAATTATTCTCACTGGTAGAAGGTCAAGCTAATACTTATGAGCCTGGGAAGCGACCATTTCATACGATAATCCCTGCATTCATCACAAAGGATGGAAAGCCATATATGAGTTTTGGCGTGATGGGTGGGGACTTCCAGCCAATGGGTCACTGTGAGATCGTCATGAATATGATCGACTTCGGCATGAATATCCAAGAAGCCGGAGATGCTCCGAGAATTGATCATGCTGGATCTTCTACACCTATGGGTAAACCAGCGGATGGCACTGGGATGATAAAGTTAGAAGATGGTTTTGATTATGAGACTATCAGGCAGCTAATGATACGTGGTCACAAAGTGGGTTATGGTCTAGGAAGTTATGGTGGTTATCAAGCGATCAAATATGATGCTGCGCAAGGTGTTTACTATGGTGCATCTGAGAGTCGCAAGGATGGTCAGGCAGCTGGGTATTAGGATTTGGTGATCGGTTTATTGGTAGACTGGTAATTATTATACTAGTAACTTAAATACTCATGAACTAGTACTGACCGGAGAGTTCTAAATTCATCACGCTCTACACATTAAACCAATAAGTAAACTTAGCTACCAATGCTCTGTTTAACAGCGTAGTAGTAAATCTATCAGACGGGTCGGCACCTGTAAAATAATTATCTGTATACACAATGAAAAAATCAGATGCAGGAGCAAATCTATATTGCAGCCTTGCATTGATATTGGTCTGTTCGGATTGAGTGTTGTACTGAATGAAGGTGGTCAGGAATATCTTCTTAGAAAAAGTATAATCAACTCTAGGCCCTAACAGGAACGTCTGCTTGGTATCTTCTAAGTAGGGCATATCAAAATAATTGTAATTAAAGTCAATGGACACAGAACCTCTAGGCTCATACCTGTAAGTAATTCTACCTCGAGTACCAGCTCTAAATCCATTAAAGTATTGTCCTAGATAAGGATTAATGAAAAACGAAAATGCCTTGCGTCTATCACTAGAATAATCTCCCCCAATATTGAAGTAGCTGTAACCAGTATTCGCTGGAAGTGGTTCACTGTCCGTACCTGTAGGATCAAATTCATTAGTAAGGAATACATAATCTTGAACAGCTTCTATCTCAAACCTTGCACTATTCCTGAAATTACCACCAAAGTATACGCCAACAGTATGATCTGTTTTATCAAAATCCTTGTTCCAGATAAAATCTGAAAACACTCCCAAGTTTAATGAGTTGAACGGACCGTTTTGTGGATACATCGTCCTCCACATCGCTGGATTGACATTGTAATATCCTTTACGTCTTACGAATCCTACTTCCGCATCATAACCATCTCCTACATACTCATGATTCCACCTCATACCATAGTTCCGCTCAGATACCTCTACTTGCAGACCATGTGCAATCTGCGAACCTGCACCGTCTGGAGAAAATGATTTATGTAAGAATGTTTTCCCATACACAGAATTACTATTAGTTGCCATATTGAGATCTACGCCTAACAATCTATTATACTTTGGCTCATCGACACCCAAACTGTCATCTCCAGTTACTTGCTTATTTATTCCTATAAAACTGATATTGGACCTTTGGAGAAAATTACGCTGGACTGCCGCTACTGTATAGTTAGTTGCAAATACACCATTATCTCCATTTGCTGTTTGCATATTGAGTAGTCCGACTCTAAGTTTATCATTTAGCTTGCCACTGAGTCTCGCTCCAGCAAGTATCCTATTCTGCACAAAATCACCATCATTGTTTTCAGCAGTTCCTATCCGTCGAGAGAAAAAAGGATTTATGGACCCTGACCCAAACCCACCAAACAGATCAGCATTCTCTAGAAAGAACTGGCGTCGCTCGGGAAAAAATATTTCGAATCTATCTAGATTAGTTACTTGTCTATCTACCTCCACTTGAGAGAAATCTGGATTGACCGTCAGGTCTAGATTAAGTCCAGAGGTAATACCTATCTTGGCATCTCCACCGATATCATATTTCGGCATTACATCTGTCCCTGCTTCATGATCTTTACTAAACCCTGAGGTGACATAAGGTATCAAAGACATACTTCTTCCCTTGGACCTAAGTGGCTCTTCGAATATCAATTTGCCATTGAAAGCAAGATTAAACAAAGGTTGGTTTATAGGTACATCCGTCCACGTATGATTTTCGTTGGTCTGGGTATCAAACCGGTAAGAACCTAAACCCCACGACTCCACACTATCATTAAATCTTAATATGCTAAATGGTATCTCTAGCTCTGCGGTATAATATCCATCAAACTTCTTAGCATCGCCTATCCATTTATTATCCCATGATTCGTCGAAATCTCTTCTTTCGTTTCCTCCATTAGTGATCGTTCCTTCTCTGATGACTCCCTCTGGATTCACACCAAAGAAGAACGCATTGAGCCCATCATAATAAGTATCTAGGACTATGGTGATATTATCATTTCCGCCAGCTCTGTAATCTCGCTTTAGAGAATTGACCAACCACTTATTACCAACACCATATACTTTTATACCTATATAAAGATTTACGTCATCATAAGCAAAGTACATCTCTGTATCATTAGTCGCTTTGAGAGAGTCATTAGGAAAGTATTGGTGAAAATCATCTGCTGGGGTTAACTTAGACCAAATGTCTTCAGAGAGTTCACCGTCGATGACTATTTTTTCATCGGTGATCAGTGCCTTTACGGATTTCTGTGCTTGGCAAAAGCAGGAGCAGAAGCAGAGAATCGCCAATATAGACAGGTGTAGTTTAATCATTGCGGATGCAAAGATAGTATTATCTTAATTATATATTAAAAATATAAATGTGAATCATAAGTTAATGAATCACCAATATAGTCGTCACCAAGATCTCAAAAAAGTCATCAACATGACGCTTCTCAATGTAGGTCGCAGAAGGCAAGAACCTTAAGGTGTACTTACTATCAACCATAGTATGAGTGATATATGCTTTGCCACTATTATTGATATGGTCTTTAATCGCTTTATTCAACTGATTGAGTTCTGCTAGATCATCGAATCCTTCTGGCTTATACCGAAAGCAGGTCATATTAAACATCGGCTTGACTACAATCTCAAAATCATTTCTAGCCTTAAGGTTATTTACAAAATCGGTATTCAGTGCTATATCATTACGCAACTTACCTTGAATACCTTCTAGCCCAAATCCCCTCATCACAAACCATAATTTAAGCGATCTAAATCTTCTCCCTAATGGTATGCCCCAGTCACGATAGTTATTGATATCCTCAACCGTATTGGTCTTGAGATACTCTGGCATAATTTCGAAAGTTTTCTTGAGCACTTCGGCATCCTTCACATAATAGCAAGAGCAATCAAAATTAGTGAACATCCATTTGTGAGGATTAAATACAAAGCTATCTGCCAGTTCCATACCTTCCGCCATCCAGTGGTACTCCGGCAGCAGAAGTGCCGTGCCAGCATAAGCTGCATCTACATGATACCAGACATCATACTTTTGGCAAATATCTCCTATCGCTTTGACAGGGTCCATACCCATCGTACCTGTAGTCCCAAATGCACCTATCACACAACAAGGTACCAGACCATGCGCTAGGTCATTGTTGATCGCCTTATCTAGCTCCGCAGGTATCATGGCCATCTGGCCATCTGTCTTTATCTTGACCACATTGTCACTACCTATCCCTGCTATCTTCACGCCCTTCTCGATACTAGAATGAACTTCTTCTGAGCAGTATACTCTTAGATTATTAGGTACGCCTTTTTTATTCGATTCGAAATTTGTGACGACTTCTCGTGCAGTCAGTATAGCTACCAGCGTCGACGAGGAAGCTGAGTCCTGGATCACCCCTTTCCATGAGGCAGGTAACTTCATGGCAACCTTTAACCAGTCCAGCATTTTTTCTTCTAGCTCAGCGGCGGCTGGAGACGTCTCCCACATCATCCCCTGTACTCCCATCGTGGCAGTGATCATCTCCGCGAAGACCGACTCTATCGAATTACTACAAGGGAAGTATGCATGAAAATTAGGATGTTGCCAATGCGTTACGCCTGGAATGATCTTGTCATTTAGATCAGCTAAGATATCGCCCACTGTATCAGACTTATCAGGCATAGCATTGGGGATGCTCTCATAGATCTCTCTAGGCTTTACTTGCGATTTGACTGGATAGTTTTCTATGCCATTCATATATCGATCTATCCATTCTATGATCGGTTTTACTTCTTCACTAAACTGCGGCGGCTTGAGCATAATTATTCTACCTGATTATTGTTGAGATTAACAAAGTCTGAAATTATATTTCTTTACTTTAGGAATAGATATACACTCCTAAATATTATGAAGACAAAAATACTATTATCGATCGTTACTGCCCTACTATTTGCTTGTGCACCTAAGCCTAGCATGATCACGCAAGATACTGCTACAGCAAATGGACCAATACTAAAAGAAAAATCAATCCGTATTACCTACCCAAGCGACCATTACCAGGAAGCTTTGGATGGTAGATTGGTGCTGATGATCTCCTCCCATAACGATACCGACCTAAGATTCCAACTCAGTGATAATGTCACAAGTTGTCAAGCATTCGGGATGGATATAGAGAATTGGGTGCCTGGCACTAGTCAGACTTTCGACCTTAATGCTTTTGGGTATCCTATCCAAGATTTTGATGATCTGCCGGCAGGCGAATATTTTGTACAAGCGCTGTTTCATAAGTATGAAACATTTAATCGAGCAGATGGACATGTCGTAAAGTTGCCTATGGATAGAGGCGAAGGCCAGCAATGGAATCGTGCGCCAGGAAATGTATATTCTATTGCGACTAAGATGATGATAAACGGTGATGAGATGGGAAGTCTAAAACTTAACATGGACCAGATAATCCCTCCCATAGAAGAGCCAAAAGATAGCAAGTACATCAAACACATCAAGATGAAGAGTAAGCTCCTAAGTGAGTTCTGGGGAAGAGATATTTATCTAGGAGCGCATGTACTTTTACCAGAGGGCTTCGATGAGCATCCTGATGTCAAATATCCGCTGGCGATCATGCATGGGCACTTTCCACGAGATTTTGGAGGATTTAGGACCACCCCTCCTGATCCTAACCTGAAAGCTGAGTACAGTTCTAGATTCAAGATGGATGGTTACAATCGTATCGTCCAGCAAGAAGCACATGATTTTTATAAGGAGTGGACTGGCCCAGACTTTCCGAGAGTCCTTGCCATAAAGATCCAACATCCTACACCCTACTATGATGATTCTTATGCGGTTAATTCTGAAGCACAAGGACCCTATGGAGATGCCCTCACTTACGAACTCATTCCACACATAGAAAAAATGTTCCGAGGAATCGGGGAAGGTTGGTCACGATTTGTCTATGGTGGCTCTACCGGCGGATGGGAAGCACTAGCCGTACAAGTCAAGTACCCTAAAGAATATGGAATGTGCTTCGCTGCATGTCCTGACCCGATAGACTTCAGAGCTTACTGCCTGGTCAATATCTATGAAGATGAAAATGCTTACTACAAGAAAGGGCAGTTCAGAAAAACGCTAGTAGCTGGCCACAGAGATTACCTAGGCAATGTAGATGCCACACTCAGAGATATGAACTATCGAGAGATCGTACTCGGCAGCAAAGGCAGATCAGGACAGCAGTGGGATATCTGGGAAGCGACCTACTCGCCCATCGATGAGCAAGGTTATCCAAGACGCATATGGGACAAAGTAACAGGCAAGATAGACAAGACCGTAGCGAATTACTGGAAAGAAAACTATGACCTAGCTTACATCATGAAACGTGACTGGAACAAACATGGCAAAGATTGGGAAAATAAAATTCACTTATACTGTGGAGATATGGACAACTACTATCTCAACAATGCTGTCTATCTAGCTGAGGAAATACTAGAAGAAACTTCTGCCCCTTATTATAATGGTGAAGTCGACTATGGTGACAGAGCAGAGCACTGCTGGAATGGTGATCATGATAATGGGAATCACCTTACTCGGTTAAGATATCACAGTATGTTTGTGAAGCGATATGTTGAGAAGGTTGAAGCCGTTGCGCCGGCGGGAGCTGATCTTTTGGGGTGGAGGTATTGAAAGCATTTATCTTATATTTCATATAAAATGAAACTACCTATTGAACGATAAAGAATACAAAGATTTATTGAATAAAGCTATCGCTTAATTCAACTTTATTTCAAAGTGGAATGAATACCTTTACTATATAAACTAATAACTTAATGAATCCAAGACACAATATATACATAGCTATTTGCCTAATCGTCACTGGCTTTGCATGTATACTCTTGGGCAAACAAAACCAAAACAACATACAAAAGCATAAAGACGAAAACACCTCTATCACCGTTATCAAAATAAAAGACCAGGATGATTCCACTCCTTGGTTTACTTATGTAGGCTTTGCATTTATAGCAGGTGGACTGATCCTAGCAGCTGCTAATCTTAAGCTTAAAAGTGGCAGTAAGGAGACGGAAGTCATTTTGACTAAAAAAGAACAAGAAGTTGTGGATGCTATCACTCAAGGTAAGACGAACAAAGAAATTGCTCAAGCAATGTTTGTAAGTCTTAATACTGTCAAGACTCATACAAGCAATATCTATTCTAAGGTTGGCGTGAATTCTAGAAGTCAACTAATAGAAAAGCTAAAAAAGCAACGGTACTAGTACCAAAATCACCCCGTAATTACTTGCTCTAGAAGTTTTTCTACGGCAATTTGCTTTCTTAATCGAAAGTAAATAATATGTCAAACACCAAGTTATACCTAAGTATCATATTGATGATCATACCGCTAATAGGCATTGGTCAAAGTATCTCAGAATGTAGAAAGATCGTAGAAGTCACGGTAGAAGCCCTGAATACAAAGTCATCCGAGATGATCGAGCAACATCTCGCAACAGACTTTACGATAGCGGGTCAGGAAGGTCCAGTAGCCATCATGGTCTTAAAACAAATAATCGCTCAATTAGCAGACCCGATCATATCGTACGAAGAAGTAAGTCACCTTGAAAATGAAAATAGCCTGGTGTTGGTTTATGATTTCGAGTACAAAGAAAAAGGGAGTCAAGAAACACAGATCACATTTGACAAGAACAATAAGATCAAGTCTCTTGACCTATTTAAGATGACTGTCAAAAAAATGGGCAAGGACGATACCAAGATCCTAAAAAGTGAAGCCGATAAAATAGAAGTACCGATGGAAATGATGGGAAGATTGATAAGTGTGGATGTAGCTGTAAACGGAGTCAAAAGAAAATTTCTGCTTGATACTGGTGCTCCTAAAGTCATTCTAAATGCCAACTACTTTAAGCCGCCAGAAGACCTAAGTGGAGTGAGAAAAATATCTTCTTCAAAAAGCGTAAACGGTAGTATTTCTGGATTGGATCTGATGCATATTGAATCGATTGATCTTCATGGGATTCGCATCGAAGACCAGGAAGTCCTTACTGTCGATCTATCCAATTTAGAAAGACATACTGAAGAGGAAATTTATGGTTTGATAGGTTATGAGATGATAAAAGACTATGATCTCATTTTCAATTATGACGAAATGAAATTAACGCTGGTAAATCCTGACTTCTTTGAATGTTACGAAAGCATGATGCTCGCCGAAAAAGAAATTGTAGTCGTTCCTTTTGAGATTGAAACCCACATTCCAGTGCTCAAAGCAAAGGTCAATAGCATTACTTATTCTTTTGGACTAGACTCAGGCGCAGAGACAAATCTTATCGATGATGATCTATTCGAAAAATTCAATGATCAAATAAACAATATAACCATCGACACTTTATCTGGCATGGGTGATATATCCAGGGAAGTGAATTCTGCAAAGATCAATTCTACGCATATCGGAAACAAAGAATTAAAAAATATGGATACCGTATTCAGTGACATATCCCATATCAATGAAGGCTATAAAACAAAGATAGATGGCCTCTTGGGCTACGAACTATTGTCTAGACAGGTATCCGTTATTTCATACGCCCGCAAAGAGTTACGACTATACTAATAGGAAATATAAATTATTCGACTACTTATCCTGCTTCCCAAATACTTCCTTGAGTAATGGACTTTTTACAGTTTGAATAGTCTATTGCAGAGCAGCTATTCTTGTACATCATATAATCCAGTATTACCTTCTAATATTAATAATAACTCTTTAACTACAATAGGATTCATATCTGTTATTGTCGTGATCAAACTATAAGTCTAATACTTAAAAGGTGACAGATAAAATAAATTTGACATCCTGACAAAATAGCGGATATTTGATAATCATGAATAAGCAACTAACCATTTCAATAAGCCTTTTACTTTCTATATTTTCATTTTCACTACAAGCTCAGAATAATTTTCTGCCAGGACATATAATTACAGTTGATGGTGATTCTCTCTCTGGGTTAATTGATTACCAAAACTGGGATAAAAATCCAGATATAATCTCCTTTAAATTGACTACTGATTTATTGGAAAGAAAATATACGACATCGGACCTAAAGTCTTTCGAAGTATCTGGCGACAGGTTTATATCAGCCAAAACAAAGATTGAGACATCATGGAGGTCAATGAACAATCTAGATAATGATGGAAAATTAAAATTTGAAAATATCCATAGTTTTTTACAAGTATTATACGCTGGCATCAAACCCCTTTATATTTATAAAGATGATAAAGGAAATGAATCATTTTTTATTGATCTAGAAGGACAGGTTCAATTATTAGAATATAAAATATATACTATCGAAAAAAGTGGTAAACAATTTAAGTCAGAAATAAATAATTATAAAACTCAACTAAGAAAGTATTTATCAAATTGCGATGATATAAAAAATAGAATAACCTCCCTTAAATATTCTAAATCAAATCTAGTTTCAGCTTTTGACAGTTATTACAATTGTGTGAAACTAAATCCAAGTTTCAAAAAAGAACTTGAAAAAACTAAAATCGATATTGGCATAGTAAGTGGGATATCAAAAACTAATTTCAATTTTAATGGAACTGCTTTTTCTGATTTGGTTAAATCCGATCTTAAAGAAAATTTTTCAATTACTGGTGGCGGATTCATTGAGTTTACACCAGCAAGAAATAGAGGAAAAAGATATTTCAGGAGTGAGTTATTATATAGTTATTACAAGACTGAACCAATCTCATCATCAAGTATATCAACTCAGGTGTCTAAAAATAATTTTGATTTTGCATACCTTAAACTTAACAGCTTACTAGGTTATAAGTTTTTAATAGGTAACTCTCATTTGAATCTCAATCTTGGATTATCTTTTGGTTATGCTATTAAAGCAAATACTGAAGCATTTAATGACCCTAAAAGAACCGAAGTAGGGCTACTCTTCGGTCTTGGATATGGTGTAACTAAATACAACATTGATCTAAGGTATGAACAAGGAAACGGGATGTCATCTTTTTCAAATTTAAGCTCTAATGTGGATAGAATATCAATCTTGTTTTCATACAAATTGTAAATTGTATCCGACAAGGGTCAAAATCATTATTCCTTACTTATCCTGCTGACCAAACACTTCCTTCAATAGAGGACTAGTTCTTAACTTAGAATCATTTCTAATTCCAGTCTCCTTTACTTCTACTAGGTCGAACATCCCATCAAGTGCTTTATTATTGACATGGTCATCTAGTTCAGGATTTAAGTCTTTTGTGAAAGGAATTTTGTTGTATGCTTTAACCGCATCATTCCAGTAGCTTCTAGCATTTACTTCATCTAGTGATGATTGTATTATTGGCAGGAAACTTTTGTATAGTTCTTTTCTAGAAGTTTTTTCTAAGTATCTCGTTGCTGCATCATCTTCTCCCATCAAGATATTCGTAGCATCCTTAAAGCTCATCTGCTTGATAGAGTTAAGGAATATCGGCCCTGCTTTCTTTGCTGCTATCTCTGCTGCTTGATTCATCTTAGCGATTAGGTCTTTTTCTACATTTTGAAAGCCTGGCACTTTGGATAGCTTGTTAGTTACTTTGAGTGCTTCTTTCGGCAAGAGGATCTTGTATGGAGATTCGAAGTAACCGTTATCCGCAGACAGTGAACTTACTGCCTCATCGACACCTATGTTCAAGGCTTCTTTTAATCCACCCGCTATATTGCCTGATGATTCTCCTTTGACAACTGATTTAGCTTTGTCCATCAACTTCCCAAATTGTGCTTGAGCAGGACTAAGGCTGATCAACATAACGATTAACATTCCTAATATTCTCATATCTCTTTTTTATACTTTGTCTTTGTAATACCTATAGAACTGCAAAGTGTCAGCTTTTCATGTTAATATTTCACTAAAATGTCCAATCAAATTTAGAATTGACAATAGATAATCAATTGGCTTCGGACAATTAGATAACTATAAGTATGTTTAATAGAATAGAAGTAAATCTTTATATGGCGAAACCGCTGATCTTTGTTCTAAGCTTACTCATACTGTTAATGACGCAGGGCGCGGAAGCACAAGATCACCTTTCCTCTATCAAATCAAGATCTAAAGTCCCAGTCCTAAAAATCAACTTCTATATGATGGGGATGGACAGTATCGATGAGAAGATCACTATATCCATCGGAGACAATGTAAAGCACCTCAATGAGGAATTCGAAGGGCAAATCCTGTTTGAACTAGAAGAATTATTCATGGATGTGAATCATGAATATCTCCCCGACCTTCATACCGAATACAAAAAGAGAAAGAGCTATAGAATAGAGTCCACAGTGAATGCAATAGAGAAAAAAGGAGCGATCAATATTTTTCTTTTCAAAACCTATAGCCATGATGGATCTAATCAAGCCTTGATGGGTTTTACACCTATTTTCAAAGCAAGGCATAGTATCTACAAAGAAGCAAGTCCACGATTTGATAGGATCTTTTTGTCTTACTCTTGTCTTGGCAATAAAAACACTTTAGTACATGAAATGGGTCATTTCCTTGGGTTGAAGCATCCATGGGAATTAACCCCAGGTGGGCAGCGATCAGCAGGCATTATGAATAAAAAGTTACTAGACGTCAATCATATGACCTACAACGAAGATGTAACTGACTTCACAGACAAGCAATTTGATCAGATGCATAAATTCGCAATGGACTATCGACTTTATCTAGTGAAAAAAATCGTTACTGACTACTCCGTCAAGTAAGCGTCTTAATCCATATTTCTTATCAATACTTTTAAGATCTTGAGCATTTTAAAAGTTAAGTGATGAAAAAACACATAGTGATATTATGTAATATGTAATATATTGTATATCTTAAGGTTAATATACAAACCAAACGAACTTCTTACAGCTAATCTCTTAGCAAACTTACCGTAGCTCCCAAGGCAGATTCTTCATATTAAAAACTGACTCAATATGGGTAAGATAGCCGATATACTTCTGCTGTATGTACTGCCAGTTATATTCTCACATAGCAGTATACTAGTTAATTCGTCGCATCCTATGGCGGAGGAGCTTTATATAGAAGTACCTACTATGAAGATCAATTTCTATGTGATGGGCAAAGAAGAAGTAGATGAAAATGTGATGCTCGATGTACAACTCAATATGCAATATCTCAACGAAGAATTCGAAGGTAAGATCAAGTTTACGAATGAGTATTTTTTCTTTGATAATCAACAGGCCTATCTACCTGATATCTATAAAGCGCTCCTTGATCTAAATGATGATTGGGTGGATGCAATAGTTAGTCCCATAGAGATGCAAGGAAGTCTTAATGTCTTCATTTTTGAGACCTATGCAGAAGAAGAAATCAAAGCCGCACTGATGGGATTCACTCCCCTACTACCCAATAATCAAGAAGACTATGGACTCATAAGCCCCGAGTTTGATCGAATGTACATTGCCTATGCAGGTTTAAAAAAACAGTCAACCCTAGTACACGAAGTCGGCCACTTCCTCGGGTTAAAACACCCATGGGAAATGTCAGAACTTAAGAAACAGATCCTAGGATTTAATGAAAAATCTGATGAGCTGAATAACCACATGTCTTATCATCACACGGTGAACAAGTTTACTCCGGAGCAACTTAATCATATGCGCATATTTGCTTTGAAGTATAGATCATATCTTTTTGAACAAACAGAGTGGATAGCGTACAATAATTAAGGGGTTGAATTGATTTCATATATTTACGAAAGCCTAATTATGACTTCACTTAAATATTTTCTCAGCGGACTATTGATCATTACATTTTGTAGTGCTACATTTTCACAAGATGAACAGTCAATAAAAAGATACTTCGAAGGTAAGACAGTCACACTAAAAATGGATATGCCCGCTACCTCAGATGGTGTGGATGTACAACCCTATAAATCTACTCCGCTAGACTTCGATGATTACAGTAAGCGAATCAAGGATAATGGTATTTCCATTTTCGCCAATGATCAAATAATGATCACTAAAGTCAAGAAGAAAAAGAAGCACATAGAATTTCACCTTGGCGGAGGAGGATACGGCACACTTGGAGATGATAATGCAAGTGTAAACAAACCCTATCTCAGAGAAACAGACGAAGAAAAAGACCTCAAGTCAGACATAAAGAAAGAAACTGATAAAACAGAAAAGTCCAAACTTGAGAAAGAACTAAGAAAGCTCAAGAGAACACGCAAAGTAGAACAAGAGCGCATCAATATGGAAGCAGAACAACTCAAAACTGCTAAAGAAGAAAATGTACGCAGAAAAGCGCTCGAAAGTGGATCCCGATTTAATATCCGCTATGATGTAAAAATAGGTCCTGATCAACTAAACATAGAATCCATAAAAGCTTCGCTGGCTAAATATATTGATTTTGGAAACTCCTCTTCGGCTCAGTCATCAGAATTAGTCATGCCTAATGCTACATCAAAAACGTTAAAGAAAGGTCTCTCATGGGAAGATGCAGCTCAGCTATACGGAGCGCCTACCAGCGTATCCCAGCGTAACGAAGGTAGCCTCAAAGTAACTGAATGCACATTTGCGAAAGATGACCAAACGATCACCGCAGAGTTTGTCGAAGGAGTTTTAATTAAGTATTCCATTGTCTCTAATTGACTATTCTTCTATAAAGGCTATTTGCTTCCATATTCCTTCATGCTCATCATTTGGTTGGCGAGAGCCTGGTGTTGTACGACCCGCCTTTATTTGCTGAGTGAGTAGAGATTTAAGTTCATTCATCTTTTCTTCTTCTTCAAAAAATAAATTTTTAGTCTCTCCTGGATCTGCTCTAAGATCGTACAGCTGATATGGCGGTAAAGAATCTAATGCTGCTTGATCATTTTGCCTCGGATAACTCCATCCTCCTGATCCGCCACACATGATCAATTTATGATCTCCTTGCCTGATCGCAAAACTACCATTGACTGAGTGATGAATAAATGATTCTCTTCTACCTTCCTTACCATTAAACAATGGAAGCATACTGAAACTATCCTCCGCTTCATCGTCTTGTAGATCATAGCCTGTGATATCTGCTACGGTAGCCATCAGGTCTACAGTGCCAACAAGTGCATCACTGGATCTTCCAGCAGCTATCTTTGCAGGCCACTTTGCTATACAAGGTACTCTACTCCCTCCTTCATAAATATCCGCCTTGTGACCTCGGAATATATAGCTAGGATCATGACCAGCATCTCGAAGTATATCGAAGTCTGCCTCGGGTGAACAACCATTATCAGTCATGAACATGATCAAGGTGTTTTCTTCTATGCCGCTCTTCTGCGTCGCCTCTACCACTTGCCCGATATAGTGATCGATCATTTCTACAAAGTCTGCATATGGATTGATACTTTTCCCTTGCCATTCTTTAGTAGGCAGTATCGGGGTATGTGGAGAAGGCAGTGGCAAGTACAAAAAAAACGGATCATCACTTTGAGATCGTTCTTCCACATAAGCAATACTTCGTCTAAATAAATTGGGCGTAACGTCTTCATGTTTGAAATCAACTCCTGTCGGCCCTTCTCTCCACCAAGTATATTTCGCTGTGTCAATAGTCACGCTGCTAGGCTGACCAGTCACCTTACCGTTTTCTACGTATACATATGGTGCCATATCTAGTGATCCCGATATCCCGTATGCATAATCAAATCCTATATCATTAGGGGTATTAGTCACCTCCTTTGTGAAAACTATATTATCACAATCACCTGCCGTCCAACCATCACCTCCAAACTCAGTGGAATCCTCAAGAGCCCAGTCCCAGCCTAAGTGCCACTTACCGATCATAGCCGTATGATATCCTTGCTGCTGTAGTATGGACGCAACTGTTGATCTATCCTCAGGAATCATCGCTTTGGACTTACCAGTCAGTACTCCGCTTTTCAAAAAACTTCGCCAGCTATATCTCCCTGTTATCACTCCATAACGTGTCGGCGTACAAACCCCAGACGTAGAATGAGCGTCAGTAAATATCATTCCATCCGCAGCCATCTGGTCTAGATGTGTGGTTTTGATCTTACTGTCTTTATTGAATGCTCCTACATCTCCATAGCCCATATCATCTGCAAGAATAAAAATGATGTTTGGTTTCTTATCCATTTCAGATTTGAGATCGACTTTAGATTGACAAGAAGTCGTTAGGATAAAAACAAATAGTAACAATAATATTCCTGACCCCTTCACTGTATTCATTTAGTAGACTTTAAAATTTGGAACTGCTTCTATAAATCCATGCAAGACCAAGAAATCGTCCATCCGTTTTACGGAATCTATGTATGGCCCGTTTGCTTTTCGTCCGTAATTAAAAAACCCATGTCCTTCTCCCTCATACGCTACAAGCGTACAGACATTCCCTATTGCTCTCATCTTATCATGAAACGCTTTAGCTGTTACGTAAGGAACTGTCTCATCGTCGGTCCCATGAAATATCAACATCGGTCCTACTCCAAATTTAATATGATGATATGGAGAAAATGATTTTAATGGCGCTCCAACTCTTTCTTTAATCTTGGCAGAAAAGCCTTCCTTCATGTCAAAAACACCAGCAATCTCTTGAGTAACTAAAACAGGGTTGAACAATACGGAAGCATTAGGAACACATGAAATATTAGAATTTTCTCCGGGATCATTAAACCCAGGCAGCAAGGATACACTTGCCCCTAGATGTCCTCCTGCCGAGCCACCTGCACTTACGATCTTATCTGCATCAATATTTAATCGCTCTGCGTGCTTCCTTAAATATCTTATACTAGATTTTGCGTCTTCTACACATACCGTTGCTTTAACTCCATGTCGATCCCTAACTCGATAATCCGCTACGATTGCTATCATACCCCTAGCTGCTAAATATTCGCAATGCTTAACAAACTGCTTAGGTGATCCTTGAGTCCATCCTCCTCCAAAATAAAATATGATCGCAGATCGCTTGTCATTTTCTTTGAGATCAGTAGGATTAAAGACCCAAAGTCTAAGGTCGGTTCCATCAACTGTTTTGTATACTTCAATTGCAGATGCCCCTTCTACATTATCATATTCTTCTTGAGCCAATAGGGCTGTACAAAAACAAACAGCTACTGTCAACAATAAGATTCTAAAACTTTTCATACTAAATAAATTCAATAGATGTTCCTTGTATTCACGGGGTGACTTGGTGTCACTCCGTGAATGGTAAAGATTTTTAAACTATTTATACTCTGCTAGCTTCGCTCCTAGCTCCTCCGCCATATCATTCATGTATTCTCTTAACTCAGCTACAACTTCTGGATGATCATTCGCCACATTGAATTGCTCATATGGATCTTCTTTCATATTAAATAATTGTAACAAGACTGGTAAGTCCTTTGCATTTAATTCTGGAGAAGTCCAGCCATCTGCAGGAATACCTATACGCAATTTCCAATCTCTATTCCGAACCCCATCCAGCTTCATTCCATTGAAATAAAAGTATACATCGTGAGGCGACTTTGCTTCTCCTTTCAACAGGCTAGTAATACTTTTCCCATCCAACTTTTTATCAGGTAAGGAAGAGTTTGTTAATTCGAGAATGGTAGCATGGATGTCCATTGCCGTAGCGAGCTCTGCACTTACTTGCTTCTCAGGGATCATACCTGGCCACCTTACGATTGCAGGGACTCTATACCCACCTTCATAACTAGTAGCTTTCGCTCCAAACAAAGAGCCGGTAGTACCGCCATGCCATTTTTCGACTGGCTCGGTATTATACATTCTCGGTGGCATGTTCCGCCACGGTCCATTATCACTAGTAAAAACTACTATGGTGTTTTCATCTTTTTCCTCAGCTTTGAGCACATCCAGTATCCTGCCCACATTAGCATCTATCTCTTCTATGACATCTCCATATCTACCACCCATGGAAGTACCTTGAAACTCCGCAGATGCATATACGGGCAGATGCGGCATGGAGTGCGGTAAGTAAATAAAGAAAGGATCATCTCCTGACTCCTTGATAAACCTTATTGCTTCATCAGTATATCTCTTCGTAATCGTAGTCTGATCTACTGGCTGCTCTGGAGTTGGTTTATCATTCCTATAAAGATGAAGTGGCCGCTTAGTATTGACCCATGGCGGCATCATATCATTACTATAAAGTATCCCTAAATATTCATCGAAACCTCTATCAGTCGGCAAGTATCCTGATACTGCCCCTAGATGCCATTTCCCAAATGCTGCCGTGCGGTAACCATTAGACTTCAAGGCTTCTGCTAGTGTACGTTCCTCTCTGGATAGTCCTGCTGGAGAATCTGGGCCTAGATTGCCTGGCTGACCTATTCGGACTGGATATCTCCCTGTCATTAGCCCTGCTCGAGAAGGCGTACAGACACATGCGGCTGCATAGAAGGAAGTCATCTTGATACCTTCGTGTGCCATTTGATCTAGCCTAGGCGTGTGGATAGTAGGATGACCATAACAGCTTAAGTCACCATAGCCAAGATCATCAGCGAAGATGATTATTACATTTGGTTTTTCTGCTTTATTCGTGTCGCTTGTAATTACCTTCTGTGTTATAGGTACTTTACAGGATATAAATAAAATACACAAAGCGAAAATCCATGGAATCCTAAACATCAAGTTTATTTAGTTCTTGAAAAATACAAAATTGGGTATGCTTAAAAATAACAAACTTTATTTCCTTTTCTGAATGAGAATTTCTTTCAAACATGAAAAATCATACTAGCAACTTAAATATTATTTATCTTATCACTCACATTTTAATTACGCTTAAAGTAAAGTCTATCTTCAGTATTCTAACCAATTGATATTATGAAAAACAAAGTCTTTTTTGCTACGATGATTTGTCTTTCTATCATTAGCTGTATAGCTCCAGATCTATCTATACCAAAAGAGCCTGTAGCCGAAACACCACCTATCTCCTCTTCTATAAATGGAGATTACACTTTAGTAGTAGAAGGATATGATTGGGGTGCTGCAGCGAGTAAGGTCATCCTTTCGCTAGATGATAGTCTGACAGTAATGGGAGCTAAGGACTTTGAAGTGATCGTAAATAGAGCTACTCTGTGTGCAGACTTAAAACCGACAGAAGCCACTGGAAAACTAAAAGTACTGTATACCTATCTTTCTGATGCTAAAGCAAATAGAGTATCAAAAGGCAACCATCTGACTCTTGTACTTTATGCGGCTCCATTCGAGCAGCTTAATTCACCAATAAAGTACTTTGCTCAAAGTCCTAACTGCCGAGGAAATAATTGGATTGATTTTGAATTGACAATTACGAATACAGTTACGAATCAGGTTTGGGGTCAAGAAACTAATAGGATCATTCCTTTGGTTGATGATTTTGATCTGACTGGAATGCATACCCACAAGGATGTTTCTCTTACCTATGCTAGCTTCACGCCTCAATCAAGAAAGGGCAAACGTCCTTTAATAATTTGGTTGCACGGTGGAGGAGAGGGAGGGACAGATACGACCATTCCGCTATTAGCTAATCGCGCTACTAACTATGCTTCGGCTGAGATGCAAGCTTACTTTGAAGGGGCATATGTATTGGTACCGCAAAGTCCTACCTTCTGGATGGATAAAGGAGATGGACAATACACGCGAGGCGAAGTAAATGACATCTATAATGAAAGCCTGATGGCGCTGATAGAAAACTACATAAAGCTCAATCCAGCCATTGATAAAGATAGAATCTACATTGGTGGTTGCTCTAATGGAGGATACATGACTTTGAAGTTATTAATGCTTTATCCCGATTACTTTGCTGCAGCTTTTCCCAGTGCACTCGCCTTTCATGCTAAAAATCTTAAAGAGACGGATATAGAGAAGATCAAGGAGATACCTATCTGGTTTATACACAGCAAAGATGACCCTGTCACGGTTGCAAGTGAAACTGTCCTTCCTACTTATCAAAAACTGATAGCGTCGGGAGCAAAGAATGTTCACTTATCCATGTTCGATCATGTGACAGACATTACCAACCAGTTTGGTGGTGAGGATTATCATTACCTGGGACATTTTTCTTGGATCTATTCGCATGCTAATAAGTGCCAACTAGACTATGATGGGAAGCCAGTGAAAATAGATGGACAGCCTGTTACCTTGATGGGGTGGCTGGCTAGGCAGAGTAAGGCTTCGATGTAAATCTTTAATTCATATTTTCATAGTTCGACCTATTTTAGGTAATCTTAATTCTTACTTAATATCGATAAACGATTCTGTATCAAAATCAAAACCCCAACATACAATGTTAATAAAGAGAAATGCCCTCAAAGAGCTCATCGTTTACTAGAAATCAACAAAAAAAATTAGGACCTCAGAGAGGCCCCACTTTATAATCTGACATCAAGATTCCAATTCCTTAAGATCTAAAACCGACATTCTACACCAACTTCAAAAAAGCATTCCTGATATTAGAAATTGAATTAGCATATTCCTCTTTGCCACGCATAGCTATCCAATCAGGATGCGACAAGAATGATTTCCAACCTTCTGAATGAGCTTCCATATCCTTACAGTTGACCATATAAACCAAGCAGGGTCTTAGTGGCCCCGCTATCATCTCTCCGAAAAATACTGGGTATAAGCCCGCATCAATAAAAATAGGAACCTCCCCATCATTGAACATCTTTATTTTTCTTCTCACCGCATCGTCGCTGTAGCCTTCATATATCCTTAATTCGAAAACACCAGAATCTGGTTTAGGGAGAACCATCTGCGGTTGTGCTGTAAACGCTAATAATAATGACGACTCAAATCGATTGTAAATTGGCTTGTCAACAGGGACAGCATTATATTCCTGAGCAGCGGTGATAAATGGCGCTTGGTGCTGTATGGTTTGTGATTGCACATAAACCTCAGCGTTTGGATAACTGATCAATGTCCTGATCTTCTTTTCAGCTGAATTATTTAAATCTTCAAAAACCATAAAATGATTAACTCCCACTGCCATCAGTGCTGGCTTCAACACCTCTTTTAAATAACTTGTGAGCAGCTTAGTGTTACCTCCCCATTTCACATCGTATTCTCTCCACTCGTATAGCTCTTGTCCTGGTTCTACATTTGATGTTGCGACTTTGCTACTTGCGGCGCAGCCAATAGGTACTGCAGACGCAGCTAATCCCGACTGGATGAATTTTCTTCTTTTCATAATATTTGTATTAATTTATCTTCGCAATCAAGATAGCATATCATGATCAAACGCCTCGTCTTTAGTCTTATTTTTTGTGGGTTAACTGCAGCTACTTTTCATTCTTGCACTTTTAGCTATATCAAAGGAGAAGATGACAAGCCTAATAATCCCGAACAGAAATCGATAAGCAAAAATACTATAGATAATTCGTCTCCTAACTTTGTGATCATCTTCGCAGATGATATGGGCTATGGTGATGTAGCTTCTTTTGGAAATCCTAATATCCGTACACCTCATCTAGACCGCATGGGTATCGAAGGGCAGAAATGGACACAATTCTACTCTGCTGACCCGGTCTGTACACCAAGCAGAGCAGGGCTCCTTACAGGCAGGTATCCCATCAGGAACGGTATGACATCCAAGGATCGGGCCGTACTTTTTCCAGATTCTGATGGTGGACTCCCACAATCAGAAATTACTATTGCCGAATTGCTTAAGCAAAAAGATTATGCAACAGCTTGTATCGGTAAGTGGCACCTAGGTCATCTACCTCAACACTTGCCCACTACTCAAGGGTTTGACTATTACTTTGGCATACCATATAGCAACGACATGGATGCTAAGCCGGGACAGGCACACTATCATGATGACTCAAAAGATGATCCAGCTTTCTATCCAGAGATATCAACTTACCATGTTCCTCTGCTTGAGAATACTACAGTGATCGAGCGTCCTGCAGACCAAACAAATATTACCAAACGCTACACTGAGAAAGCAGTAGAATTCATAACGCAGAATAAGGACAAACCATTTTTTCTTTACCTACCCCACTCTATGCCTCACATCCCTTTGTTTGCAGGCGATGATTTTTATGGGAAAAGCAAGCGAGGTCACTATGGCGATGTGATCGAGGAAATAGACTGGAGCGTCGGTAAAGTGATGAAGACCTTGGAGGAACTTGATATAGAAGATAACACCCTCGTCATTTTTACATCTGATAACGGACCGTGGCTATTATTCAAAACACATGGAGGTTCTGCTGGCCCATTAAAAGATGGAAAAGGAACTCACTTCGAAGGAGGGCAGCGAGTCCCTACTTTCTTTTGGGGACCAGGAATAGTAAAGCCTAAGGTGGTAACCGAAGTAGGATCGACAATGGATATTATGTCTACAATTGCATCTCTAGCTGGACTAAAAATTCCGAATGATAGAAAAATGGATAGCCAAGATCTATCGGAAGTGCTCACTGGAACTGGCCACAGTCCCAGAACAGAATTCTACTATTGGGGATATGGAGAGTTAGCTGGTGTCCGATCTGGAAATTATAAGCTTGTTGTCAAAGAAAGAAAACCGCTGCTGTATTGGAATAAAGTAGAAATGGAAAGACCTAAGCTATTTGATCTAGAGACGGATGTATCAGAGAAATATGACCTGTATGATCTCATGCCTGAGAAAGTAAAAGAGCTACAAGCAATGTTAGATGCGCACTTAGAAGACACGGAGGATTCCTTACCTGATAACCTTGCAAGCAGGATACAGAAGTAATTTCATTTATGTCGAGAATGACACATTAGGCTTTACCCGCTTAAGCAACAGTATAAAATTACCTCTAGTTATTAATCAATTAGCCTTTATCCCGGAGACGATAAGTAGTGATTATGATTCTATTAGTCTAATACTTACTTAAACCCAAGACAAAATCGTTCTAGAGTTTTACATTGCCTTTCATTCGATATTTAGATGGTCTACGAATTAAGCTTACTTAACATCATAATCCTTTGTGGAGCAATCCAGGGTTTTTTATTAGGCCTCATCTTAGTAACTACCAAGAGATTAAAAAGAAAGTCCAATTACTTCCTTGCACTATTGCTTTACGCACTGGCACTCATGAACTTGCTAAGTATTATGGATATGAGACCAGATGGTATTAGATCACTGTTTGCACAATATCATCCTTTTTACACCGTCAATCTTATACCTCCATCCTTGTACTTCTTCATCAGATATCTGACCAACCCATCTTATAAATGGAGGCCCTTGGATTATTTGTTTTTCTTGCCTCTGATCATAGAAATAATTTTAAGACTTTTTAAATTTTCATTTTATCAGTCGGGAGAATTGCTGTCAGAATCGGTCCTATCCCAAGTAAATTTTTGGATCAATTCCATAGAGTTATTGGCTGCAATATTCTCCCTCATCGTTATTTTTTTAAGTATACGATCATTGAAGGAGTATGAACAAAAGCTCAGAGCGAATTATTCTGAAGTAGAAACTAGGAGTCTAACTTGGTTAAGAAATATATTAATAGGCGGTTTGATACTTTCCTTCTTGTGGACATTGATCATTATTTCAGATTATGGTGTGATGCCTTTTAGTTTAGCTTTAGCAAAATTCTGCTTGCTGGGACTTTCCCTACTGATCTACTATGTTGGATACTCTATGATCATCCGACAAGAATTATTAGAAGCACCCATCTTTGCCATATCTAATCCTACAAATCCACCTGTAGCAGAGACTTCAGAATTATCAACAAAGGCAGAAGAATATTACAATCAACTAAAGCATCTAATGTCCTCGGATAAGTTATACCAAGATGATAGTCTCAACATGACAACACTTTCCGAAAAAACGGGAATTAGTAATAGTTACCTATCCCAAATAATCAATCAAAAAGAAGGCAAGAATTTCTTCGATTTCATAAATGGATATAGGATCAAAGAAGTACAAGAGAAAATAATAGATCCAAAATTCGAACATTATACCATCCTAGCCTTAGCGCAAGAAGCTGGCTTTAAGTCTAAATCTACATTCAATAGCTTCTTCAAAAAGACGACAGGTAAGACTCCGTCTGAGTATCGGAAGGGAGTAAAAGGCTAATACTTTTATCAAAAAATAATATTTTGGTTTTAAACGATTCCTAGCAACTATGGAACTAAACCCCTCATTTACAGGATAAAAGGGGTATTTCTACATCGAATCTATGGAGACGGACCATAAAATTTGGTATTACTGCATCCAATTAAAGGTGAGTGGACGAATGAAGCGTTATATCCAAATAGATTTGAATTCTAATCAAAAATGAAATTATCATGGAGCAGACATTTTTAGAATTTTGGATGAGAGAAGCAACTGGGATAGTAAGCGATTATTTCAAGTTTGCGGCGTCAGCATTTGTTATTTTCTATATAATCCTTAAAAAGCCGATGTGGTTTAGGAAGGTTCAAAAGAAAGTACCTAAGCTATCTGATTATGGAAGAGATATCATGTACTCTATGATATCCGTGACCATTTTTGCAACGGTTGCTCTGATGGTATTTTATTATGGTGGAGAATACACCAATACCTATAGAAATATATCAGACTATGGAGTCCCCTATTACATCTTCTCTTGGTTTATGATGTTTGCTATACACGACACTTATTTCTATTGGATGCACAGAGCTATGCATCATCCGTTCTTGTTTAAGCATGTACATCTTGTACATCACAAGTCTACTAATCCTTCGCCATGGACGGCCTATGCATTTCATCCGTTGGAAGGATTTTTAGAAGCGATGATCGTTCCTATTATTGCTTTTACTTTACCTGTGCATGCTCCTGCGATAGGCATGTTCTTCTTATTCCAAATTATTTACAATGTATACGGGCATCTTGGATTTGAGTTATACCCAAAAGGATTTCACAAAACTTGGATCGGGAAATATGTCAACACTTCAGTGGCACATAATTTACATCATGATAAATTCCATGGGAACTACGGTCTCTACTTTTTGATATGGGACAGGATATTGGGGACGGTAAGAACTGACTATGACGAGACTTATGAGCGGACTACAGAGACTCATCCCAAACATTCCACTAGTCCAGTTTCTGTATAAAAAATATAAAAGGATAAATTTTGATACTTCTAAAGGCTTGCTACGTTTTAGCAAGTCTTTTTTCATTTACAGTTGCGAGCAATATGATCGAGCAATCGGGCAACTAGATTGGCGGTTAAGTTATCTTGGTCATATCTTGGATTTAGTTCTGCTATATCACAGGCAATCACTTTTTTAGAAGCCAGTACATGATCTAACACCGCTAGCACAAAAGCTGGATCAAATCCAAATGGAGATGGCGCACTTACCCCAGGAGCATAGGCAGAAGAAAATCCATCTAAGTCAATTGTAATATAGATGCTATCCACAGTCGCCATCATCTTGTCAAGTTGGTTAATCACCTCCGCTATTTTATGAATTTGGCACTCGGTATTTTCTAGAAACCTTACACCATATGATTCTGCAATTTCGAATAGCTCTTTTGTGTTGCTACTTGGCTGGATACCAAGAACAAAATATTCTACTTGACCACCAAATTCAGTCAGGATCTGATTAAACGGAGTTCCCGAGTTAGGCTTGTCCTTAACTGGTCGAAGATCAAAATGAGCATCGAAATTTATGATACCAAATTTGTGATTCGTCAATTCTTTCTTAGCATCGTACAATCCTAGAAAATGCCCATATGCAATATCATGCCCTCCTCCAATTACAATTGGCATACTTCCCTGCTTTACCAAACTACTCACTACTGTAGCTAAATTTTGCTGGCACGATTCTAGATCATAACCCACGCAATTAACATCACCAAGATCTCCTACACTTTTAATCGGTAAGTGATATGCTAACTTTGCTAATCGTTCTCTAACTTTATGTGGGCCTTGCGCTGCTCCTACTCTACCATTATTTCTCTTTACACCTTCGTCACAAGCATAACCGATGATACAGATATCAGGAATATTTTTATTTTCTACTAACGAGGTAATATCTTCCCCTTTTAGAAGGTCGATTGCTTGATGCCAATATTGAATCCCTAGTTCGGGATCTGTTTCTCTACCTGTCCATACTTCTTTACTAGGAGATGTGAAAGCTTGATCAACAAATAATTTTTTCTCAGCCATCTTAGTCGATTATAGTCTTTTGCCATTGACGAATACTTGGTCTATGAGATCAGACCCAAATGAATATGGAAGCATGTTGTAAGAATTTATTGGCTTGGTCATTATTAGATTAGCTCTTTTACCTACTGTGATACTTCCAACTTCTTTCTCTAGTTTCATTGCGTAAGCACCATTGATAGTCGCTGCGTTGATTGCTTCTGCTGGGGTCATTTTCATTTTTATGCAGGCTGTTGAGACTACGAAATTCATATTGCCTGAGGGCGATGATCCTGGATTGTAGTCCGTTGCAAGTGCTACTGGCAACCCTTCACCGATCATTTGTCTAACAGGAGTATAAGGTATACCCAGGAAAAATGAGCAAGCTGGTAGTGCCACAGGCATGGTATTAGTATTTTTTAAATTCTCTATGTCTTCCTCCCTCATCACTTCCAGATGATCTACCGATCTTGCATCATACTTAACACTTACTCGCACGCCTCCGATCGCATTGAATTGATTGACATGCACTTTGGGTACTAAGCCATACTCCCTTCCAGACTTAAGAACAACCTCCGTATCTGCAACCGAAAAATATCCTTCTTCACAAAAGACATCTACGAACTCAGCTAAATTAGCTTCGGCTATCTTAGGCATTAGATCATCAGTCAAAAGCCTCAAGTACGCTTGCTTGTCATCCTTGTATTTTTGAGGTAAAGCATGAGCGCCTAGAAAAGTAGCCTTGATTGGTATCGGATATGTTTCTTTTAATCTTTTGATTACCCTAAGCATCTTTAGCTCTGCATCAATGGTCAGTCCGTATCCTGTTTTTATTTCTATAGCTCCCGTACCTAGTCGCATCACTTCCTCTAATCTTACTTTACTTTGAGTATAGAGTTCTTCTTCGGAAGTGTCTTGTAGTTTTTTGGCCGAGTTCAATATGCCTCCTCCCTTATTTGCTATTTCTTCATAGGTCAATCCATTGAGTCGATCTACAAATTCTCCTTCTCTATTACCTGCATATACTAAGTGTGTATGAGAGTCACACCAAGATGGCAAGATCATTTTACCTCTTGCATCAATGACCTGATCGACTTGACTATCAGGTAGTGATGACATAAGCCCCAAAGCTCCTATCAATCCATCTTCGATTATAAGATATGCGTCTGATATTGACGGAAGGTTTTTCATTTCTTCGCCAGTAATAAACGAAATACCTTTCTCCCTAATCTGAATTAATTCCTTTATGTTTTTGCAAAGTGTTTTCATACTAAGAAAATATATCAGTTTTATGTATGACTCCAATCATTAGAATCACTGCTCGCAGGTGCAAGGCCAATATTAGATTTCTCTAAGTCAACCCCTAAACCCACAACCATCCGATTGACATAATTAAAGTAAGACACAACTTGATTGACCTCTAATATCTCCCCATCAGAGAATCCGGCAGTCCTCAATTTTTCAATATCATTTTCTTCCACTTTTGCTAATTCTTTTGTAATTGTCTTAGCATAACTTATGCCTGCATTGAATTTCGAATCAAACGCTTTGTCCGTATTCCCGTTATCTATGCTTCTCAATATCGCTTCACATTTCTGATCATCTCCCATATTCTTCCTCACACCTACACTATGATGTTCTGCGCAGTAGTTACAATTATTAAGCTTACTCACCACCACACCCAAAACTTCTAAATACCACTTAGGCAATTCATTACTAGAATGATGAAGTACACTCTTGTATAAACTCATGTGTCCCTCAAGCGTATGTGGTCTTAAACTGTGAATGGTCATCACATTATCAATAACATCATAAGGCCCTTTTATCTTTTCGTAGATTCTTTTGAGCTTGCCTGTTGCCTCTTTGTATCCAATTATTTTTATCCAACTCATCTAACTTTTCTTTTCATCAAACAAATCATGTAGCATCTCATCGTCTACAATATTCGGTAAGGTAACTTGTAATCCTGGAGTTCTATCCATTTCTCTTTTTATTGCGAATATAGCTTCTTCGTTTCTAGCCCAGCTGCGTCGTGCTAATCCATTATTTACATCATAAAATAACATTTGTGCAGACCTTGCTTCCGCTTCTACCGAGCCATCGAGCAATAATCCAAACCCGCCATTGATCACCTCACCCCATCCTACGCCGCCGCCATTGTGGATAGAGACCCAACTTGCACCTCTGAAGCTATCTCCAATAACATTGTGTATTGCCATGTCAGCTGTAAATTTACTACCGTCATAAATATTAGAAGTTTCTCGATAAGGAGAATCCGTACCGCTCACATCATGATGATCACGACCTAATACGACTGGACCTATTTCGCCGTTTTTAATAGCATCATTAAACGCCTTTGCGATCTTAACTCTCCCTTCAGCGTCTGCATAAAGAATCCTCGCTTGGGATCCTACTACCAGTTTATTTTCTTTAGCTTCAGTGATCCATATGATGTTATCGTTTAACTGTTGCTTGATCTCTGCTGGTGCATCCTCTTTTATTTGTTGTAATATTCGCTTCGCGATAAGATCAGTTTTGTCCAGATCACCTGGATTACCAGATGCGCACACCCATCTAAACGGACCGAATCCATAATCAAAACACATCGGACCAAGGATATCTTGGACATAAGAAGGATATCTAAAATCAATATCATTCTCCGCCATAACATCACCTCCTGCACGAGAGGATTCTAGAAGAAAAGCATTACCATAATCAAAAAAGTATGTCCCATTTTTGGTATGCTTATTGATCGCATCGACGTGTCTCACTAGAGACTGCTGGACCAATTTCTTGAAGTGCCCTGGGTTTGCTACCATCAGTTTATTTGACTCCTCATAAGTGAGATCTACTGGATAATACCCTCCTGCCCAAGGATTGTGCAAGGAAGTTTGATCAGAGCCCACATGTATAAATATGTCCTCATTGGAAAAGTGCTCCCAGACATCGACTATATTTCCAACATAAGCTATCGAACAAATATCTGATTGCTCTTGAGCCGTCCTTACTGTCTTCGTCAGTGCATCCAGATCATAGACTAGCTTGTCTACCCATCCCTGCTCACGTCTTTTCTCGGCAGCCTTTGGATTGACTTCAGCACAGATGGTGATACAGCCGACTATGTTTCCTGCCTTCGGCTGCGCACCGCTCATGCCGCCCAGTCCAGCTGTTAGGAATATTTTTCCTTTTTGATCTTCACCTTCTTTTAAAATTTTTCGGAAAGCATTCATCAAGGTTATCGTAGTACCATGCACTATCCCTTGCGGCCCTATGTACATATAAGAGCCCGCTGTCATCTGCCCATATTGCGTCACCCCTAGAGCATTATACTTTTCCCAATCATCTGGCTTAGAATAGTTAGGCACCATCATACCATTAGTCACTACCACTCTCGGAGCATCACGGTTAGATGGAAACAAACCCATCGGATGACCAGAGTACATATGCAAAGTCTGCTCGTCGGTCATCGTAGCAAGATATTGCATGGTCAGTAGATACTGCGCCCAGTTCTGAAACACAGAACCATTACCACCATAAGTGATCAGCTCCTCAGGATGCTGAGCCACTGCGGGATCAAGATTATTCTGAATCATCAACATGATAGATGCAGCTTGCAAACAGATGCACGGGTAATCACTGATGGCTCTTGCATATATCTTATAGTCAGGCTTAAAGCGATACATATATATCCGCCCAAAATCCATTAGCTCTTTTGCAAATTCCTGCGCTAACTCATGGTGCCATTCCTCAGGAAAATATCTAAGCGCATTCCTTATCGCTAGTTGTTTTTCATCTTTCGATAAGATGTCTTTGCGCTTAGGTGCTCTATTCGCATTAGCGTGAGGTTGTTTCGGCGCAGGTAATTGAGAAGGAATACCTTGAAGTATTTGATCTTTGAAAGTCATGAAACGTTAAATTAATTTATGCTACAATAAATGCTCTACTCTTGACAAGATCGATCATCGCTTTAATATCATTTTTTATCAATCGATCTTCCTTTAACATCGGCACTTCATCCCTTATGATATCAAAGTTTTTCTCTATTATTTCAGAAAACTTATTGGGCCTTCTAAACTCAAGTGCTTGTGCACCATACATTAGCTCTATCGCAATTATCTTTTCTAGGTTACCTAATATCTGGTTAAACTGCCGACCTGAGATACTACCCATAGAGACATGATCCTCCTGACCAAGAGAGGTAGGTATACTATCTGCAGATGGTGGAAAGCACAAAGACTTATTCTCTGTAACTAGTGCTGCCGTTGTGTATTGGGGTATCATAAATCCAGAATTAAGACCACCCTTCTCCGTTAACAGTCGGGGCAGACCATATTTCCCTTCTAGTAAAAGATAACATCTTCTGTCAGAAATATTACCTAGCTCAGCTGCAGCAATGGATACATAATCGAGTGCCATGGCAAGTGGTTGCCCATGGAAACTTCCTCCCGAGATCACTTGCTCCTCGTTTAAGATGATGGGATTATCTGTTATCGCATTCAGTTCTATCTCCGTCAGTTCTTCTAGGTGATAGAAAGCGTTGCGCGATGCACCGTGTACTTGAGCCATGCAGCGTATCGAATAAGGATCCTGTACTCTTTCACAGTCTAGATGAGAATTTACATTTTCAGAACCAGATAGAAACATCCTCATCCTTTGAGCCACTTCGATACACCCCTTGAATGGTCTGAGCAAATGTAACCCTTCCGTAAATGGAGCCACACTACCTTGGAATCCTTCTAGACTCATAGCTCCAGATAGATCAGCAAGGTCCAGTAAATATTTCATCTTATACAATCCCTCGACGGCATGAGCTAAGATAAACTGTGTACCATTGATCAGCGCAAGACCTTCTTTTGCTTGTAACGTAAGTGGTGCTAGTGAGTGATCTTTCAATACTACTTTTGCAGGAATTATTTTATCTCGAATCCAGAACTCTCCTTCTCCGATAAGTGGCAAGAACAAATGTGATAGCGGAGCGAGATCGCCGGAGGCTCCTACAGATCCTTGCTCTGGAACAACTGGTAAGAGATCATGATCGATAAAATAAAGCATCCTATCTACGACTTCCAATCTGATACCAGAGTATCCCTGACACAGTGCATGGAGCTTACAGATCAGCATCAGCTTAGACAGCGAAGGACTGATCGAATTCCCTACTCCCACGGCATGAGTGATCAGCAAATTCTTTTGTAGAAGATTTGTTTCTGCAGGAGAAATCTGAGTATCGCACAGTGGGCCGAATCCAGTATTGATGCCGTACACTGCATCGTTAGATGAAGCAATTGCATTTACTATATTTCTGCAAGAGAGAATCTTTGCTTTTGCTACAGGATCTATAGTTCCTGATAGTCTACCGTTACATAGAGCTATTGCTTTATTGACATCGAGATGATCTTGGCCATATTGAAATACTTGAGTGGAATCAGACATACCCTAAAGTTAGTTAGATGTTTGATGCTTATTAAGATTGATTATTAGTAATATTGATAATCATGAGTTATCAATTAGAATTACGTCATATCCGCTATTTCTTAGCTGTTGCAAAAGAACTACACTTCAGGAAAGCAGCAGAGAAATTATTTATCTCACAGCCCGGGCTAAGTAGACAGATAAAGCAACTTGAGGAGGAAACTAACTTACTGCTATTCGAGCGACACAATAGAAAGGTAGTCCTCACCCCTGCAGGTGAATTCCTAAATAAAGAACTCTCTAAAACACTACAGAGTCTAGATTCAATTTTCGCTCAGGCCAAATTTTTAGAACAAGGGATCGATGGAGAATTAAAAATGGGATACGTTGGCTCTGCTATGCACAATGCTATCCCAAAGTTACTGATAGATATCAGAGAAAAATTCCCTAACATAATATTCGACCTCAAGGAAATGGATAATCAAAAACAAATTGAGGCGATTTTAAATAAAGAGATCGACATAGGATTCGTGCGTTATGACCGACTACCTAACAATATTAAAAAGAAAGCGATTCACGAAGACACTTTCTCCTTAGTACTACCAAGCTCACACAAGATGACGCAAAGAAAATTTAAAGACCTCTCACAACTCAAAGATGAAAGGTTCATTCTTTTCGATGCTACCTATAGTGAATCCTACTACGAGAAAGTCATGCAGATATTTGAGAATAGTAATTTTACGCCGACCATATCTCATAAAACTGTACACGCCAGTACCATATATAGTCTCGTCGAAAATAATTTTGGGATATCCATCGTCCCTACTTCTCTACAGCACGGCTACGATCGAGCTATTAAATTCATAGAGCTTAAGAATATTTCTCAGCGCACGACTTTGCAGGTGATCTGGAATCGTAATGATCAGCGTCAAATATTAAGCAACGTCCTTGAGATAATAGAGACTAAATGATAAATCACCAACTAATATTATAACTATAAGTCTGAGCAGGCTTTAAAACTCCTTCTTGCTTTTCACTTTTTTTACTCTTAGTATACTGATAGCTTAGATTAGTAGTTACTGCAGACGATGCAGCACGCAGGCTTGGTTTAGGTTTTACAGCTATTTCCTTCACCTTGGGGAGTACGAACCTAACCTTAGTAGTTCTATGAAATAAAATCTTAAGCTTTCTAGGGCCTCTAGGAATATCAAATTTTAAAAGTTTTATTACTCGAACTGCCTCCTCATCACATCCATGCCCAAGACTAGAAAGTACCTTTGCCTTGATCACGTCTCCTTTATGATCTATATCATATCTCACCATCACCGTACCTTCTATTTTACTATCCAGAGCACCTTTGGGATACTTTAGATTAGCATAAAGGAATTTACTAAACTCTTTATTCCCGCCCTTGAATATTGGCTTCCTGATGAATCTCTTATCTCTTGAGTCTTTATCCATTTATATTACCTATGGTGATTATTACTATTCTTAAATAGATTATAGATCAGTAATATTTTACTGTCAGACAATTAATAAAGTGCAAATCCTAAGTTCACTGATCAAAGTTCTTTTAAAGAAGAAAAAATTTAAAGTAATCATATTGATATTTATGGTAATATATCATCTGAGGCTGTAACTTTGCAGTGTTATAACTGTCACAATATCATAGCGTCTATGGTCGTAAGACTGTAAAGTTTATGTCTTAATAAAAAAACTGTCACCAAAAAATAAATGAGAGCATTAGTAATATCTGGAGGAGGAAGTAAAGGAGCATTTGCTGGTGGCGTAGCTCAATACCTAATAGAAGAAGACAAAAGAGAATATGACATATTCTGTGGTACTTCTACTGGAAGCTTACTGATACCACATATATCTATCGGCAAAATAGATAAGATCAGGGATATCTACACCAACGTTACTCAACATGATATTTATAATATATCTCCATTCAACATAAAGAAAAATGCTGATGGTAGTGTAACTACCTCTATCAATCATTTCAATATGGTTAGAATGTTCCTAAAGAGAAAGAAAACGTTTGGAGAGCATAAAAACCTGAGGAAGACCATCGATAGAACTATAAGCCCGGAAGACTTTACGGAGATCAGGAATAGTGGTAAACATGTGATCGTAACGGTATCTAACTTATCGACCAGAAAGGTTGAGTACAAATATGCACGTGATAATTCCTATGAGGATTTCATGGACTGGATGTGGGCATCTACGAGTTTTGTACCCTTTATGAGTATCATAGAAAAGAACGGTTATGAGTATGCAGATGGCGGTTTTGGGAATTACATTCCGATAGAGGAAGCCGTAAACCTTGGTGCCTCTGAAATAGATGTAATAGTGCTAAACCCACGCCATCAAAATATTAATAAAGCATCGAGCACCAATGCATTTGAAGTATTGCTGCAGTCTATGCAATTTATGCATCACCAGTTAGGAAAACACGATATACTGATAGGTCATCTTGAGAGTATCTATAATGATGATGTGAAAATCAATTTTATTTTTACCCCTCGATTGCTGACGGAATACTCATTTTATTTTGAGCCAGCACAGATGGCAGAATGGTGGGACGAAGGATTTGAGTATGCCAAGAAAAAATTCGGCAAAGCATTGATTTAGCCTATAACCCAAATTTGTATCCGACAAAGAAAGCATAGGTTTGGTGACTATCGGATATGTCCCTGCCTTCTATACTTTCAAAAAATCCTACCGGTGCCCAATCAGTATTGGTGTATGACATTCCAAAAACAAAACTATTCTCATCCTTAGAGGTAAATTCCATATTGATCGCCACCTCGTAATACTTATCTTTTGTATGCTCAAATGTTACATTGGGCTCTACGAACTTATTTGAAATGTATTCTCCGTTGAGATAATAAATATATCCACCAGAAAAGGTAGGTATGACCTCGAAATACTCTCCAAGATGTATTCTAAATCCAGCATTCAACCCAGCCTTGACTCTGGTCTCGCTATGATTATCGCGATTATTAGAGGTTTTTATGTGTAGGCCAGTCCGCTCAAATGGTGCAACTTGTTCGTTAAAATAAGATGCATACTGATAGATATGTTGAAAAGTAAACCTTGCCCCTACAACAAAATTTCTAAAATATTTTTCAGCACTAAGTCCAATATTTTTTTCATTAAGCTTAGTGTCGTACCACCCTGGATATCCGGAATCAGTTATTGTATAGTTATGACCTAATGTTGCTATACCTACACCAGCATGAAGTCCTAGGACAAAATTGTTATCTATTTTATTCTTAGAATAATTTTTTAAAACTTTGACTAGCTTTTCAACTTCAGATTTTTCTTTTTTCGGTAATTGAACATTCATTTCAACTGGCCGGTTTTTATCGCCAAAAGGATATATTCTAGTTTTAATAGGATCTTTCTCTCTATAGACTTGCATTGCACCATCATCGTTTAGATAATCTCTATCATTATTCTTATCAATAAAAAAACTAACCTCTTCTGAATTTGGATTACCGAGCAACCAGATTATTAATGAAGGTTCTTCTGATTCTGGGTCTACAACGCCCATCATATTATATACTTCTCTAAACTTGCTAAGATCAGGAAGGTTAATGATTATAAAGTCATCTACTTTTAGATTAGGAAATTTAGACTTCATATCTCTAACATCAATTTTAGCTCCTTGATGCAGATAGTTGAAAAAAGAAATAGGGGCTTTATACCCTTGATCAGTACCAGAAGGCGCTATCGAGTTAAAAACATCATTTTGAGTAAGTGCTGATTGTGCCCTAGGAGTTTGCAAATAAGCGACTTGATACATTAGTGGTATCAGTAGCATAGCTATAAAAATTCTTATACTCAACTGCACCTTTCTTGAATGTCCATTCACTTTAATCATTTGAATATGCACGTACTTTATTAAAAATAAATCAAAGGCAAAATAAGTCAATTTCTGTTTGTTATATGGTACATTTTTAAGTAAAACGGTTTAAATCACTTGTTTGCTAATGTTTTTTTAAGCTACCTTTAAGCAATGCTTAAAAGCAATAGAAATATAACACTCAGATTGGCTGCTATGAGGTCAACTTTCCCTATCAGGGCCATCTCGGCCTAATATTTTCTATATAACCCACTAGCAGGGTGTCCTGCGAATAATTTCAATCATTATTTCAAACTTCAATAAAGTCAAACAATGGACTTTACTATTGAGTTGGCAGTAGCCGACGATGCAAAATACGCTGAGCAGATTTCTCAAATGTATGCCGAGTCTTCTAAAGAGAGAGGTACAGGTATCGCTGTGCGAAAACCAGCATATATAGCTCAAAAAATAAATAGTGGTAATGCGATAATCGCCAAACTAGATGAAGAATTAGCGGGGTTCTGTTATATCGAGACCTTCAGCAAAGGCGAGTATGTTTCTAACTCAGGATTGATCGTGGCACATAAGTTTAGAGGAAACGGGTTATCAAAGCTCATCAAAAAAATAGCTGTCAAATACGCTCGTGACAAGAATCCTAAGGCAAAATTATTCGGGATCACTACGTCAGATATTGTCATGAAAATAAATTCTGAGCTTGGCTATATGCCTGTCTCTTTTAAACATCTAACGACAGATGAAGAATTCTGGAAAGGCTGCAGCAGCTGTGTCAACTATGATGTGCTTACTCGCAATGATAAGACAATGTGCCTATGTACTGGTATGCTTGCCAAATCAAAAGAGGAAATGGAAATTGACTTAACGCACATGATAAAACAAAAAGACAAGAATTGAGAATTGAGAATTGAGAATTGAGAATTGAGAATTTAAATAAGGAATAATGGAAAAAAAAGGACAAAAAAATAAAGAAATCGTATTGGCTTACAGTGGAGGATTGGATACTTCCTTTTGTATACCATACTTGATCGAACAAGGTTATACTATACATGCCGTATCTATCAATACTGGAGGCTTTAAGAAAGCAGAGCTTGCTGATATGAAAAAGCGTGCGCTCGCACTCGGGGCAAAAAAATACAAAAATATAGATATCAGCAAAGCCTATTACAAGCAATGCGTTCGATATCTCCTTTTTGGGAATATACTTCGCAATGATACTTATCCACTTTCTGTGAGTTCGGAGAGAGCATTCCAAGCACTCGCTATCTTGAAGTATGTACAGGAAGTCGGCGCTAAATATGTTGCTCATGGTAGTACCGGAGCTGGTAATGACCAGATAAGATTTGATATTATTTTTGAAAGTCTTGCGCCTGAGGTAACTATCATCACACCGATAAGAGACAACTCTCTATCACGAGCTGCTGAAGTTGCGTATCTAAAAAAACATGGTTTCAACTGGTCATCAAAGAAAAAAGACTACTCGATCAACCAAGGTATCTGGGGCACGAGTGTAGGAGGTAAGGAAACGCTTACTTCTCACTTAGGATTACCAGAAGACGCCTATCCTTCTCAGCTAAAACTCAAGAAACCAAAAGAGATAACGGTCACCTTCAAAAAAGGAGAACCTACACATCTATCTGGCAAAAAATACAGCAACCCTATCGACCTCATCAACAAACTGAACGAAATAGCATCTAAATATGCTATCGGCCGCGATGTGCATGTGGGCGATACGATCATAGGAATCAAAGGCCGAGTAGGCTTCGAAGCTTCAGCTGCATTGATATTGATCAAAGCGCATCACTTACTAGAGAAACATACCTTATCAAAATGGCAGTCGCACTGGAAAAAACAATTAGCAGACTGGTACGGTATGTTATTGCATGAAGGACAATACCTAGAGCCATCTATGAGAAACATAGAAGAATTTTTAGCAGCTACTCAAAAGTACGTGAGCGGCAAAGTTACGATCAAACTCAAACCTTACGCTTTCGAACTGGTAGGAATAGAGTCTAAGCATGACCTTATGAATTCTACTTTCGGATCATACGGAGAGGTTAATCTTGCTTGGTCGGGAGATGATGCAAAAGGATTTACAAAGATCTTATCTAATCAGCACAAGATATTCTATGCTGTCAATAAAGAGAAACTCACCTTATGATCAAAGCAGGAATAGTAGGCGGCGGAGGTTATACCGCCGGAGAATTGATCAGAATATTACTCTTTCATCCTGAGGTAGAGCTTACATCGGTCATGAGTAATAGCCAAGCTGGCAAGGTATTATCCGAGACACATCTAGACCTTATCGGAGATACGGATATCAGATTCTCGGATAAGTTTGATACTGATGTAGACGTGGTGTTCTTATGCAGAGGTCATGGACAGTCTCAACCATTTCTAGAAGAGCACAATATCGGAGAAGACACTACGGTAGTAGATCTGAGTAGAGATTTTAGAATGGAAGATGGGACTCATAATTTTACTTATGGACTCCCAGAACTACAGAGAGACAAGATAAAAGCAACAAAGAGAATTGCCAACCCTGGATGCTTTGCGACTGCTATGCAACTTTGTTTGCTTCCACTGGCCAAAGCAAATCTGATAAAAGAGGAAATACACATAAATGGAATAACTGGATCTACTGGCGCTGGCCAATCTAAATTAGACACAACTCACTTTAGCTGGAGGAATAATAATATCTCCGTCTACAAAGCATTTAATCATCAGCACTTGACAGAGGTGAATCAATCTATCGAAATGCTACAAGGGAAGTTTGATAAGCACATCAACTTCATCCCGATGCGGGGAGATTTCACGAGAGGGATATTTATCAGTTTATACACGGAGACAGATCAATCAGAAGAAGAGTTGGTAGAACTATTTAAGGCGTATTATAAAGACCATCCATTCACTCATGTGTCAGATGAGAATATCTCTATCAAACAAGTGGTGAATACGAATAAAGCAATACTCCATGTGGAGAAGCACAATGGAAAAGTTTTTGTGACTAGCATCATCGACAACTTACTCAAAGGTGCTTCTGGTCATGCTGTTCAGAATATGAACTTGAGTTTTGGGCTAGAAGAAACAGCAGGACTTAATTTAAAATCAACGGTTTACTAACACCATTCTAAAAATGACTTCACTATGAAAATGTTTGATGTATATAGCGTCTATAATGTAGAGTTGGTCAAAGGACAAGGAGCCTATGTGTATGACAAAGCAGCGAATAAATATCTAGACTTCTACGGAGGTCATGCTGTTATTTCGGTAGGTCATACGCATCCACATTATGTGAGGCGCCTAACAGAGCAGATAGAAAAACTAGCCTTTTACTCTAACTCAGTAGTCAACACCTTGCAAGATAATCTAGCCGAGAAACTTGCCGAGGTAAGTGGTGTTACAGGATATGATCTTTTTCTAGTTAACTCTGGAGCAGAGGCTAATGAGAATGCACTTAAGTTAGCTTCGTTTGGTAATGGGAGGTCAAAGATAATTGCGCTAAAAAATGGTTTTCATGGTAGGACTTCTGCTGCTGTCAATGCTACTGATAATCATAAGATACAAGCAGCGCTCAACAAAGGTTTTGAGGTAGAGCATCATGATATAGATAATGCAGAATCGATTATATCATCTATCAAAAAAGGAGATGCATGTGCAGTAATCGTAGAAGCGATTCAAGGTATCGGTGGCATGGACTGTATAAGCGCAGAGACCTTGACTAAAATATCAGCCACTTGCAAAGAACACAATACTGCCCTGATACTAGATGAAGTACAGGCAGGCTATGGTCGATCAGGAACTTTCTTTGCCTATGAAATTGCGGATATCAAACCAGATATAATAAGTATGGCTAAGGGAATGGGGAATGGGTTTCCCATTGGTGGATTGCTGATCAACCAAGAAAGTTATGAAGCAAAGCCGGGTATGTTAGGCACTACATTCGGTGGAAACCACTTAGCATGTGTCGCTGGATTAGCTGTATTAGAAGTGATAGAAAAAGAAAACCTAATACATAACTCTAAGCATCTAGGTGAGCAAATAGCGAATGAGATAACAGAAATCACTGAGGTGAAACAACTCAAAGGTCGAGGGCTTATGATAGGAGCAGAGTTTGATTTTCCTATCAAAGAACTAAGAAAGCATCTAGTGCATAACCACCAGCTATTCACTGGGAGTTCTAAAAATCCAAATATGCTAAGACTCCTACCTCCGCTTAACATCAATCCATCACACGCTGATGAGTTCATCGAAAAACTTAAAGCAGGAATATATTCTTACACTAATAAAATTGCTCCGGTAAGCTAATATGAAAAACTTCTATTCTGCAGATTCTGTAAACGATATTGACGAACTGGTTGATAAGGCTATCAGCCTAAAGGCCAATCCATTTAGTGAGCAAAGCCAAAAAGGTAAGACTGCACTTTTACTCTTTTTCAACCCTAGTCTAAGGACTAGGATCAGTACTCAGAAAGCAGCTCAAAACTTGGGTATGCATGCGATTATCATGAACGCAAATCAAGGCTGGAAATGGGAAATGGAGGATGGAGCTACTATGAAATTTGACACTTCAGAACATATCAAGGATGCAGCGAGAGTAATCAGTAGATATGCAGATGTGGTAGGCATAAGAGCATTCCCTGGATTAGAAGATCGAGATAAGGATTATCGGGATGAGGTGATGCATGCGTTTATGAAATATGCTGAAGTGCCATTGGTTAATCTAGAGTCATCGATACTACATCCTTGTCAGTCTCTTGCTGATCTCATCACAATAAAAGAGACGCAAACCAAGAAAAAAAATAAAGTAGTACTCAGTTGGGCACCACATCCTAAAGCACTACCTCAAGCAGTATCAAATTCCTTCTTGCAGTGGATCACTAAAACAGATAACGAAGTCGTAATAACTCACCCTGAAGGATATAATTTGAGTGAAGAATTCACTAATGGCTGCACGATAGAACGTGACCAGAACAAAGCATTCGAAGGAGCGGATTATATTTATACTAAGAATTGGTCATCCTACGAAGAATATGGCAAGATCTTAAGTACTGATGAATCATGGATGATAACACAAGAAAAAATGAACCTTACAAACAATGGTAAGTTTATGCATTGTCTCCCTGTGAGAAGAAATGTGGTGGTTGCTGATGAGGTTATAGATTCAGAGAACTCGCTAGTTTTTCAGCAAGCAGAGAATAGAGTATACGCCGCGCAAGCAGCAATACATTCTTTACTGAAGTAAAAGGATATGAAAAAGGAAAATCTGACTATAGTGAAAATAGGTGGTAAGCTCATCAATGATGAAGATAAGCTCAATGAAGTGCTCGATATCTTTAGCCAGATAGAAGGAGAAAAAATCTTAGTACATGGTGGCGGACGAGAAGCAACTACTATGGCAGAAAAATTGGGCATAGAGACTAAGATGATCCAGGGCAGAAGAATCACCGACGAAGACACTATAAAGCTTGTGACCATGGTTTATGCTGGTGGTATCAACAAACGAATCGTGGCTCAGCTCCAAAAAAGAGATATCGATGCGATAGGTCTTAGCGGCGCTGATGCAAACATCATACAATCTCATAAACGGGTCACTGAAGAAATTGATTATGGATTCGTAGGTGATGTAGATAAGGTAAATGATGCGCGATTAATGATGATGATGAATATAGGGCTGACCCCAGTGCTCTCACCAATCACACATGATAAAAAAGGTCTCTTGCTCAACACGAATGCAGATACGATCGCGGCAATGACAAGTATGGCTTTTGTATCCACTCATAACGTTCATTTGAAATATTGTTTTGAGTTCCCCGGCGTTATGTACGACATGAATGACCCACTTAGCATCATCCCTGAACTCTCAGAGTCCCAGATTCCAGAGATGGTACAGGATGGAACGATAAGTAAAGGCATGCTACCTAAGATCAAAAATGGATTTAATGCCAAATCAAATGGCGTCGAAAACGTGTTTATCTGCGGTATAAATAATCTATTGGATTCAGAAAGTGCTACTAATCTAATCTGATGGAATTAAAAATTCACAAAGAAGCTGAGGAGCTTTTAAAGGCATTGATCAAGACACCGTCTTTCTCAAAACAGGAAGATGGTACGGCTAAGATCATCGCAGATTTTTTAAGGTCTAAGCATATCCCATTTGAAAGATGGGATAATAATATTATAGCCAAGAATAAAAACTTTAGCAAATCAAAACCTACTGTTGTACTCAACTCGCATCACGACACAGTCAAAGTAGTAGATGGATGGACTAAAGACCCACATGGTGCGCTAGCATCTGATGGTAAGCTTTATGGATTAGGCAGCAATGATGCAGGCGCCTCTTTGGTAGGTCTTATCAGTTCGTTTGTTCATTTTTATGAAATAGAATTGGACTTCAACTTAGTACTTATTGCTTCTGCTGAGGAAGAAATTTTTGGACCAAATAGTGTCAAATCCGTATTGCCAAAATTAGACTTTGATATTGCACTAGGTATAATCGGAGAACCTACAGAGATGCAGATGGCTGTCTCAGAAAAAGGGCTCTTAGTTATAGATGGAATCGCTAAAGGAGAAGCAGGACACGCCGCACGACCAAATGGGAAAAATGCAATAGACATAGCAACTAGAGATATTGCAACTATTAATGCTTTTGAGTATCCCTTGTCCTCTGAGGTTTTAGGACCTGTAGTTAAATCTGTAACTCAGATCAAAGCTGGATACCAGCATAATGTGATCCCTGATACTTGCGAATTTGTAATAGACGTAAGGGTCAATGATGCATATAGTTTGCAAGAGGCTTTTGACCTGTTGCAAGAGCAATGCACCTCTGAGTTAAAGGCAAGATCATTTAATAATCGCCCGTCTAAGATCGACCTCTCGCATCCGATCATCAAAAGCGGAATGGCACTAGGACTGAGTCACTTTGGATCGGCTACCTTATCAGACCAAGTGCACTTTGACTGCCCTACCCTAAAGATCGGGATAGGAAAATCAGAAAGATCGCACCAAGCCGATGAGCACATTTACCTGAGTGAATTATCAGATGGCATCGATACATACATCAAACTAATTGCAGGACTACAATTATAACTACAGCTATGAAACTTTGGGAAAAAGATATACCACTAGATAAATTAATAGAAGACTTTACGATTGGACAAGACAATGTCTTAGACCTAGAATTAGCATCGTATGATGTGCAAGGCTCTCAAGCCCACGCTAAGATGTTATGTAAAGTCGGACTTCTGGCTGATGAAGAATTGATTTCTATTTCTACGGAGCTCAATAATATTTCTAAACAAATAGCTGATGGAAATTTTAAAATAGAATCTGGCGTCGAAGACGTCCACTCACAAGTAGAACTTATGCTAACGCGTAAGCTTGGTGATGTAGGCAAAAAAATACATTCCGGCAGATCACGCAATGATCAGGTCTTGCTTGACCTTAGACTCTATTTCAGAGATCGCTTAAGATCATTGGAAACAGATGCTCGATCCTTAGCAAATCTTTTTGTTGAGTTAAGTGGGAATTACAAGGATGTCATGATGCCTGGTTACACCCATATGCAAGTTGGTATGGTCTCTAGCTTTGGGTTATGGTTTGGGAGTTTTGGAGAAGCGCTGGCGGATGATCTTTTATTGTTGCAAGCAGTTGGGAAGATCAACAATCAAAATCCGCTTGGCTCTGCTGCTGGATATGGTAATTCATTTCCACTAGACAGGAAGATGACGACTGAGTTGCTAGAGTTTGATGACTTGTGTTACAACTCTATCTACGCACAATTTGGAAGAGGCAAGACCGAATTACTCATCAGTCAAGGATTAGCAAGTTTAGCTTATACCATCTCTAAGTTTGCTATGGACGTCACGCTTTATTCTAATCAGAATTACAACTTCCTAAAACTGCCCAATGAGTTGACTACCGGCTCTTCTATCATGCCTCATAAGAAGAATCCAGATGTATTCGAACTCATCAGGGCGAAGTGCAATCAGTTGCAAGGGTTACCTGGACAGATCTCTATGCTGTGTAGTTCATTGCCTACAGGTTACCACAGAGATTTTCAGCAACTCAAAGAACTGATATTCCCTGCTATCAAGATGATGGATGATATTCTGAAGATCATGATATATAGTCTCCCAAAAATTGAAGTTCAAAATAATCTTTTAGATGATGATAAATATGACTATCTGTATAGCGTAGAGGTCGTCAATAAGTTAGTGCAAGAAGGGGTTCCATTCAGAGATGCGTATAAGCAAGTGGCAGAGGACATTGAAAACGGGAATTTTAAACCTGATAAAAATGTCAATCATACGCACGAAGGCAGTATCGGCAACTTATCAAGCGTAGAGATCCTAAACAAAATAAATAGATGACTGCAGCAGAACTATCTAGTTCATTGTCCAATGCGATCAATGACAACTACGAATTCCTTAGAAGTATAAATGACCCTGGTAAAAAGCCACAAGCTGATAAATGGTCTCCCAAGCAGATCATCGGTCATCTTATAGATTCTGCCAATAACAATCACCGAAGATTTGTCAAAGCACAGTATCAAGACAACTTAATATTCTTAGGCTATGACCAAGAAGACTGGGTAGATGCGCAGAACTATCAAAATGCCGACTGGCATGAATTACTAGAGATGTGGAAGACTTATAATTTATTTATCTGTCGGGTGATAGAAAATATATCAGCAGAAAAATTAAATCATCTGACAATAGAACATAACTACTTTGAGATGGGATGGGGTAAAATGAAAGACAGCTTTCCACTGGAGGGACAGCCATCAAATCTTGCTTTTCTTATTGCGGATTATATTGGCCACTTGGAGCATCATGTGGAGCAGATTAAATCTATCATTATCTAATTAATCTGTTTAAATGAGTGCTTTTTGAATTAATGCTTTTGTATGCCCTGCATAAAACAATGGAATATTTAGCAGATCATCCGTTATCTTTAGATTTAAGTTGGATATCCTTACTCTCAATTTAGGATTATGTAAGTCTTTAAATACAGCAAGGCTTTTTGCTTTGGTCGAATTTCCTGATTTCACTTCTATAGGAATAACATAGTTAATATGTTCTATTATAAAGTCTATTTCGGCTCTCCCTTTAGATGTCCAATAGTATGGCACCCATCCGAGCTCTTTCTTTAATGCAGTACAGACAAAATTTTCTGCCAGTGCTCCTTTGAATTCTGTAAATAGCTTATCGCCAATTACAAATACTCTAGGATCAAGACGTGCTAGGCGCATTAATAGTCCTGTTTCAAATACATACAATTTGAAGGCAGCAAAATCTTCATAAGCCTTTAATGGAATCCCTATTTTCTTTATTCTATTTACTTGATAAGTAAGTCCTGCTTCATTCAACGATTGTATAGCATTTTCAAATTCTGATGCTCTCGCTCCTTTCCTTATTATTCCATAAATAAATTTTTTGTTCTCGGATGCAAGCTGCGCGGGTAATACTTCCCAGGTCTGTTTTATCTTTGTTGAAGTTTTCTTATCCGCATGCTTTATAAAATCTATTTCATATGCCCTTAAGATATTATTTTGTATTTCTTGAGCCTTTGACATATTCCTGTATTCTAAATAAGATGCAGCTACTTCAGGCATACCGCCATATAAAATATATTCCTTAAATAGTTTCTGCAATGGATTGTAAAATACCGCTGGCAGTTGTTCAATATTTTCTTGGATCAGGAAATGGTGATATGCCTTATGGAGTTTATGATCGGCTCCTCTTAGGTACTCCGAAAAAGTTAATGGAAACATATCCATAAATTCTACTTTGCCAACAGGAAAATTTTTGGAGTTAGCAACTGTGAGACCCAGTAATGACCCAGCACCAATGATGTGTATATCAGGCCTTTCTTCATCAAAGTATTTTAATGCAGTCAAAGCATCTCGACATTCTTGAATTTCATCTAGTATCAATAATGTAGTCTGTGGATTTATCTTAGACCCATGAAACAAACTCAGACTATCTAAAATTGAATCCGGATCTTTACTACCTTCAAAAAAACTATGCGCTTCTACTTCCCTTTCTAAATTGATATATAATTGATTCTTATATTCTTTGTTAGCAAAAGTCTTGAGAATAGTAGTTTTCCCTATCTGTCTTGCACCCATAAGTAGGAGTGGCTTACGTCCATTTTTAGATTTCCACCTTACAAGCTGACTATAAATATCTCTCTGGAACTTCATAATTCTGATGCATATTCATTCATATAAATGTAATAATATAAAATTATTCCCTATAAAAAATGTAATACTTGCAAAGTATTCCATTCTAAATATGTAATATTCTATAAATATTCTCTAAAATAAATGTAACAAGCTACCATAATGTACTCAAGATCAACTCCTAGCCTTCCCATCCAAAGGACTGATTCGCTCAACAGGATTATCAGCCATCCTACGCCAAGAATTTATCTGTCCCACATGAGTCAGGATATCCGCTATCGGGCCATTGATCGTATACCAGAA
>ENA-ORXT01000707-ORXT01000707.1-marine-metagenome-genome-assembly--contig:-NODE-707-length-50843-cov-4.666608_pt1 | contig 50843 bp, 46 predicted proteins | sample MGYA00237868_ERZ511482 | MGnify/ENA metagenome assembly ERZ511482
AATAAACCGATTTTTTCAAACACTTCATTTTTAGTTTCCGCAGCAGTATCACTTTGTAAAACAATGTCTTTGTTGACCACAGCAACGACTTGGTCGAGTGATGTATCAGCAGCGTTAGCCGTCATGCAAAAGCTGAGTAAAATCACAGCAATCCACGTTGGAAGATTCACTTTTTGTTTGCTTTGAGCCATGGTTTCATTCATATCCATAAATATTTTCCTTGAGTATGGCATTTACACCCGTAGTAAAACTGCCGAGGCCTTTGAGGTTAAATTCCAAAAATACTGCATCGTCATAGCTAGTATTATCCGTGGTCAGGTAGCGTCGTGCAACCAGACGCGATGCTAGACAACAGTCTTCATATTCGATTCCTGCAAGCTGTTCTAACACTCTGTCATTAGATAAATCATAGTCTAATCTTCCTATCAACCCCCATTTTTTATTGATTGGTAATGAGAATGAAGCATCAACCTCAGACAATTGCCCGGGTACGTGTTGATAGCTGAGATTTAGAATGCGTTTTTTGTCATCTAAATAATTAACGCGTGCTTCGGTAGAGGCCCATTCTGAGGTACTTGGGTCCCAGAAAGCAGTGGTTGAAAAGCGAGCGTTTCTGTTTATTTTCGTGCTTAGTTCAAAGGCAAATTCTGAACTTCTATCAGTTAAGGGACTATCTCCGGGCAAGCTAACTTTGCGGTCATCAAAATAAAAAATTTGTCCCACACTTGCTTCAAATAACTCAGTTCCTGTTTCGGGGTTTTGAACGCGACTCGTTAAGGCCAGTGTCAATTGGTTGGCGTCAGCAATGCGATCCTTACCGGTAAATCGGTTGGCTTCAAATAGTTGGTTGCTGGTTGAAAAATCAGTTCTCGCCGCATCAAATATGGGAATATTGCTTTGATCTTTATAGGGTGTATAGGTATAGAATAGTCTGGGCTCAAGTGTTTGTTTTAATCGGTAGTTTAAATCACGTTCAAAAAATAAGCCGCTGTCTAGTGTGATGGTGGGTAATCCACGGCTTATTGAGTTACCGGTACTATTGTTTTGCAGCGAGTACTGGGAGAATTGATAGCTCAATGAGGGTTTAAAGTACCATGCGTCGTTACCAAATCGCTTAGTCGCCTTTAATCCCACATCCAGCCTCAGACCAGTTGGGTCGGCAGAGCCCTCAAAATAGGTGACACTGGCATCTAGTGCCAGATCAAGGCCATTGTAGCGATGCGGAGATTGGTAGTTATACTTTAACTCGGGAAGTTTCGCGTAGGGCTGGGAAGTGGCATCCAATACCTGATAATCCAATGCGGTCAGGCTGAAGTCCCAGTTTTCGCTGCCAATATCGTAGCGAATCGTTCTTTCCAGTGCAGACGTTGATGAAGTTGAGAGTGAATCACTCAGGTCATCAAGATATTCATTATCAGAGACACCTTCTGCTTTAATTGTCAGCGTGCGACGCTCGCCCATATTTCGTTGATAGGAGAGTTTAAAATAGTCTCTCCATTCATCGTTGAACGAGTTATCACTGGGTATGAAACTGTATTCAAGTGCACCACGGCTTCTATCTGTCAGAAAACGACCAACCGTATTTATTCTCACGCCTCGTTCAGAAAGAGGGGTCATATAAATAGTGGCGTCATAGTTAGGCGCCAGATTGAAATAGTACGGAATGGTGATTTCATAACCGGATTGATCAGAGTAACCAACCTCGGGTAGCAGGAAGCCAGTTTTTCGCTGAGTTTTTCCAGTGAATGGATTGCTTAGAGGAAAGCTAATCCAAGGAAAATAGAAAATGGGGACGTTACCGACACGTAAAGTCACATCTTGTGCGGTTCCTACTTGCGTTGCCTGATTAATGTTTATATTGCTCGAAGCAATGTGCCAGCTTGGATCAGGTGCGGGACAGGTGGTATAGGTGGCGTTTTCTAACGCCAGTTCATTTCGGCTCTTTTGTTCAATACGACTACTGCGGCCGTTCGTATTTGTGCCTTTAACCTGATACTTCGCGTTATTAATGACACCGCGTTCATTTTCCAGATCATAGTCAATGCTGTCACTGCTAAAAGCTGCGGTATCGGTACTCAGTAACACATTGCCGTCTGCTGTTACCCGATTGCTCTTACTATTAAAGCTGGCTTTATCGGCATTGAGCCGCTGCTGGTTGCGCTGAATAATGACATCGCCATCAAGATCAGAAACGCCCTGTCGGTTGATACTGCCGCTATCGGCTTCAACATAAATGGCATCCAATGTAGGCGCGTCAGTAATTGTCTTAGCAAGCTGAGTTTGTGTTGGTGCAAGGCACACTGGTGGGTCAGTATAAGCTTGCGATATGGCAGGCAATAGGCCCCCAATAAGTATCCAGAGGTAGTTTTTATTCAATTTATCCACCGGCGATGAGAGTCGTTTTTTTATTAAGTGTGATTAAGATAACAAAGCCTTCAGATAATAACAATCTTGCATCAGCCTTGTAGAAGTTAAAGCGTGTTTAAAACCGTGGCACTTGCTGCGGTAGGTTGCCAAAGTCAGGGAAGCGTTGGCGGCTCTCCGGAAACTGGTAGCCTGGTGAGTATTGAATATTCATGCTGTCAAAGCCTCCATTTTGATCAACAATATAAGCGCCGCCTCCGGCAACTGAAGCCGCTAAAGCCATTGCTGAGGCAATTTTTACAACGCTGTAAGGGCGTTCACCATGAATTTTGCCCGTGCGACCATTGATCACATAACGATAGGTTTTATCGCGATATTGAAACGCTGCCGACCAGATCGGTAGGAGTAAATGTTTGTAAGTCGTACTATCATGTTCTGTCGAAAGGTGGTTAATACGCTGCTGGTCACCGCCAATATCCCGGCGAATGTCATTGCGAATCGTATAGTCCATGATTTGCTGAGCGCGCAGGAAACCCTCATCAACCGTTATTTGGTAGATCTCGCTCCGAAATCCACTGAGGTAGGCTTCAGAATAGGGCGCCAGTTTACTGAGATCCCACGGCGCTAAGTTATCAATAATGGTTCTTGGTAGTGTTTTACTCGCACCAATCAATACATCGTCAAAATGCCGCGCCACTCGCCCGGAAGCCGGATTCCAGCGAATGCGGGCGACCTGTCTGACTTGCCTGACATTACGACCGTTAACCCGTGCGTTGACAACCTGCCTTTCATAATAAATGGTGCCCCTCTGACCTTGATAGAAAGTTTTAGTATCACTGTCATAGGTCCAGTAGGGCAGGTAAACCCCCGTCAGTTTATCGTTGCGTTTTGCTCTGGAATTCAGTGAAGAAGGCGCGAACCAGCGCGTCTTCATCCACTGATCAAAAATGTCCAGGGCCTGATCATGACTTATTGAAAACGGCAATAGTGAGCGAGGGCGTATCGGACGGGATTGCTCAGTGCCGGTTATGACAGGGGTTCCACAAAACGGACAGCCCCCGGCATGTTCATTATCTCGCAGCTGGAAACGTGCGGCGCAAGATGGGCATCTGACGACGTCGATCTGCTTGAGCTTACCAGATCGACGTAACTCCTCCAATTCATGAAGCGCCTGCTTTAAATCATATTCACGAATCGGTGTAAATGAGATGGGCACTTCATTTTCAAATCCGCAGTGATCACATTTTAGTGATTGGTGTTCAGGCGAATATACTAAATCCGAGCCACAGCGTTCACAGGGAAAGTGTGATTGATTATTCTTCATGTTGTGAAACGGTTACCCTGGGATTGGCGGTGGTGTACTTCGACCCTTACTAATAATGTCACTGATATAGCTTACATCTCCGGCGTTTTCCCAGTTCTCCATACCCGACGACCAAACCAGACTAGACGCAGTTAACGAACCTTGTTGAACAAGTTTAGTGAGCTCAGCGTAGCCAAATGGGCCGGACGCCTGCTTATCTATGGAAACATGCCACTGTTGTTCATGCGGCAATGGCGGAGGAGCCGTTGATGAAGCAGCAGCAGGTTGAGCCTGTTGCCCGGTCATGCTCTGAGCCATTGAGAGGCCGATACCCATTTCAATTGCTGAGGAGGCAGTCGATGAGTTGCCTGATTGCATCGCTTCGGCTGCACCGTATTTTAGGTACTTATCTAAATCACCCACCATACCCATGCTGGTTCGCTTATCCAACACTTTTTCAACTTCAGGTGGTAGCGAAATGTTTTCGACTAAAACCTTGGTTAGCTCAAGGCCATATTGTTCGAATTCAGGCGCAATTTTTTCGGTTATAAAACCGCCTAATGTGTCGTAGCTCGATGCAAGATCCAGCACCGGAACCTCAAGCTTACTCAATATAGTGGCATAGCGGGAGGTAATAATATCTCGTAATTGATCACTAATTTCATCAACAGTAAAGTGGCCATCTGTGCCCATTATTTCTTTAATGAAGGTTTTCGGATCAGTAATTCGGACGTTGTAAGTACCAAAGGTTCTGAGCCTGACCATATCAAATTCAGGGTCACGCATCATGATAGGGTTTTTAGTACCCCACTTCAGATCGGTGAATTGGCGAGTATTGAAAAAATAAACTTCCGCCTTAAACGGGCTGGAAAAACCATGATCCCAGTGCTGGAGTGTCGATAGCACCGGTAGGTTGCGAGTTTCTAGCTCATACATGCCAGGCGCAAGTATGTCTGCTATTTCGCCCTCATTGACAAAAACGGCCATTTGAGATTCGCGAACGGTTAGCTTGGCTCCGTACTTTATCTCGTTACCATGCCTCTCAAAACGATACACCATGGTATCTGAGGAGTTATCTGTCCACTCGATGATATCAACAAACTCACCAAAAACTTTATCCCATAGTCCCATGTCTATACTCCTTTAAGATGCCGCGCTTGGCGCCGCGTCGTGAGCTTCTTTACGCGCTTTGGCAGACATTAATGCCTGACGTAATTCACTTTCAAGTGTTTGTAATTCTTTGGCTGCTTCCTGACGCTTAGATCGGCCTTCTTCAGCAATTTCTAAGCTGTCATTGATCGTACCAATGAGCTCTTGATTGGCTTTGCGCACAGACTCGATATCAAATACACCGCGCTCCATTTGTTTGCGCACTTCAACGTTAGCGGTACGCAGGTTGGTGGCATTAGACTCAAGCAGGTCGTTGGTCAGGTCAGTGGCTTTCTTTACCGTTTCAGCCGCATCGCTCATGCGGAAAATCGTTACGGCTTGCGCCAGTTGATTTTTCCATAGCGGTACCGTGTTGATCAGAGTCGAATTGATCTTGTTAATCAATGTCTTATCATTTTCCTGAACAAGGCGGATGCTCGGTAAGCTTTGCATAGCCACTTGGCGCGTTAGGTTTAGATCGTGTACCCGTCGCTCAAGATCATCGCGTGCGCTTCTTATATCGCGAAGCGATTGGGCGGCTAGCATATTTAAGCTGTCGTTTACGGCTTGCTGCTCAACGGCGGGTATTTCAACTTCATTCATCATACGAAGTTTTTCTTCACCAGCAGAGATGTAAAGCTCGAGTTTGTGGAAGTAATCTAGATTAGCTTCATACAATTTATCAAGTGAAATAACATCGGTTAATAGTTGAGTCTTATGCTCTTCCATGTGATCGGTGATATCGTTGATTTGTTTTCGCACATCGTCATATTTACTAAGAAACTGCGCAACCGGTTTTGCCTTACCAAACAAGCGTGCCCAAAACCCCAGTTTTTTGTTAGGGTTTAACTCATCGACGTCGAATCCTTTAATGGCTAGTACCATGTCATTTAAAGAGCCACTAGCGCCGCCCAGATCCTTATTACGAACGCCTTCAAGCATATTTTCAGAGATGGTGCTCATTTGCTCTTGAGCTTTACTACCAAAAAATACAATGCTGCTGCGATCGTTTAGGTCAATTTCTTGGATGATTTGATCAAGCTCTTGTTTTTCTTTCTCATCAACTTTTGAATAAGCAACGATTTCTTGGCTGATGGGTTTAGCTGGAGCAATTTCAGTTCCCGGAATGACAGCGACGGTTGGCGCTGCAGTTTTAGTGGCTGTTTGAACAGTGCTGGATGGGTTGTCAGACATATCGATTCCTTAAATGCTTTGTAATGGGGCTGATAATTATTATCGTGTTGATTTAAATAATGCCTTCGCGTTTCAGTTGTGTTTCTAGCACTTCAATATTCACATCTAAGTCAAACTGATCTTGCTTTTTAAGTTTTTCATGTTGTTCATCAAAAGTGCTCTCTATCGAGTTTAGAACGTTTGAAAAGTTAGTGTCCAGTTCAACTGTGGTGGATTCGTTGCGATGAGTCTTAGCATAGCTTTCAGTAACTTTACGCGTTCCATCTAGATACACTTTCAAAAACTTTCTAGCGCGAGGCAGGTCGCTAGGCTCATTTTCAATCAGCGTAATAATACTGCGGGCTTTACCAATTATTCTATCGAGGTGCTGATCGAACTGGACGTTACTGATTTGAGTGCGCGCACTTTCAATCGCATCAATCTTTATATTTGCAGCTTCTAACGCTTCAAAGACTTCAGCGGCCGATACCCCTAGACCGATATTGCCCGTTTTGTTACGTCTAGGGTCTAATCCATACCACAGGTAGAAGGCGAGCATTGTAGCGCCTGCAATTAACAGACTGCTAAAAATGCCGTAGTTATCAGTTGCTAAGTAAGCGGTAAGCCCTGTTGTAATAGACAAAATGATGGCCGAAACGGTTTTGAATGGCGTGGTTGGTGCGAGTGCCAGTTTTTTAGAATGGTAGAGCTGTTCAACCCTAAAACCATGCCTTGCGATAACGGCTGAAAGCATAAAACCTGCAAAGGCGGCGCCGTTGAAAATTGTCGACCAGAAATTACCACCAACGAGTGATATGACGGCTGCCACTAAAACGGGAATCGGCATCATAAAGAGCAAAATGCCCTTGAGGCCAATTTTAAAGTTGCTCAGCTGTGAGTCGTCAGGAGAATAGCGTTTTGCTTGTGACATTTGGATTCTCCTAAAGCGCGTGAAGGAATGCTTGAAATGATACTAGACCAACAGTGGCTGATAATAATATAAATCCGATCGCTCGTTGCATGGCTTTTGGCATTGGAAAGTCCTTAAATAGTCAAATCTATATATATGCCCTAAGTAAGTGCTAATCAAGTAAATCTGGTTCAAATCATTGAAATTTTTGAATTTGTCTTAAAAAAGACATAATAAAAAGGCGAGCTTATAAAAGCTCGCCTCTAAAAAGTAAGGCACGTAACAGATTCAATAAAGAAACTGAGTGTCAGAACTATACCCCCGTAAATTCCTGACTACCTTTTCAAGTTTTTGCTACCAGCAAACCGACTCCCCAATCATTGTCGATTAAGAGCATCCTCTTGAATGCCTCCATCATGTTTGCGATTTGTGATATGCTGTTGAGTGTCATTAACAGCGTAATATTTATTTTTAATATCAAATTCGCAAGCAAGTTGAGCTACTACCACAAACCCCGAGAAAAGCAGCTCACCTTGAAGACGTGACCAGATTAAGCGAAATTGGCTTAATCCAACCTGAACACTATTAAGTAATCTTCGATATTAAATTTATATTAAGAAAAACAAGACATCAATACTTATTAAATAGTTTAAAAACAGTTAGTTATCGATATTGTTAATCTTACTTAATCTCTATCAATATTAAATTATTAGATGAAATTTCACTCAAAAAAAATGGCTAGCTGAACGATATTCAGCTAGCCATTAAGTTAACGTAAACTTATCTTTTTAAGCGCGTTTTCTAACGGATACCTGCGAATGTATTGCAGTCGCTTGGTTTTCCACTGAGCATGCCTCTCTTTAGCCATTCAATGCGCTGAGCGGATGAGCCATGGGTGAAACTTTCAGGGTTTACATATTGCCCCGCCCGTTTTTGCATGCTGTCATCTCCGATACTGCCAGCTGCGTTGATGGCTTCTTCTAAGTCGCCATCATCTAGCAGCTTATATTTTGCCTGCTGCCTAGCCCAAATACCGGCATAACAATCCGCTTGTAGCTCCAGCAACACAGAAAGCCTATTTGCTTCTACTTTGCTGCTGCGACGCTGCATACGAATCACTTCATCTGAGATGCCCTGAAGCTTTTGCACATGATGCCCAACTTCATGTGCAATAACATAGGCTTGAGCAAAGTCGCCAACAACCCCCATCTGTCTTAGTTGACTAAAAAAGCCAAGGTCTAAGTATACTTTTTTGTCACCCGGACAATAAAAAGGTCCTACTGCAGAGGAGGTTGTTCCACATGCTGAGCGTACTTGATTTTCAAAAAGTACCACGACGGGCTCCTCATAGCGCGCGCCAGCCTGTTGGAAAATTGGGTTCCACACGTTTTCTGTGTCTTTTAAAACGACGCCAATAAATTCTTTTCCATTGTCAGTGCCAGATTGGACGCGACCTTGATTGCTCACATCACCACTTGGCGTGTTCATCTGGGCACCGTCACCCATCATGTCCATGAAGTTTTGTCCTTGTCCGGTGAACAAAAATATTAACAGCATAATGAAAAAGCCAATACCACCCACCTTCATTCCACCGCCTGAGGGTCTTCTATTTCCACCGCCGCCACCTCGACGGTCCTCAATATTGCTGCTTTGTGCTCGACCCTTCCAACGCATGGCTTTATCCGTAACAAATTAATGAAGCGTCAATAATACACAGTAATTATTTCAATACAAAACATTCAAAACCCATTCGATCAACACGGCCTTGTTAAGAATGATGTGTTACTTAACCTTTGGTCCGGTGATCATCAGCGTCCGTCATGACTAGATCTAGGTAGGTTCAATATTGAACTTATATGGTATTGTTCAGCCAGAATAAAATAATAATAAGAAAGATAAGGCTTGATAAATTGAACTATACCCCTAAAAGTTGAGAGAGAGATTATGCCTGGAGTAAATGGAAAGACCCCATCTGATCGGTCAAGTGATACAAAAGTCAGCAGTGAGAGCCGCTTTAGCCATGCAGGGAAGCGTCAGTTTGATGCGGTACAGCTTTATTTAAAAGACATTGAATCCAACCCGCTGCTAAATGCTAAAGAAGAGCTTCATTATGGTCGCCTAGTTCAACAAGGCGACGAGTCTGCCAGGCAAAAAATGATCACCTGTAATTTAAGGCTGGTTGTCAAAATGTCACGACGCTACCTTAATCGTGGATTAAGTCTTTCTGATCTTATTGAAGAGGGAAATTTAGGTCTAATCCATGCTGTTGAGAAATACGACCCTGCTCGTGGATTTCGCTTCTCAACTTATGCAACTTGGTGGATTAGGCAGAGCATCGAGCGAGGTTTAATGAATCAGGCACGAACCATCCGACTTCCTATACATATCAATAAAGCATTAAATGGATGCTTAAGAGCACGTGCTAGATTGGGTCAAAAGCTTGGAACCAAACCTTCTTTACAGCAGCTAGCACAGGAGATGGGTAAAACTGAACATGATGTTCAACACCTGCTGCGCCACACTGAATACACCACCTCGCTCGATTTTCAAGTGGGCGAATCCGATACGCAAGTGATGGATTTTGTTTGTGCTAAATCAGTCAAGGGGCCTGATGAGGAGGCGATCAACAACGACATAAGCAACGCTGTTGATACGTGGCTCAATCAACTCGAATCCAAACAGCAAGCAGTTATCGTAAGGCGTTTTGGCCTTCATGGCCATGATAACGCCACTCTTGAGCAGGTAGGAAAGGATTTACACATTACCCGCGAGCGAGTGCGGCAGATACAGCTTGATGCATTGAAGCGTTTACGCCGTATTCTGGAAATGGAAGGTGGGTCGAGAGAGTTATTTTTACAAAGCTCCTAAAAACCTAAATCATAGCCAAGTTAGCAGGCTTACTTTATACTTAAAACTTGCATTTTAAGAGTGATCCGCCAGCGATTTAGTTGGCGGATTATTTGTTTCAGAGTTTATTGAGATAGGGTAAATCCATGGCTCCTGTAAAGGTTGGTTTGTTAGGTTTGGGCACGGTTGGGCGTGGTACTGCTACCGTGTTAAAGCGCAATGCTGAGGAAATCGCCCGCAGGGCGGGAAGGGGCATAGTCATTGACTATGTATCAACCTCAAAGACAGCGTTACCCCAAAGCTTGGGCCTTGAAAATAGTCGCATCACAGCCGACCCCTTTGATGTGGTTAATGATCCAGATATTGCGATCGTCGTTGAGTCGTTTGGCGGTGATGAGCCGGCTAAAAGCTTAGTCATGCAAGCCATCTCAAATGGTAAGCACGTCGTGACCGCCAATAAAGCACTCATCGCTGTTCACGGTAATGAGATCTTTGCACATGCTCAAGACAAGGGCGTGTTAGTGGCGTTTGAGTCTGCCGTTGCCGGTGGGATTCCAATTATTAAGGCATTGCGCGAAGGGTTATCGGCTAACAAAATCAACTGGTTAGCCGGTATTATCAATGGGACGGGTAATTTCATATTAACCGAGATGCGTGACAAAGGTCGAGAGTTTGCCGATGTGCTAGCAGAAGCGCAGGCCTTAGGTTATGCAGAGGCGGATCCCACATTTGATGTTGAAGGGGTCGACGCAGGTCATAAACTTGCTATTTTATCCTCCATCGCGTTTGGTATCCCGTTACAGTTTGATAAAACCTATCTTGAAGGCATTTCTAAAGTGTCTAAAGAAGATGTTAATTTTGCCGCTGAGCTTGGGTATAACATTAAACATTTAGGTATCGCGCGCCAAACCCCGTTAGGCATCGAGCAGCGTGTTCACCCAACCCTTATCCCTAAAAAGCGATTGATTGCTAACGTCGATGGTGTAATGAACGCGGTCTTAGTGCAAGGCGATGCCGTTGGTCCAACCCTCTACTACGGGGCGGGGGCAGGGGGTGAACCTACCGCGTCTGCTGTGGTTGCTGATATTGTCGATATTACTCGGGCATTGACCTCTGATCCTGAAAATCGAGTGCCGCATTTAGCCTTTCAGGCGGATGCACTGCTAGATGTCACGGTGCTTCCGATGGCGTCGATTAACTCGGCGTACTATTTAAGGCTAACAGCGCTTGACCAATCCGGTGTGCTAGCCACTATCACGCAAATTTTGGGTGATGAAAATATTAGTATTGAGGCCTTTATTCAAAAGCAGCCAGCGCACCAAACTAGTGCGAGCCTACCTGACACAGCGACTATTATTTTATTAACAAAAATTGTTAATGAGGGCGAGATGAACTCAGCTATTGCTAAAATTGAAGCGCTAAGTGTTGTAACCGGTGAGATTGTTCGGATACGGGTTGAAAGCTTGAGCTAATATAGTCACTATCAATAAAAACGAGATGATTAAACTTTAAGCTGTATACAGGGTAGATATGAAATTTATTGAAACGCGCGGCAATGATTCGGCGCCACACCATCCGCTTAAGGTTGAGTTTTCTGACGCGATTTTAGGGCCGATTGCGTCCTATGGCGGTATTTACGTGCCTGAGTATTTGCCTGATCTTGGGCTCGACTTTTTAGAAAGTCACATAGATTCATCTTATAAACAGCTGGCAAAAGCGGTGCTGCTAGCGTTTGAAATCGATATAGAAGCGGCGGTTATCGATGAGGCGTTGAGTTTATATGACTCGTTTGATGATGCTGAGAACCCAGTGCCATTGACTAAGGTTCATGATGATCTATTTGTCAGTGAGCTTTATCGGGGCCCTACGCGCGCGTTTAAAGACATGGCGCTTCAGCCTTTTGGCGTGTTGCTTTCAGCCTTGGCAAAACAGCGTGATGAAGATTATTTGATACTGGCAGCCACTAGTGGTGACACGGGCCCCGCTGCGTTGGAAACATTTAAAAATAAAGATCGAGTGCGTGTTGCTTGTATGTATCCAGAAGGGGGCACTTCGGATGTTCAGCGTCTGCAAATGGTGACAGAAGATGCGGATAACTTAAAAGTCATTGGTATTGAAGGAGTATTTGATGATGCGCAGATTGCCCTAAAATACTTACTGGGGTCACAGCGATTTAAAGAGACACTTAAAGCTAAAAACATTCATCTATCGGCGGCAAATTCGGTTAATTTTGGCCGGATTATTTTTCAGATAATCTACCATATTCATGCATATTTAGCGCTAGTGCGCCAAAACGAAATTACCTTAGGTGAGTCTATTTATCTAGCCGTTCCCAGCGGGAATTTTGGTAATGCGCTGGGTGGATACTATGCGTTAAAGATGGGTGTTCCGATTGAAAAAATTCTAATATCGACCAACAAAAATCAAGTACTTACTCAGTTGATTAATCACGGTCGGTACGATTTTAGAGACACCGCTGTAGTACCCACGCTATCGCCTGCGATGGATATTCTTAAAGCGTCAAATGTAGAGCGCGTATTGTTCGATCTCTATGGTGCTGAACGCACACGCGAGATGATGAAGCAGTTAGATGAAGAGAAGTACTATGAGCTTACTAATGAGGAGCACCAACAGCTACAAAGTATTTTTGTTGCCGATGACTGTAGCGATTTGGAAACAATGACTTACGTTCGAGAATACTTTGAGAAGGGGTATTTAATGGACCCTCACACGGCTACGTGTATCAAGGTTTATGATGGTTGCCGTGAAAAGCCTTTAAAAACCGTGGTGACTTCAACCGCTGAATGGACTAAGTTTTCAATGACTACTGCACAGGCGATTGGGGCTGATGCGGGTGAAAGTGATCTGCAGGCGCTGAAAAATATCTCTGCTAAGGCTAATATCGCTATTCCTGATCAAATTGAAGCGCTTTTCTCAAAGCCGATTATTCATAAAACGTTGATTAATAAATCGGACATAGAAAAAACTATTCTTTCTTTTCTGTAGCGGCTGATTGATTGATGAACAAACGGCGATTATACCTAACTGCGTTGTTATTATTAGTATCGACAGGTTTATTCGCTTTATTTTATTGGAACTCATTAGGGCTTCAGCGAGCCAGCTTAGCTAATGGTGCACAGTTCGAACCCGTACAGTGCTGGTTTGAAAATAAGTCACCGATTAAAACTGAATGTGGTTATATGAGCACCCGGACGGGTGCTACTGAGTCCGCGACATTCAAGCTGCCGGTTGTTGTTTTACGGCATTCCAAATGGAAAAACTCAAAGAACCCGATGTTACACATCGCTGGTGGCCCGGGCGGTGCGGCGTACATTGATGCGGCGACAATGCCCTATTGGTTGCAAAAATTCAAAGCACAAAATTGGGGGGTAGATTTTGTGCTTTATGATCAGCGTGGCACTGGATTGAGTCAGCCTTTTTTAGATTGTTCGGGTAATGAGCCTGCACGTTTGGCAAGCTTGAGGTTGCCACTTAATGCCTCTGAAGATTCGCAAAACTTTATCGATCAAATGCGCCAATGTCATAAAAGTCTAACCGACTCTGCCATTGTTCAACAGCACTTGAGCCAAGTGAGTACTACGCACAGCGCCGATGATATTGCTGATTTGCATGAATTGCTCGGTGTTGATCAGTGGGTGCTGCTCGGCGTCTCTTACGGCACCCGACTTGCGTTAGAGGTGGTGAAGCGCTCTTCAGATAGTGTGCATTCGATGATTTTAGACTCGCCTTATCCGCCTAAAGTCGATGGTTTTGAAACCATGATTGAAAACGGCTTTAAGGGGATTGATAAGCTTCTAGAGCACTGTGAAAAAGACAATCAATGCAATGGCCGTTTTCCGGATATAACAAATCAGCTGCAGCAAGCACTGCGCCAGCTTATAGATGACCCTTTGCCATTATCTGTGCCACGTGACAATATCAAGCTGCAAAATGAAATCTTATCGCTAACGGCACATCGGCTGATTTTGTTACTTGATTATGCAAGCTACGATTCAACGATGTTTTCAGAGGTTCCTGCGGCGATAGGTGCGGTGCTCGATCAGCGCGTTGACGATCAGTCACTGCTGGCGCTGGCAAGTAATTACCTTGAAATAGAACTATTTCAACAATTCAGTGAGCCTGTCTACATGCTAACTGAATGTAAAGAGAATGGTCGTTTTGACCGGCAGCAGCTTATGCAGCGCCTCCAGGTTTACGCTGATAAGTACCCGATGTTAGATTGGTCGCCAGACGCTATTTTCAATCCACGCGTGTGCGATGGTTGGACAGGTGACCTAAACTTGCTAAGTCAGCGATATCGAGAAACGATAACGACAAACAAACCCACCTTGATATTTAGCGGCGCGCTTGACTCAATTACACCGCCTGCATGGGGGCGAAGCTTAGCAAAAGATTTACCAAACAGCCGCTATCTTGAATATCCAAATGTCGGTCACTCTGTGCTTAGTGCGTCACTGTGCGCTAACGATGAGGTGCTATTGTTCTTAAGGCCAAATGCGATAAGAACTTCTTTTTGCGATGAGCCAGAGCGTACCCGGCAGCGATTGGATAGCCCAATCAAGTGGAAAGACCGCGCGGGATGAAGTTACAGTTTTAATCGATAAGCCAATTTTAAATAAGCTTGAAAAATACGCATGCCGTGCTGCACAACGCCGCGTGCGGTAAGGTGTGTCACATCCGATTTCTCTAATCCATACATCGAAGTAAATGCTGTATTTGCATCATCTCGTGACAGCCGTTGCTGCGCCTCTACCACCTGAGGTCTAAGCTTAACGTGTGGGTGCTGCTCATCGACACCTAAAATCACAGGAAGTGAAGGGTTGCGAACAACAGAGTGTCTGAAGTGATGAAGCATACGTTTTAAGTTATTGTAATAGTGGCTGGCCAGTAGGTCATTAGAGGCATCGGTTTCGCCTTGAATCCACGTAAACGATCTAATATTAACCTGATTACCCATTTGTTTTAACAGCCTTATAGAAAGCTGTAGTTCTCTGACCATTCTATCGTATAAGCCATTTTGTCCGGGGGCTTTCCAAACCGTTTCGATGCTGCTGCTCCCAAAGCTGAACTTAAAGATTGCAGGATTAAATCCATAGTTTTTTACTGCACGTGCAAAGGTGACTTCAGGACCAAAGTGGCCTTTTAAAAAATGCCCTTCTTGTGGGCGTAGATTATCCCAAAAGCGCTGTGAGGAGGAGTAGTCTACTGCCTCAAAATAAAACGGAATTTGACTGTCCAGACGATTTGGATCGGTGGGATAGAACTTAGCATCACTTCGCCAGCCTTGCATATTAGACTGACCTGCCATGATGTGAAGGTCGATAGTGGCAGCATTCACTGCCACAGAGGTCGTCATGAGCGCTAGGCTCATGAGCAGTTTATAAATTGTTTTCATTATTAAAATCAGCTTTGTTTGGGGGCCTGCTGTGTATTAAAGATAAACCGAAAGATTCTTTTTACGCCGCGTTTAATATCTTCCAACACGAGATAACTTACAGGGACTAATACTAGTGACAACAAGGTTGCAAATAAGATCCCGTAACCTAAGCTAACCGCCATCGGTATAAGAAATTGCGCCTGAGTACTCTTTTCAAACATCAGCGGGAGCAGGCCGGTAAAGGTGGTTAGTGAGGTTAATAGTATTGGTCTAAAGCGCGCACCACCTGCTTTTCTAACCGCATCCATCAATGCCACTCCTTCGAGTCGTCGCTTATTGATGTAGTCGACTAACACCAAGGAATCGTTCACCACAACTCCGGTGAGCGCTAACATGCCCAGCACACTGCTGATACTTAACGTCATACCCATAATGCCATGACCCAATAAGGCACCAATAATACTAAACGGAATGACGCCCATGACAATGAAGGGTTGAACATACGAGCGAAACGGAATAGCTAATAGACCATAAATTCCTAAAAGCGCAAACATTAGGCCGTAGTTTAAACTGCTAAATGCTTCAGATTGCTCTTTAAGCTCCCCTTCAAAGGTATAGGTGATATCGGGATAGCTTTGTAATATTTCTGGCAGCCACTGCGCCATTTCTTCTTGGATACGAGGCATATCAACCGCTTCTTTATCAGCATCGGCTGAGATATCTAAAACCCGTTGACCGTCGACCCTGCGAATTCTTGAAAACCCTTGTTCTATGGCTACATCCGCTATTTGCAGCAGTGGCACCAAATCACCACTTTGGGTACGTATGCGAATTTTTTCTAGTGCAGAGATTGAGTAACGTTCCTCTTTAGGCAGTCGAACCACCACCCGCGCATCTTCACTACCACGCTGCACCGTTTGGGCTTCTGAGCCAAAAATGCTGTTACGTACCTGTTGGCCAAGATTGGTAATGTTTACCCCAAGCAGTTCAGCTTCAGGTTTTACCTTCATGCGGATCTCATCTTTTCCGCCTTCAAAGCTGTCGGTAATGTCAAATAGGCCGTTGTATTGAACCAAGCGGTCTTTAATTTCAACAGACGCTGCTGATAATCGGTCAAAATCATTGCCGCTGATTTGAATCGCTAAAGGCTGTCCACCACGACCAAATTCTGCTCTAAAGGAAAGGCTTTCAGCCCCGGGAATATCACCAATCATACGTTGCCATTCACGAATCATCTCGCTACTACTAATGTCTATTTTACGAGATTCTGGTGGAATGGTTTCAAATTGAATGCGTGCAATGTTAGATTTGCCGCTGACTAATTTTCGTCGACTGCCCCCTTTGGTGCCTACTGTGGTGAGAATGTGCTGTATAACGCTCTCATTGGTATCGGTTTCTACATATTTTTCCTGAAGAATCAGTAGCTGTTTCAGCATATTGTCGACGTGTTTGCCTGTCACCTCGATGGGTGTACCTTCTGGCATAGTCAAGTCAGCGCGAACGTATTCACTTTGTATGCGCGGGAAAAAAGTGAATTTATAGCGTCCGGTAGTGACGCTTAAAATGGATATCGCCAGTGCTGCAATAAACAGTGTTAGCATGAAATAGCGCAGCCTAAGCGCCACGTCTAAAAAGGGGGTAAACATTCGCTCAACGAACCACTCTAACCCTTTGGCAATAGACTGCTGAACTCGGGCAATGATATTGGGCTTCTTTTTAGGGTCAACCATTGATACAGAGCTCATGTGAGCGGGAAGTATTAATTTTGACTCAATGAGTGAAAAAAGCAGTACGGGGATAATCACCGCAGGAATAACGCCAAAAATTTGCCCTCGCATGCCATCGACCATCAGGAGCGGTACAAAGGCGGTCATTGTTGTTAGCACACCAAACGTCACTGGCACAGACACTTCTTGGGTGCCTTCGATAGCCGCGGTGGTAGGGTCCGAGCCTCGCTGCATATGCGTATAAATGTTCTCGCCAGTGACGATGGCGTCATCAACAACAATCCCTAGCACCACGATAAAAGCGAATAAACTAATTAAATTATAAGTCACGCCAATATAGGGCATTAAAGTCATTGCACCCATAAAACTAATGGGAATGCCTAAGCTCACCCAGAGCGCTACTTTAGGTCTAAGGAATAGTGACAACATCAAAAATATTAAGAAGCAACCTTGCAGCGCACTGTTAACTAACGTCGATAGGCGAGCTTTGATACTTTTTGAATTATCTCGCCAATAGGTTAGCGATACGTTTTCCGGCAGGCGATCGTTTTTATCCGCAATATAGTCGATGACTTTTTTTGACAGCTCGATAGCGTTTTGATCACCCACTCGATAAACCTCAAGCGATGCGCCACGCTTACCATCAAATGTGGTGTACTGAGGGCCTTCATCAAAAGCATCGATAATAGTTGCAATATCGCCTAGACGAATTTGGGTACCATCAGCGTTACTGCGAATATTGATATCCGCAAAATCAGACGCTTTGGTCGCTTTGCCGAGGGTACGAATGCGGATTTCCCCTGCATCGGTATTTAACGTACCCGCTGGAATATCTCGGGAAGAATTGCGAATGGCTTGAGAGATTTCAGCAAGACTTAAACCGTAGCGCTGCAGCGTGATTTCAGGAATTTCAATGCCAATTTCATAAGGCCGAAGACCACTGATTGCCACTTGAGTGATGCCATCAAGCTGCAATAGCTCATCACGCACTTTAAGCGTTTCACGATTGAGCTCTGTTTCATTAATGTCACCAAACACAATGACATTAATATTCTCTCTTATTCTTACTGAGGTGCTTGCGGTTGGCGAGCTGACATCATCGGGAAAATCGCCAATAGAATCTACTCGGCTCTTAATTTCGTTAAGCAACTGATCTTTATCACTGCCTTCAAGCAGGTCTATATTAACCGAGGCTGAGCCTTCGCTGGCGGTGCTGGTGATGTGTTCTATTTCAGGGATATCAGCGACCGCTTCTTCGATTCGCCGAACAACGCCTTCTTCTACCTCGTTGGGCGCAGCGCCTGGATAGCTTGCACTGACATTGATGACATCTCTTTCAAACGCGGGGAACACCTCTAGAGGGACGCGGTTGAACATCGTGAATAAGCCGGCTGAAATGATAACAAGCATCAGTAAATTAGCCGCGACGTGGTTTCTGGCAAACCAAGCAATTGCGCCGTGCATTTAGTTTGCGCCTCGCGCGGTGTCAGCAGGGCGCTTTCCTGTAATTTGAGCGCGAAGACGCTCTACCAGTCGCTTAGGTACGTCTTGCTGTTTAAGGCGCTTGATCGTTCTTGCTTTGGCTTCATCTGGCATTTGCGGATTGTTTTCAACAAACTTAATCAGACGAGCTCGCTGTTGAGTCGATAACAAAACAGTGCTTTCATCATTTGCGTCGCGAGCGTCTTTAGCCATCATCAATGTAGCCTTTGGCTCTTTCACAGGTTCGTCATTTACGTTTTCTGAGTCATTGGTCTCTTGCCAATTTGGCGTTTTAGCATCAGGCTTTTTGTTGTCAGCCTGTCCCCCCCGTTTGCCTGTTTCGCTAGGCTTTCCTTCCTTACCACGTTCCTTGCCACGTTGACGGCCTTCTCCCGGTAGCCTGACTTTCATGCCTGTTTTGGCAGAAGGCATTGGGGTAATAATCAACTTAGCATTGGGAGGCAGCGCGCTCTGAGAAATCACCAGCGAATCATTCTCGCCTGTTATGACGTCAATGGGTAGGATATTAACCGTGCCTTCGTCGTACAACATAACTTCGCGATTTTGACGGGTAGATGATGTAGGAATCACGTAGACATTGTCTAATTGGGTGCCAAGGATTTCAGCTTTTAAAAACTGACCAATTTTTATAGGAGGGGCGTCAACCCCCGCTTTCTTGCTAAATGGGTCATCGATTCTTGCGATAACGGGTATCTGCCGTGTGCGTTCATCCATTGCTGCGCTAGCCCTGACAATTCGTCCGTTCCAATTATGAACGATAGACCCGTAGTTGGCAGAAAAAATGACCTGAGGTAATTTATCTTTACTAATGCCGCGTTGATTTTGATAGTTTTCAGGCAGCTTGAGCTGTTCATAGTCTGCCAGTGATAGGGGGAGGCGGACCTCGACATAGTCAGTAGAGTAGACTTTTCCTAATTGAGTACCCGTGCTCACGAACTGTCCAACATTAACGTTTGTGCTTTGCACTCTCCCGGTATAAGGCGCCAGGATTCTGGTTTTTTTAAGGTTGTTTCGAGCCTGTTGAAGCCTAATTTTGGCAGCATCGAGATTTGCCATTGCCGCGGCGATATGGGGTCTTCTGCTAGCCATTTCTCCCGGCCTGCGATTATTACCTAACAGTTGAAAGTCTCTAACGGCAAGGCGTGCAAGGTTTTGCTCATTTTTTATTTCAAGCGTACGTTGGCTAATCTCAGCTTGAGCAATGACAATCGCATTTCTATAATCCGATGAATCGACAGAAAGTAGGTGTTGGCCTTTTTTGAAATAGTTGCCTTCTTGAAACGCGACCTTAACCTCGACGACTTTTCCTGAAACTTCCGATATTAGATTGGTACTCAGATTGGTTTCAACCGATCCTGAAGAACGTATTTTTTGAGTGAAAGACTGTAGCTTAGGCGTCATAATTTCCACGACGGGAACGGACGGTTGCCTTACGCGCTTGCGAGGTTCTGGTTTGGTTTTGATCAAATAACTTGCTAGCGCTACCGACCCAGCAATTAGGGCAATTATTAGAATGAGCTGTTTCATGTACCACCGTCTTAAATATTATTATTTATGACCGTGTAGTGTTGTGAAAGATCCCCATACTTGCCACGGCGTAGCCATTGTAGCTAATGAGGGGGCTATTTCAATATCCTTACAAAATCTTTACGCTATTTAACTACTGACTTGTTATAAGCCTAAATATTTAAGTGAGACAAAGGTAATAACGGCCACTAAAACAAGCAATAGTAGTGCCGCGCCTTTTCTCAAGAGCGAACTTGCAGGTTTTGGGGGGTAACCAAACCGGTTGTTGCCAGCATTGCCGGGAATAAGCCAAAACAAAATACTCGCCAACGGTATTATCACAAGCAACGCTAACCAGCCGCTGGTATTAAAATCGTGACAGCGTTGTATTGTTAGTTGAATGTGGATAATAAGCGCCGCGCACAGCGCTGAGGCTAGTAGCACGTAGGCTATGGCACCGCCTAGTTCGCCAAAGTGACTGGCAATACCCGCCATCGCTGCAACTATCCAGAAAACTAAAAAAGGCAAGACTAAAGAGTAAAAAAAGTATTCGAAGCGCCCGATTCTCCCCTCAGCTGAGAGTATTTTAACATTACTGTAGCGAGCACGGCTTGCTGTGGGTGTCGCTTGTTGAAACTCGTCAAAATCAATTGTTGCACTCATCGGTGAATAGCTCCTGTGGTCATCGCTTCCCTAAGTTGTGTTCACAGTGTTGCATTAGTGCATAAGTAAAATGTATGACTAGGCGGATGAAAGTAGCAGTTTACGGGCGGAGCTGAATTGAAACTTAATTGCGCCTCTATTGTTTGTATAATAATGTTATTAATTAGCTCGAAGAAACGCCAATGACGACGCTATACTTCAACTAATAATTTAAACAATGAGGCTAACTATGTCGATTGCACCACTCATGTTGGACTTAGAGGGGACCGTGCTAACAGACGATGAGACTGAATTGCTGCAGCACCCCTTGTGTGGGGGGATAATCTTGTTTTCCCGTAATTTTGAAAGCGTTGAACAGCTCCAGCATTTGATAATAGATGTTCGAAGAGCCGCTGGTCCAAACTTGCTTATTGGCGTAGATCACGAAGGCGGGCGAGTGCAACGTTTTAAAAAGGGGTTCACACACCTTCCGGCACTGGGTCACTTGTACCGGCAAAGCGAAAATGAACGCGCTGCGCTGCACGCTGCTCATAATCATGCATGGCTGATGGCCTCTGAGTTACGAGCAATGGGGATTGATTTTAGTTTTGCGCCTGTTTTAGATCTAAATTATGGCGTGAGCGAAGTGATTGGGGATCGTGCGTTTCATGCCGATGCACAGATCGTTTGTAAAATGGCTGAGGCTTATATCCAAGGCATGCACCAAGCGGGGATGGCTGCAACAGGTAAGCATTTTCCAGGCCACGGTGCGGTAACAGCAGACTCACATAAGGAAATTCCCGTCGATACGCGTCCTTTTGAAACGCTCGATGCACACGATATCCAGCCTTTTTTAACGCTTATTCCTAAAGGGTTAGATGCGATAATGCCAGCGCACGTGATTTATCCGATGATCGATGAACGACCGGCAGGGTTTTCAGCCGTTTGGTTGAAACAAATATTAAGAGGCATTCTTGATTTTGACGGGGTTATTTTTAGCGATGATTTAGATATGGAAGGTGCCTCATTTGCAGGTAACTATGCCCAGCGTGCTGAGGCTGCCATTAGTGCAGGTTGTGATATGGTGCTAGTTTGTAATAACCGTCAGGGCGTTATCGACGTGCTAGAAAACGCTGATATTGACTTGAACAGTAAGCAGGCTTTAGCAAGCCAAGCGCGCTTGAAGCGGATGGTCGGTAAAACGCATATGAATCGTAGCGCATTGCTTGATACGAAACGTTGGAGCGAAATAGAATCGCAGATGAGTGCTTTTACTTGAGATGAATGTATGAAAAATTATGCCCACACCATAAGAGAAGAATTGACCAGCATTTTGATTTTTGTTGGAATTATCTGGTTGATATTTATTGTAGATCGTTTTTTACCGCTTGAGCGACTCGGTTTAATTCCGCGAGATTGGGGCGGCATTGTGGGCATTGCGACTATGACATTTTTGCACAGCGATTTTGCTCACATTGCGAGTAACTTTGTTCCATTGGTGGTTATGTTGCTGTTGCTTGCAGGGTCTCGCGCTAACAGTGTTTTAATTGTTATTTCAATTATTGGGATCGGTGGCGCATTGCTCTGGCTATTTGGACGAGGCAATACCTTGCACATCGGTGCAAGTCTGTTGGTGTTTGGTTTAGCGGTATTTTTAATCGTTTCAGGTTTTCTTGAAAAACGTATAGTGCCTGTGCTGATCAGCTTGTTTGTTGCTGTAACCTATGGCGGTATTTTACTAAGCGGTATTGCACCATGGCAGCAAGGCGTATCTTGGGATGGTCATTTGTTTGGCGGTGTAGGTGGTGCAATCACTGCCTGGTTATTAGTCGGACAGGGCGTAAGGAAATATAAAACTTAAACGTTTATTTTGAACTTATGGCGCTAAGGCATTGACTTAGCCGTTAAGTAAAAGTGCGATTGCAAACCTAAATTAACGTAGCGTCGTGAGAACGACTTGAAAAAAAGTATGGCGTAGCCATCTTTACTGCATCAGATATTATGAATGAGGACACCGTATGAAGCGTACTTTATTATTGATGGCAACCAACTTTGCAGTCGTTGCGATGTTAGGGATTGTTTGGAATGTGCTAGACAGTATGTTTGGGATATCCGAATCATTAAGGCAAATGGGCATGCCCGCAGAATTTGGTTACATTGCTTTGATGTCTCTTGTGATGGGCTTTGCGGGCGCCTTTATTAGCCTTTGGATGTCTAAAAGTGCCGCTAAGCGTAGCATGGGGGTCCGCGTAATTGAGCAGCCGACGAATCAGCAGGAGCGTTGGTTGATGAATGTAGTGGCACGTCAAGCAGAAAAGGTCGGTATTGATATGCCCGAAGTTGGGATTTTTGATACACCTGAGGTCAATGCGTTCGCAACTGGCGCACGCAAAAATTCCGCGCTGGTCGCCGTTAGTACAGGACTGCTCAATACGATGACGGCAGATGAAGCTGAGGCGGTGATGGGGCATGAGATGGCCCACGTTGCTAACGGGGATATGGTTACCCAAACATTGTTGCAGGGCATAATGAATACCTTTGTCTTTTTCTTCTCCCGGGTTATTGCTACTTTAGTGAACTCAGTGTTGTCACGAGGGGAGGGTAATCGAGGAGGCTCCTATGGCATGGTGTATTACATCGTTTCGATGGTTGCACAAATTGCACTGGGCTTCTTGGCCAATTTAGTGGTGAAGTGGTTTTCGCGTTACCGCGAGTTTAAGGCAGATATTGGGGGGGCTGAACTGGCAGGCAGGCAGAAAATGATTGATGCATTAAAAGCGCTACAGCGCGGCAGTCAACCGCAAGACTTACCCGGTGAGTTGGCAGCGTTTGGTATTGCAGGTGGTTTTAAGCAAGGCTTTGAGAAACTGTTTTCAACGCATCCACCGCTAGAAGAGCGTATTGCTGCGTTGGAAAATCAGCGCTAACGTTCAGCATTGACTATCAAATCAATTAAAGGTCGCGGTTGCGGCCTTTCTTATTTGTAGGGATAATCGCCGCTTATTTTCTTAAAGCTTGCTAGGACTTCCATGTATACCATTGCACGTTCCTTGTTATTTAGGCTGTCCGGTGAAGCGTCCCATGACTTGACACTAAAAGCCCTGAGCCTTGCCGACAGATTGGGTTTAGTAGAACTGCTGTACGGTAAAGCGCCGCATAACGAGGCTGGCTCAGGCGCATCGATAGAGGTAATGGGTATTACTTTCCCCAATAGGGTAGGTCTAGCAGCGGGCCTTGATAAAAACGGGGATCACATTCTAGCAATGGCGAAGCTGGGCTTTGGTTTTATTGAAATAGGCACTGTGACGCCGAAGGCTCAGTCCGGTAATTCTAAGCCGCGCTTATTCAGGCTCCCCGAAGTGCAGGCCATTATCAATCGCATGGGATTTAATAATAAAGGCGTTGACCACTTAGTCGAAAAAGTGACGCAGGCGCGTGCGGCAGGTTTTGATGGGGTAATAGGGATCAATATTGGCAAGAATGCCACCACTGCTGTGGAAAATGCTAAAGACGACTATATCGTTTGCCTAAAGAAAGTCTATGCACACGCCTCCTACATAACAATTAATATTTCCTCGCCCAATACGCCAGGTTTACGCACTTTACAATACGGTCAAGAGCTCAGTGGTTTATTGATAGCGCTAAAGCGTGAGCAGCGTAGCCTGTCAGATTCAACAGGGCGCTATGTCCCGTTGGCGGTGAAAGTGGCCCCCGACTTGACCGATAAGGAAATTGAGGGGGTTTCTACGTGTTTATTAGAGACAAATATTGATGCCTTGATTGCAACCAATACCACCTTGCAACGCGATAAAGTGGAAGGATTGAACCACGCTAATGAAGCGGGTGGCCTTAGCGGTGCACCGGTGACTGAGCAATCCACGCAGGTTATTGCTCAGTTTGCCAAGCATCTTGGTGGTAAGATACCGATCATTGGTGTGGGTGGGATATTGTCAGCTGCTGATGCACAGGTGAAAGTTGCGGCAGGTTGTGACCTCGTGCAGCTCTATTCAGGACTTATTTACCAAGGCCCTAAACTAATTAAAGACTGTGTAAAGCAGCTTGAAAGCTAAGGGTGATTCACTTATAAAGTATCGATAATGACTTTAGATAACACTAGCACTGAGATGCCCCCGCCTTATAAAACCACTGCGCCCTTAATTATGGGGATATTAAATGTGACCCCTGATAGTTTCTCAGATGGCGGGAGGCATAATGATCCTGAATCGGCAGTAAAGCATGCGCTGAAAATGGTTGAGCAGGGTGCTAACATTATTGACATTGGCGGTGAATCAACACGACCGGGTGCTGATACTGTGGATGCTGAGGAGCAGTTAAGGCGGGTTTTACCTGTGATAGCGCGATTGCGAGAAAAGTTACCAGACAATTTCCCGTTGAGTATCGATACGACTAATATTGAGGTGGCACGAGCATCGGTAGACGCGGGGGTTAATTGGTTAAATGATATTTCGGCCGCTGAAGAGTCTAGTGAAATGCTTGATTTAGCCGCCAATAAAAAACTGCCCATAGTGCTAATGCATAGACAAGGAAAGTCGGCGATGATGCAGGATGCACCTTGCTATGAGGATGTTTGTATCGAGGTGTTTTCTTATTTATTGGCGCGTGCTGACATTGCGATGGCTAGAGGCGTGGCAAAAAAACACATCGTTTTAGACCCCGGGATTGGTTTTGGTAAATTGCTTGAACACAATCTTGCAATTTTGCATGGATTACCCCAACTGTGTGATCACGGTTTTGCCGTATTGTTAGGCACCAGTCGTAAACGTTTCTTATCGCTCATTTGTGATGAGGCAGATACTAGCCGGCTGGCCGTAGCTACGGCAGCGACAACTGCGCTAGCTGTACAGGCAGGGGCACAGATCTTACGCGTACATGACGTTATTGAGAATCGTCAGGCTGCCGATGTAGCTTGGGCTATTCAACGCAGTAATCAGGCTTAAATTAGGAATACTATGCCTTATATAAAATATGGAACCGCCATTCTTGGTTATATCATTTACGGCTTTTGGGGAGCGCTAATTGGCTTCTTTTTAGGGTCATGGCTGAGCTATCGCTTTAGACGCAGCAGTGCAGGTTTGTTTGGTTTGAATCCAAAAAAGCGCGTTGAGCGGCAAACCACCTTTATCAACACGGTGTTTATGTTGATGGGTAAGCTTGCTAAAGCAGATGGCAGGATTTCTGAGGCTGAAATTGCACAAGCTGAAGCGTTTATGTCTCAGCTGGAAATGACACCGGAACGTCGAAAAGTGGCGATTGGTTTATTTAAAAAAGGAGCAGAAGCTGATTTTTCAGTGGATAAAACCATTAATGATTTTTTAGCCTCTTGCGGCGATGCGGCTAACCTTAAGCAACTGATGGTGATGTACTTATTGGGTTCGGCGCTCGCCGATGGCAAGTTGGTGGCGCAGGAGCAGTCTTTATTACGCGATATTGCGTTAAAGCTGGGTTTTTCTGATCGCTCCTTTCAGCAGTTATTAATGATGATACAGGCACAGAGCCAGTTCTCAGGCGGACATTATCATTCAGGCAATGCTGGCAGTGGGTACACCCCAGCGCAAAATACCGCCGATTCAATCGCTTCTGCCTACAAGGCATTGGGCGTTGAAAAAGATATCAGTGATTCAACGTTGAAAAAAACGTATCGGAAACTAATTAGTGAATTTCACCCAGACCGCCTAATGGGCCAAGGCCTGCCTGAAGATATGATAAAAGTTGCAACCGAGCGCTCTAAAGAAATTCAGGCAGCCTACGACTTAGTGAAAAAGAGCCGAGGTCTTAACTAACACGTAAAGCGGTCGCTTAAGTTAAATACGACTCCACTTGTTTAACCAGTGATGGGTTTGAGCTGAAGTTGCTGGTGCGGTCTTTAGTGGGCACTAGCTAAAAATTTGCCGAAGATAGGGGAGAAACAAAGCGGCTAGTCCAAGCACGCCTGCATAGCCAACAATATCGGTTACGGTGGTTAAAACAACGCCACCGGCGAGTGCAGGGTCGATATCTGCTTTACGAAGGAGTATGGGGAGAAGCACGCCCGTTAGGGGCGCGACAACTAGATTTAGCAGCATCGCAATGGCGATGAGTATGCCAATTTCTATGTCTTTTAACGCAATCGCCGAAATAGCAAAAACAACAATTGCCCAAATTATTCCATTGATTAAGCCTAATAGAAGCTCTTTTTTTAATAACTCTTGTGTGTTTGATTTACTAATTTGTCCAAGGGCTAGGCCGCGAATCACCATGGTTAAGGTCTGACTACCTGCAATCCCTCCCATACTCGGTACGATTCCCATTAGCACGGCAAGTGCTACGGCTGACTCAATCGTCGTTGTAAATTGCGAAATTACAGCCGCTGCCATAAAGGCGGTGATTAAATTGGTTCCAAGCCATAGCGCGCGGCGTTTTACGCTGGGAAGAATGGGTGCAAATAGATCATCCTCCTCATTAAGGCCCGCCATGCTTTTAATAGAATGCTCTGCCTCATCGCGAATAACATCGACAACATCGTCTATAGTAATTCGGCCCAACAGTTTTCCAGTATCACTGACAACGGGTGCAGAGACTAGGTCACGATCTTCAAACAAGGCAGCAACTTCCGTGTTTTCAAGGTCAGCAGGAACGGCCAGATAATCTTTGTTCATGATTTGTAAAATGGCTTCGTCAGGCTGGCTCGTTAACAGTTTTGAAAGCGAGACAACACCCAGATAGTTATCGTAACTATCGACCACAATAACCCGGTCTGTGTGTGAGGGCAGATCCCCCTTCATTCTAAGATAACGCAGTACGACGTCCACATTAACATCGGCGCGGATGGTGACCACCTCAGTGTCCATCATTCCACCGGCGGTGTCCTCATCGTAACCAAGAACGACCTCAACGCGCTCTCGTTCCTGACGACCCATTCCCGCCAATGTTTGTTGAATGACGGTATCTGGCAGGCCTTGAAGAAAGTCTGCCATGTCATCCACATCAAGATCTTTTAAGGCATCAAGTAAATCGCCCGTATCCATTTCTTCGGTGAGTTGGGAGCGCACATCCTCATTTAGCTCAATGAGAACAGAGCCTTCGTTGTCACGCTTGATTAGCTCCCAAGCGATTTTACGTTGTTCTAGTGGAGATGATTCCAGTAGATGTGCAATTTCTGCAGGGTGCAGACCGTTTAACATTCTCTGTAGGGTATACAGTGAACCGCTTTCGATCGCACCGGTTAAGGATGCTAGCCTGTCCTCTTTGCTGAGGTTTTCTGGAGAGCCCATGGAGTCGGTTTATTTGAATTTTAAAGACTACAGAGTCTAACAATTTATCAGTGTTTATTGTTTGATTTTTGCATCTATCTCACGATGATTTACAATAATTGAGACACTTCGGTCGGACTTGAAGTGCGCGGCAAGTTTGTCTATCAAATAAACCGATCGATGATGCCCGCCGGTGCAGCCGATAGACAGTGTGAGGTAGGCTCTTTGATTGTCAATAAAATGAGGTACCCATGTCTCAAGAAACTGCTTGATATCCTGATACATGTTTTGAACAAGCACTTGTGAGTCTAACCAAGTTGCAACCGCATTTTCTTGGCCTGACTTTATTCTCAGCTCAGGGACCCAGTAGGGGTTAGGTAGGCAGCGCACATCATAGATAAAATCAGAGTCGCGAGGGGCGCCATACTTGAAACCAAAGGACTGAAAAGACAGTGATAGTTGCTTGTCGGCGAGCACGCAGATTCTTTGTTTAATCGCGTTGGCTAGCTGATAGATATCGGTGTCGCTCGTTTCCAGCTGAAAATCAGCGATAGCTCTAACCGGCGTTAATAACTCATATTCAGCGCGTATTGCAGCGTCCAACCCCATTTCGGAGGTCGATAGCGGGTGCTTGCGACGGGTTTCGTTATAGCGCTTAAAAATTATTCCCTTGGATGCGTAGAGGTAGACAAGGTCAGTGCGAAATTCATTTTTTAGGCGTTTGACGAGGTTAGGGAGTGAGTCAAGCTGTTGCTTGCCGCTACGAACATCCATTCCTATCGCTATTTTTTCTTTCGCGAGCACCCACTCGTTCTTGAACAAATCTTCAAGCATATTTAAAGGAAGATTATCAATGCAATAGTAATCTTGATCTTCTAAGGTGTTTAGCGCCTGGCTTTTGCCAGCACCTGACATGCCCGTGATAATGATTAAGTGCTTCATTTGAATCAGACTTCCTTGTTTTGCTGAAATAATGATTCCATATAATTGACGGCTATTTCAGGCTCACTGGTTTCTGCAAGCTCTTCAGCCACTGAACGTGCTGCAAAACTGGCTACTATTTTGATAATCATCTCAGAATAGCGCTCAGAGGACACTTCAGGAAGCATTAGCGCCATAAAAACCGAGACAGGTTGCTTGTCTGGGCTATCAATCATGATTCCTTCGTTGAGCAATAATAGGGCAGCGTAGGGCTGGTTAATAGGAGCCCTTGCTCTTGGCAAGGCTATTCCAGCGCCCAATGTGGTGGTACCTAGCTTTTCACGTTCAATGAGATAGTCAAAAATTTGATTGTGGCTAAGTTGAGTTTGTCTGTGAGCGAGAAGAGTGGCAAGCGTGTCGAAAACGCGTTTTTTACTTTCGAGCTCCTGAACAAACAGTGTCCGCTCAGGGCTTAATAACGTTAAGGTATCACCAAACACAGGCGTACCCGACGTCGGTGTGGCTAGTTCGCAATAATGTTGCGGTGACTACCTTCTTGGCGGTGTTTACGCGTAATCTTCTCTTTATGTTTGAGAAGCTGTCGGTCCAATTTATCTGCCAAAGAGTCAATTGCAGCATACATATCATCATCATGTGATTCAGCAAAAAGGTGGTTGCCACTGACAATAATTGAGGCCTCCGCTTTGTGCTCTAGTTTTTGAACTTCAAGCGTAACATTAATGTTAATCACTTGCTCAAAGTGTCGTGTAAGACGTTTTGTCTTTTCTTTAACATAATGGCTTAATGAGGGTGTAATCTCAATGTGATGACCGGTAATATTCATTTGCATACTAGTTGTCTCCGTTTGAGTTTCATTTTACCGCTCGACTGGTGATCTCATCGTCAGGATAGAGCTTTTCTGTCATGTGATGAGGGAATTAATAAGGCCTCGCGGTATTTTGCGACAGTCCGCCGCGCTACATTGATCCCTTGCTCATTGAGCAAGTTAGTCAATTTATTGTCACTGAACGGCTTTTTGGGGTTCTCTGAGATAATTATTTTTTTTATCATCGCCCGTATTGCAGTTGCAGAGCACTCGCCGCCCGTCTCAGTATTGACGTGGCTTGAGAAGAAGTATTTGAATTCGTAGGTTCCTCTGGGTGTATGCAGGAACTTTCGTGTGGTGACTCTTGAAATAGTCGATTCATGGAGTTCTAGCTGTTCGGCGAGGTCTTTTAACACCATCGGCTTCATTGCCTCATCGCCATACTGTAGAAAAGCCATTTGTCGCTCAACAATCGCATGGGCGACATTGAGTATCGTTGAATTTCTATTTTCAAGACTTTTAATAAACCACCTCGCTTGCTGTAGATTGTCTTTAATATAGTCCGCTGCAGTATTATCAATACCGCTATCTGAAAGCATATCAGCGTAGCCTTGATTAATGCAAATCTGCGGAAGTGTTTCTGCATTGTGGCTAACTTCCCAGCGGCCTTTTACTTTTCGGACATAGACATCAGGTTTAATGTAGTCAACCGAAGCATCCGTAAAAGCGCTGGCAGGATATGGATTTAACGTCTTTAAAAGGTCAACTAGGTTGTCGAGTTGTTCATTATTTAATCTAATCTCCTTCTTTATTCCTTTATAGTCCCGTTTAGCGAGTAAGTCCAGATTTTTATCGAGTAATAGCTGGGCTTTCTTTTTTAGCGGATGATCTGGAAAATGGTAATTAAACTGTAACCAAAGCCCTTGGCCGAGGTCTTTTGCGCCTGCACCAATAGGGTCAAGATGTTGAACAAATCGCAATACTGCCATGACATCATCTAGTTCAATGAGCAAATCATTTGACAGTGCTTCTAAGATAGCTTCTGGTGTTTCGGTAAGTATTCCCATCTCGTCAATGTAGTCAACAATCAGGTGCGCAATACGCTTATCAACGACACTTAAGTTGCTAAGGTCTATTTGCCAAAGTAGGTGCTCAGAAAGCCCCTCACTATTGGCATGCAGCTTTTCTATATAATCCGATGCGCTGTCACTGTCAGGTGCGCTGATTTTCTTCTCAGTATCATAGGTGTCTTCCCATTCAGAATCTGTTGGCAACTCTTCGGGGATTGTTTCTTGTAAACTCGCCTCGCTCGTCGCTGTTTCTGGTTCTTGAATATCTGAAGATAAATCATTTTCGATGCTATCGATGCGATCTAGTAGTGGGTTAGTTTCAAGTACACTTTGTATTTCTTGTTCTAGCTCCATTGACGAATATTGCAACATTTTAATTGCTTGTTGCAGTTGGGGCGTCATGGAAAGGCTCTGTCCGAGCTTAAGGTGAAGTCCTTGTTTCAGCATATTGTTATTTTTATCTGCTTGCTGGTTTCAAGTAAATCTAAATTCACAGCGTAGGCTAACACATTAGCCTTGAGGGTACTGCTCATTGAAATGCTTGAAATGGGTTTATCTGCAAAATCATTTTTTAGAACAATAGCATGCGTCATTAGTGCCGGGTTACCTAATCGATTGATGGTACTTTGTTTGCATTTTTATAAGTATTCTGGCTTAAAGTTTAAAGTTCTCACCCAAATAAATTTCACGCGCTTTGCGGTTTTTTAACACTTCCTCTGGCGTCCCTTCAGCAAGAATTGATCCGCCCCCTAATATATACGCACGATCACAAATACCGAGGGTTTCGCGTACATTATGGTCCGTGATAAGCACACCGATTCCTCGCTGTTTAAGGTGAGTGACAATTTTTTGTATCTCTATCACTGAGATAGGGTCTACGCCGGCGAAGGGTTCATCTAGCAGGATAAAGGCAGGTTCGGTCGCTAAGGCCCGAGCAATTTCCACACGTCGTCGTTCACCACCGGACAAACTAATGCCTAACCCCTGGCGTATGTGAGTAATCTGAAACTCTTCTAATAGGCTTTCCATTTTTTGGCGACGGTCGCTGCGGCTCATCCCCTTACGAGTTTGCAAGATCGCCATAATATTGTCTTCAACGGAGAGCTTGCGAAAAACGCTGGCTTCTTGTGCAAGATAGCCTACGCCGTGGCGTGCCCGTTGGTGCATCGACAATTTTGTTAGATCGGTTTCATCAAGTTTGACCGTGCCTTTGTCGATAGGGACTAGTCCAACGATCATGTAAAAACAGGTTGTCTTACCTGCACCATTGGGTCCTAGCAGTCCCACGACCTCGGCACTGTTAACATGCAGCGAAATGCCTTGAAGAATACTGCGTTTTTTATAGCTTTTGTGCAGTCCATCTGCCGCTAAAATGCTCAACTCAATGCCTCAGACATTAGTTAGTAGGGTAAAAGATAGCATTGACGCGACCTTTAGGGTTTTGCTTTTTACCCTTCACGCGAGGTATACCCGCTTTTAACTCTCCCGTTCTGGTTGAATATTCAATATGATCGCTGCTGAACTTGTCATTGTTTTGCGTTAAAACAGCATCACCGTCGAGTGTCAGCTTTTTCTGTTTAACGAAATACCTAAGCAGCTTAGACGAGCCTTTAGCGACCTTTCCATCATCCATCGTTTGTTGAAATTTTACGGGTGAACCCTTAGCCGTCATTATATCGATTGAGTTTTTTGGTGCTTTTATATCAATTTCCCAAGCCCGAATTTGCAAACTTCCTTGGATGATGACGACGTTGCCTGAGTAGAGTGCAGTACCTTTAGATTTATTGAACACAACGGTATCTGCGCTAATTCTAACCGGTTGTTTAACATCGCTGCTTAAAGCCATCGCTGTACTGCTTAGAGAAAGCCAAGTTATTAGTATTAGGCAGCTACTGAGACGGTTTAAATTCTGCTTGTACATTTGAGAGTATCCTTAATTCTTGGTCGTTTAACCCTGTTTCAAACCCTACACCAGAGATAGCCCCTTGAGCGGTAATAAAATCGCTTTTAGCTGGTGATGAAATCTTTTGTTCCACAGGATTGTACGTTAAGTTTTTTGTAAGAAGCTTAAAACCAGGTGCATCGTTAGTTTCAGCTTGTTGAACTTTTACTTCGCCGATGAGCGTAATGTTACCATCTTTACCTGTTTGAACCGCCTTTTCTGCGTCTATTGTTAATAGTTTTCCGTCACTGGCCTGGTTACTTATGTGGGGGCGATAAATTTCGCTGTCGCCACCTGCCTGTTTATGGATGAGGTGTTCACCGTTTAGGTGGTAGATTATTTTACCCGATTTATCTGTGTTGATAAGTTTGAAATCACTTAGGTAGTAATCAATCCTTGTTTGGCTGGCTTCGTTGGTAAATTGTTTGATCGTTTTCCAAGAAAGGTTGAGCCACGTCGCTGCCGTTGCAAATAGTACCGATAAAAAAAACGCAATAACACCAACATTTTTCATCAGGAATTTATCCAAGCTAAAGAAATCATAGTTTTATCATAGACCAAGTTCTGTTTTGTAGGTTCAAACAATGCCGGCTTTGAGTAAGTCATGCATGTGGATAATGCCTATCGGATCTTGTTGTTGATTCAGCACTGGCAATACTAAAATACTTTTATTTTGCATAATTGTTAAAGCTTCAACAGCCAGCGCGGTGTCATTAACAAAATAGTAATCGTGATTAATTACGTCAGAAAGCAGCGATTTTTTCAAGTCAGCACCTGCTTCAAATGCGCGTCTTAAATCCCCGTCAGTGAACATGCTTAGCAGTTTATTTTCTTTATCAATAACAAGTGTTGCGCCCAACTGCTTACCTGTCATAACCAATATTGCATACTCAAGGGTGTCGGTTTCGAGTACTTTAGGTAGGTCAGTTTTGCTGTGCATTAAGTCGCCGACAGAAATCGTAAGGCGTTTACCTAAGCGACCCGCTGGGTGTGACCGTGCAAAATCTTCAGGTGAAAATTCACGCGCTTTGAGTAGGGCCACCGCTAGCGCATCTCCCATAACGAGGGTTGCTGTGGTGCTACAGGTGGGTGCAAGGTCGTGAGGGCATGCCTCTTTGTCAACGTGTACATCAAGGTGGTAATTGGCAATCCCACTAAGTAATGAGTCAGCCTTGCCGGTCATGGCGATAAGTTGTGTGCCCTGACGTTTAACCACAGAGCACAGCGTGATTAATTCATCGGTATTGCCAGAGTTTGAAATGGCAATGACGATGTCAAAAGGGGTGATCATGCCTAAATCACCATGCAGTGCTTCACTTGGGTGTACAAAAAAAGCAGGCGTGCCAGTGCTGGCTAGTGTTGCAGCAATTTTATTTCCGATGTGTCCAGACTTACCCATACCTGAAACGATGATGCGGCCTTTACAGCGCAATATGGCATTGCATGCCGCATTAAAATTATCATCAAGCCGATTGGCCAACTGCTCAATGGCTTCTGTTTCATCAAGAATGACCTGACGGGCATTCATAATAAAATCATACGACGCGGGTGTATTGTTATCACTCAATCGATTCAGCCCCTTATTCTTTAATATTTATAAGTTGATAGTAATGCAGATTATCTGAGTAACAAAGAGAATTGATAAACCTTGCGTCAAGGCACAGCCTCACGCCAAACATTGGTGTGAGGCTGTGCCAATTAGATTGGATTATGGTAGCATTCGAAAATCGTATTTTGGGTTTCGACAACCGGAATCTACTGGGATAAAAGCCTGCGGGCTCTTGTCGCAATCTATCAGTCTAACTTTGAATCATTAGGATACTTTTCATGGCGCGTTTTATTTTCGTCACCGGTGGTGTTGTGTCTTCTTTAGGTAAAGGAATCGCAGGAGCCTCGTTAGGCTCTATTTTAGAAGCGCGTGGTTTGAGCGTGACGATGATGAAGCTTGATCCGTACATCAACGTGGATCCTGGAACGATGAGCCCTTTTCAGCATGGAGAGGTATTTGTTACAGAAGATGGTGCAGAGACAGATTTGGACTTAGGCCACTATGAGCGCTTTGTAGGTTTTAAAGCGTCAAAATTAAATAACTTTACTACCGGACGCATCTATAGCGAAGTTATTCGTAAAGAACGCCAAGGTGAGTATCTTGGCGCGACAGTACAGGTTATTCCGCACATTACCGATGAAATAAAGCGGTCAGTGCGGGCAGCGGCAGTTGGTGCTGACATTGCAATCGTTGAGATTGGTGGAACAGTGGGTGATATTGAATCATTACCGTTTCTTGAGGCGATACGCCAAATTCGTGTTGAGGAGGGTGATAAAGCCCTCTTTATGCATTTGACATTGGTGCCTTATCTCGCCGCTGCAGGTGAGCTAAAAACCAAGCCTACCCAGCACTCTGTAAAAGAATTGCGTTCGATCGGCATACAGCCAGACGTATTGCTGTGTCGAAGTGAAAGAAAAATCCCAGATCATGAATGTCGCAAAATTGCATTGTTCACCAATGTACCTGAAGAGGCGGTCATTTCAGCAATGGATCTTGATAATATTTACAAAATCCCGCTTTGGTACCATGCACAAAAACTGGATCAGATTGTGGCTAGGAAGCTTGGGCTGGTTGACTTGCCTGAGGCGGATTTAACCGATTGGCGCACCGTGATTAATGCAATGGAGTTTCCCGAGGCGGAAGTGACAATTGCGATGGTGGGAAAATACGTCGATTTGACAGAATCGTATAAATCGCTTAATGAGGCGCTCAGTCACGCAGGTATTCAAAACAGTGCGCGGGTGAGAATCATTTATATTGATTCTGAAAAGCTTGAGTCTGATGGAATGAATCAGTTAGCTGACGTTGATGCAATTTTGGTCCCCGGCGGGTTTGGTATAAGGGGAGTTGAGGGTAAAATTAGTGCGGTTAAATATGCTCGCGAAAATAATGTGCCTTATTTGGGTATTTGTTTAGGTATGCAGGTGGCGGTTATTGAATTTGCACGCAACTGTGCAGGCTTGAGCGATGCCCACAGCACCGAATTTGTATTGGATACTAAAGAGCCTGTTATTGGTTTAATTACTGAATGGAAAGATGAGTCTGGTGAGATTGAGACTCGCAGTAGCAATTCTGATTTAGGTGGTACAATGCGTCTAGGCGGACAGCGTTGCCAGTTAAAAGAAGGGTCATTGGCGGCAACAACCTATGGCAGCGACTCGGTGGTAGAGCGGCATCGTCACCGCTATGAATTTAATAACAACTATCGAGAAATTCTTGAAAGTAAGGGATTGGTTTTATCAGGATTGTCAGAAGATGGCACCTTAGTAGAAATGGTAGAGTTAAAGGGGCATCCATGGTTTATGGGGTGTCAATTCCATCCTGAGTTCACCTCCAGACCACGCGAGGGCCATCCATTATTTACAGGTTATATTAGCGCGGCATTGGCATTTCATAAAACTAAGAGCAATTAATGGCTGATTTTTTTTCGGTTGGTTAACTAGCCACTAATTCTTATATACAAACGATATTTATATTTCAAATGGGTGATTTTTAATGAGTAAAATAGCAAGCATAACGGCACGTGAAATCATAGACTCGCGTGGCAACCCTACCGTTGAAGCTGATGTCGTGCTAAATAGCGGTGTGATGGGAAGAGCTGCTGTTCCTTCCGGTGCATCCACTGGCGTACGTGAGGCGATTGAGCTTCGCGATGGCGGTTCACGCTACCTAGGTAAAGGAGTGCAATCCGCTGTTGCTAACGTTAATGGAGAAATTGCAGAAGCTATCGTTGGAATGGAAGCTACTGACCAATTAGCACTTGATGAAAAGTTGATTCAACTTGATGGAACAGACAACAAACAACGCCTCGGCGCTAATGCATTGTTAGCAGCCTCCATGGCCACAGCGCACGCCGCTGCAAATGATGCAGGTGTAGGTCTCTATCAGTATCTTGGGGGCGACACGCAATATAAAATGCCCGTACCAATGATGAATATCATCAACGGTGGCTCTCACGCTGATAATAGTGTTGACATGCAAGAGTTTATGATTTTGCCTGTTGGGGCTGATAGTTTAGCCGAAGCGGTTAGATGTGGCGCTGAAATATTTCACACCTTAAAACAAGTTCTGTCAGAGCAAGGGATGAGTACTGCTGTGGGTGATGAGGGTGGTTTTGCCCCGAATTTATCATCAAATGAGGCCGCAATTGAAGTGATCTTAGAAGCCATTGAGCGAGCAGGTTTTGTTGCAGGAAAGGATGTTTTCTTGGGGCTAGATTGTGCAAGTTCAGAATATTATAAAGACGGTAAGTACGTTTTTAGCTCTGAAAATAGATCGTTTGATGCAGCTGGGATGGTGGATTTTCTTGCAGACTGGGTTGAGAAATACCCTATTATCAGCATCGAAGACGGTATGGATGAGGGGGACTGGGACGGTTGGAAGCTGTTGACAGAGCGTTTGGGCGATAAAGTTCAGTTAGTGGGTGATGATCTGTTTGTGACGAATCCTGCGATTTTTAAAGAAGGGATCGATAAAGACATCGCAAATTCGATATTGATAAAGTTGAATCAGATAGGCACGCTTAGCGAGACGTTAGAAGCCATTCAAATGGCTCATGATAATGGGTATACTGCGGTTATTTCTCACCGCTCGGGTGAGACGGAAGACGTGACAATAGCAGATCTTGCGGTGGCGACAAATGCAGGACAAATTAAGACAGGCTCTTTGTCGCGTTCGGACCGTATTGCAAAGTACAATCAGCTATTGAGAATAGAGCAGGCGCTTGGAAGCAACGCAAGCTACGCGGGAGCTGCAGCGTTTCGGCACTTGTCGAAATAATCATTTTCGGGATAATTATAAGGATATAAACCCATGAAATATTTGATAGCTGTGATGGCCCTTTTGCTTGTCACCCTAATTGCAAGCCTTTGGGTGGGCCATGGCAGCTATCCTGCAAAGTGGCAGCTTGAAAAAAGAATTTCCGAAATTAAACGCTCGAATGAGCAACAAATTGACCTTAATCGGCAAATCCGAGCCGAACTTGAAGACGCCCAATCAGGCAATGCTGCGGTTGAAGAGCGCGCGCGCAGTGAGCTAGGTATGATTCGCAATAAAGAAACCTTTTACGAGGTGATCTTAGATACGCGAGGCCAACAGCAGGCTCTGCCAAAGGTCAAAGCAGAACAAGATGTTGTGCAAGAAAGGGTGCAACCACAATAATCTTTATGAGTAATCAAGAAAAGGTAGAAAAGGTTTGGGTAATTATTCCCGCATCTGGCATTGGTTCAAGAATGCAGTCAGCTGTTCCAAAACAATATCTTCTTGTACACGGTAAAACCATCCTAGAACACACCATTCGCTGTTTTATAGACCACTGTGAGGTTGCTGGCATTCTTGTTGTCACCAGTGAATCAGATAGCCATTGGGACAAGCTTAAGCAGAGCATCTGTAAGGTGGCACATCGTTTGCCATTGCACTCAACGGTTGGCGGTGCTGAACGTGCCGATACCGTTCTCAAAGGGTTATCTTATCTATCAAACACTCTGAAGCTTAAGCCTAACCAGTGGGTAATGGTGCACGACGCTGCCAGGCCATGTTTGAAGGAAGCCGATATTGACAAACTGTTAGCTGTCCGTTTTGATAACAACAGCGATGGAGGCATCTTAGCAACTCCGGTAAGGGATACATTGAAACGAGCGGATGCAACTAACGCGATTATAGAGACGCCATCTCGGGACGCTTTGTGGCAAGCACAAACGCCTCAGCTTTTTAAATTAGCGCCGTTGCTCACGGCGATTAGGCGCTCAAAGCAAGCAGGCCTTTTGATAACGGATGAGGCGTCGGCGATGGAACAGAGTAGAAGAGTCGTGCGCTTAGTTGAGGGTTCATCAGATAATATAAAAGTTACGACGCCATCGGACTTGAAAATTGTTAATTGTTTAATTGAAGGGGAGAGCAGGTAGATGGATTTTAGAATTGGCCATGGCTACGATGTTCATGCGTTCACTGCAGGCAGTTATATTACGCTAGGTGGTGTAAAAATAACGCATAAAAAAGCATTTAAGGCCCATTCTGATGGAGATGTTTTGCTGCATGCTATCTGTGATGCATTATTAGGTGCGCTTGCATTAGGTGATATAGGAAAGCATTTTCCTGACACTTCAGATGATTATAAAAATATTGATAGTCGAATATTGCTTAGGTCGGTTTACGGGCTGATAAAACAAGAAGGTTTCGTACTGCAAAACTTAGATACCGTCATCATGGCGCAATCCCCAAGGCTATCGCCTCATATCGATGCGATGCGTGAGTGTATCGCTGAGGATTTAAGTTTATCACTTGATCGCGTTGGGGTTAAGGCAACAACAACAGAAGAGCTAGGTTTCGTTGGAAAGGAGGAGGGTATCGCCGCCAGCGCAACCGTGTTAATTTTTAAGGCGTAAGGTGCAGTCTAGCTAAATTGAAGGCTGCACCTTACTGATCTTCAAAGTCGTTTTTTATAGTAATCCATGGCGCTTGAGCTTAGATCGCAGCGTCGCACGATTCATTCCTAGACACATTGCCGCTTTTGATTGATTGCCGCGAGTGTGCTTCATTATGACTTCCAGCAAAGGGCGCTCTACTTCGTCGACGACTTGTCTGTATAAGTTAGTCGCGTCGTGGTCTCCTAAAAGAGCCAGATAATCGGAAACGGCCTGATCTGTGGCCTCAGATAGAGAATCTGCGTTCAGTGGTGTATTTGTCATTGTTCACGTGACCTATGTATTATTGTATGGGTTTGTGGTTGATGTCACATTCAAGCGAGAAAAGGCAAGACAGCGGTAAATTTTTAGTAATTAGCTTTTGCAAATATTGCATCCTTGAATAACAGCAGCTTTTCACTGGGGGTTTTACAGCTTAATATATTCTGCCTTACATTCGCTTGGACCGACATGGTTAATAAATACCAGTTGATTACTTTATTAACAAATTGAGGCCGATTACTGGTTGTAACAACCTGATGATCTGCAATTGTGCTGTGTAAATCTTGTACAGCTTCAACATGGGTTATAGCAATATTTCTTTTGTAATCGTCTGTTATTTCACTGGTATGCTGTATTTTATACAGCTGTTTATTGAGCTCTGCAAATATCCACGGTCGACCGAAGGATCCTCTTCCAATCATAATTCCATCGGCTTGTGTATAGTCGAGGATAAACTCGGCAGTTTCAGCGTCACAAATGTCTCCATTTGCGATAATGGGTATACCAATCTGTTTCTTAACACGTCTGATTGTCTCATATTCTGCGTAAGGACGATACTTATCTTCGCGTGTTCGGCCATGCAAAACAAGTGCGTAAACGCCTGATTGTTCAGCTATTTGGCCTATTCTCACAGCGTTTCTCGATGTCATATCCCACCCCGTACGATACTTGATCGTAACCGGAACTGCAGAGGCTTCGACGACTGCTTTTATTATAAGTTCAAGTTTATGTTCATCTTTTAGCAAGGCAGAGCCTGCGAGCTTTTTACTACCAGCGACTTTTTTCACTGGACAACCAAAATTAATGTCTATAATTTCAGCACCTTGTTCAACATAAAATCGTGCAGCCTCTGCCATCGTATCAGGATCTGTCCCCACGAGTTGGATACTTCTAGGCGAGGCCTCACTCATTTGAGGCAGGCGCATTTGTGTCTTACGGGTGTGAAGAAGACTAAGGTCGCTAGTCACCATTTCAGAGGTCGCTAAGCCCGCGCCATGAGCTCTGACCAATTCACGATAGATTCGATCGGTAACACCGGCCATTGGGGCTTGTAAAATAGGGCTGATAAGGGTGTGGTGGGCTATTTGTAGCATATAAGCGTTGATTAAAGAAAAGAAAATTGGAAGTGTTTAGCCCTATTTCCAGGGGGGTCCTCTATTTTTAGTCTGATGCGCACATCTGTGCCACTCTCAAGCAATGCATCCGGTTGATATTGTGTCAGGTATTCGTGAGGTCTAAACCTTCTTAATGCAATGGTTTGGTTGCGAGCATCTAAAAGTTTTGCTTCAAGGTAAGGAAAGGGTTGAGACTCTTTGGCAAGGTTCTTAATAGAGGCGGTGATGATCAGTGCATCAGGCTGTGTTGGATGCGAAAAAACCTTTTTGCTAAGCATTTGAATTTTCTCAGGTTGACGTAATTTACTAAACCAGAGATCTTTACTAAACCAGATTTGCGTTGCCAGTGCGGCGCATAGTGCTATGGCAATGATTAGAGGCCACAGGCCTTTAATTCTGCTTGGTCTACCGGTTTTGGTCGTTGAGTCGGGCGCTGAGGTTGTTACGGAAGCATGAGTTTTGGATGCAGTAAAGCTGCTCTGCTGCTTTTTGTTTAGTGAATCAAACGAGATAGTCTCAGCAGGGTCAGTGTGATTTGGGAGTTTAGTGGACAGACTATCCATCGCATTAAACACACCTGAGCACTCCCCACAGCGCAGTTTTCCTTGGGCCGCCGTCAGCTCTTTCATGGTGACACGAAATACAGCGCTACAGTGACTACATCTGGTATACATTGGCTTATTTAGACACTAACTGACAGTGCCTGTCATTCTAACCCAATCGCCGGAGGTGGCAAACTGAATGTCATGGCAGTAATGGGTGTATGTCTCTTCAAGGATTTTCTGTTGCTCCTTTAATATTCCAGATAATACCAATTTTCCACCCTGTTTGGTACTGGCACACAGCTCAGGAGCCAGCGCCACAAGAGGCCCACACAGAATGTTCGCCAGCATTAGATCGGCTTTGATAGCTGGCATGTCTTCAGGAGGATAGCAGAGGATTTGCTGCTCAGTAATTTGATTGTTTATTTGATTGTTTTGGGTCGCAGTTAAAGCTTGGGGGTCGATGTCCGTTGCCAATACCTGCTTAGCACCCAATTTAATTGCTGCGATCGCTAAAATACCGCTTCCGCATCCAAAATCAATCACTTGTTTGTCAATTGGAGGGTGGCCGTCTAGCCACTCCAGACACATGGCTGTTGTAGGGTGAGTGCCGGTTCCAAAGGCTAAGCCTGGGTCCAGTTTTATTTTTACGCTGGAATCATCCGGTACTTCAGACCAGCTTGGATAAATCCATAGATTGTCACCAAAACGCATAGGATGAAAATCATCCATCCAGACGCGTTCCCACTGCTGTTCTTTAAGTATTTCCTGCCGGATATGGCTAATCTGCCATTGCTCTTTATTATCGCTCAGTTGTTTTCTAAGCGCCTCTAGCGATGCGCTTTGTTCTTCACGAAATAACAAAGTGATGATAATTTCATCCCAAAGTGGAGTTTCATTTGGCAGCGGCTCAAGCACGGGCACGTCTGCGGCATCACTCAAGGTGATTGAGGCTGCACCCATATTCTCAGCAGCTTCACTAATATCTGCTTCAAAGGCTTTTGTCGATTGGCAAATGAGTTGTAACCACATAGTGTTAGAGTCCAAGTTTCTTTTCAAGATAATGGATGTCTGCACCGCCTTTAATAAAAGCCTCGTCCTTTAAAATTCTTCTTTGCAAAGGAATATTGGTTTTGATGCCTTCAATAACCATCTCCTCTAAAGCCCCCTGCATACGTCGAATCGCAGTAGGTCTATCTTCAGCATGAACGATCAGTTTACCAATCATAGAGTCATAATAAGGCGGCACGGTGTAGCCACCATAAACGTGAGAGTCCACGCGCACACCTAGGCCGCCTGGCAGATGGAACCGTTCTACTTTGCCAGGAGACGGCATAAAGTTGTCAGGGTCTTCTGCATTAATACGGCATTCGATTGAATGGCCCTTTGGTTGAATGTCAGATTGCTTAATTTTAAGAACCTCTCCAGAGGCTACCAGTAACTGTTGTTTAACGAGGTCTACCCCAGTTATTAGCTCCGATACAGGGTGTTCGACCTGCAAGCGGGTGTTCATTTCGATGAAATAAAACTCGCCGTTTTCGTATAGAAACTCAAAGGTGCCTGCACCGCGATAACCAATATCTCTACAGGCTTTGGTTAAGATATCACCCATGCGTTTACGTTCTTCAGCGGTGATTCCAGGAGCAGGGGCCTCTTCGACAACCTTTTGATGCCTGCGCTGCATGGAGCAGTCACGTTCGCATAGGTGTATCGCATTACCATGCGAGTCTGCGAGTACTTGAAATTCGATATGACGTGGTGTTTGCAGGTATTTTTCCATGTACAAAACGTCATTACCAAACGCGCCTCGCGCCTCTGTTTTAGTTAAAGTAATGGATTCTAAGAGATCAGCACTTTTATGAACAACACGCATGCCACGACCGCCACCGCCACCGGTTGCTTTAATAATCACCGGATAGCCCACTTCATCAGCCATTTTTAAGGCTTCTTTTTCGTTATCGGGTATGGCGCCTTCAGAACCTGGAACACAAGGCACGTTGGTTTTTAACATGGCCTCTTTAGCCGATATTTTGTCACCCATCAACCGAATAGTTTCCGCTCGTGGACCAACAAAGATGAAGCCGCTAGACTCGACGCGTTCCGCAAAATCAGCATTTTCAGAAAGAAAACCGTAACCTGGGTGGATGGCGTCGGCGTCGGTTACCTCTGCTGCACTGATAATGGCTGGGATGTTTAAATAACTATCGGTTGAGGATGCAGGTCCAATACAGACTGATTCATCGGCAAGCCTGACATGCTTCAGATCACGGTCGGCGGTAGAATGCACCGCTACCGTCCGAATACCCATTTCGCGACAGGCGCGCAAGATGCGAAGTGCAATTTCGCCTCGGTTGGCGATTAAAAGTTTCTTTATCATGGTCGCTCCCGTTTATTCTACGACGAATAATGGTTGGCCAAATTCGACAGGCTGCTCATTTTCCACTAAAACCTGCGTAATCGTCCCCGCTTTGTCAGACTCGATCTGGTTTAGCATTTTCATCGCCTCAATAATGCAAAGTGTGTCCCCTATAGCGACCGTTTGCCCGACCTCAACAAATGACTTAGCCGTGGGCGACGAGGCACGGTAAAATGTCCCAACCATAGGAGACTCGATAATTTCTCCTGTTTGCTCTGGCGGTTGAGATTTTGTATCAACTGCCGGTGGGGCTGTAAACTGACTAGGCGCTGCGGCTGAGTTTGAGGGTGCCATCATCATTGGCATCATAGAACTACTGCGAGAAATTCTGACGGACTCCTCACCTTCTTTTATTTCAATCTCTGCGATGTCACTGCTATTGATTAACTCAATTAGTGTTTTTATTTTTCGAACATCCATTTTATGACCCCTAAACAATATAATGAAAACTGCACTGCTTCTTGTCATGCTGAGGCAGCGACTAGGTAATAGTGCGAAGTATAAACCCTAAATAACTCGATACGCCGCAATAATCTAAAAAAATATCATAAAAAAGAGGCTTTTTAAGAAGATAGCGTTTTTTAGTTCGGCTTTGGAGTCATTTAAATAGTTTCTGACGCTTATTTTTTTATCTTTAAGTCAGAAGCTAATATTGGCTGGTCTTTTGAATGGTTGAATTTTTGTCACTTGTCGTTATTTTTAAACTGCTAGTGCACGCTGGGACTAGCGTAGTAAGAGTGCGTGTCGGTACCAATAAAGACTAAGTGAAATTGAAAAAGGCTTGCCAATGGCAAGCCTTTAAAAGTGCATTACAGATTTAAAATCAGTTAACTAAATTGAGTGCTTTGAGCGTATCACGGTTTAACGTGCCTGTTTTCAATCCCTTAGTTTCTTGAAAAGCAGTCAATGCTTTGACTGTGGCAGGTCCTAGCTTACCGTCGACAGAACCTGGGTTAAATCCACGCTGAAGTAATGCTTTTTGAATTCTGAAAACTGCATTAGCTCTTGTTAGCGGTGCACTGTCATCGCCCCGAACAGCCGTTTGTTGTGTGGCCTGTTTTGGCTGCACTCTTGGTGTCGGTGGCTGTGAAACCTGTCTGACTTGCGCACGCTGCTTTGCCTGAGCGGCAATTCTCTGCTGCTGGTACGGACGAACTTTAGGCGTGTACTTAACTTGCTGCCTAGATGCCGCCTGAGTAGGGCGCGCTTTAGGTTTTGCATAAGATGGTTGAGGCGTATTAAGTTTACGCATTTGCGCAGCTTTGCGTTGGGCAAGCAAGTTAGACTGGTGCTGTGCCATGCGTTTTTGCTTTGCAATCTGTACTTGGCGAAGACGCGCTTGTTGAGCCACTTTACGTTGCTGAGCGGCTTTGGCTATACGCAGCCTTTCTCTCGCAGCGTGTTGTGCACGGCGTTGCTGATTAGCTTGTAACTGTGCATTGTTGTTCTGAGGGATGTGTCTTTTATGCTGAGCTTGAGGGCTTGGATTGTTTACCTGTGTTTGACGAGAATTTTCCTGTTGAACCCATTGCTGGTGAAGCATTTGCTGTTGACGATTAAACTCAATAGCAAGCTGTCGCTGCTCTGCTGAAACTCTTGCCGGTACATGCCTACTCACAACGGGTTGAGTACGCTGCACAGATGCTCTTTGGGCACCTGGTGCTTTACAAACAATAGGTTTCCACTGCATTTTTGGGCCACTTGTTTGAACGCGATACGTTTTATTGACAAATCTTGCAGGTGTCTTAATCGTTCTAAAAACAGCGGGTGAGGCAAGCTTTTTTTCTTTAATGGTGCGATAAACCGCTGGCACATGACGCTTTAGTCGTTGAGCCGGACGTGCAATAACTTTTTGTGTCACGGTGCGGTAGACCGCAGGAATTTTAACCCGACACAGTATTTCACCTGTCATGTGATCAATGCGTGTCACGGGTCCTGTTTTGCCTTTTTGCCACGCATAATGGGCAGGTTTAACCAGGATTTTTTTAGTGATGTTTCGGTATTGAGCAGGAATGAACTGATTGCGATGAGTGGCAGGCCTAGCAAGTACTTTCTTGTTGATCCAAGTATATTGTGGCCCACGGACTTTGACGCGTTTGTTCACCGCAGGGCTTACTTGAATACGTTTTACAACATTTTTGAACTTGGCAGGTGAGTTTACTTTAGCAAAACACTGCCCAGGCTGAGCAGGTGGCATGCCAATACCTTGATGTCGCACAACAGGCTTGTGTTGAGCAATCGGTTTTGGTCGCTGTACCGTTGACGCGGCTTGATCATAATAAACCGGTTCAGCGGCTGAATTATCATAATAGACGGGCTCTACAGCCTTTGGCTTGTCATACATGAAAATCGCAGGTGTCTTGTCTTTCATCGCCTCCGGTAGAGGAACGTAGACACGCTGCTGAGGCTTTACATTGTGTAAGTGTTCAGCACTTTGAGTGGTAGTGACAACGGTATTAGGTACGACTAGGGCTTGTACCTGCGAATCAGCAGCAGATTGTTGTTGACCACCTACAAGCTGCTGAGCGGCGATAAGTTGTTGCCCCCCCAGAACTTGTTGCCCACCAGCTGATTGGCCGCCACCGACGAGCTGTTGCCCGCCGGCAACTTGTCCGCCACCTGACACTTGCTGGCCACCAGCAATTTGTGAGCCACCGGCAATCTGCTGGCCACCTTGGAACTGCTGTTGACTACAGCCTGTCATAAAGCCTGCTAGCAATACGCTAGAAACCGATAATTTAATTGTTGTATTCATAATGTTGGGAGCCCCTTTTCACTGAGTGCTATTTCGACGAGATTGGAAATATTTTATATTTATGTCAGTGAATTAATATTGTGATTCCAGCTAAGCGGTTGTCTTTTCTATACTGAGATGACTAGCCCCTTGCTAAATCATCAAGAAAAAATGGTTACTTACAAAAAATCTACTTGTTCTTGTTATTGTTGTTTAGGTGATAACGTCAGCTACATCCCTTCCTATCGTTGTCTTAAGTTGTGCAATGTTATCGGCTATTGCTAGTAAGTCTTTTAAAACTTCCTGAGTATCTAACTCAAAACGCTCAGGGTTAGATTCATAATGCTCAACATACACACGCAACGTTGCACCGCTGGTACCTGTGCCCGATCGTCGAAAGATAATACGTGCACCATCTTCAAATACGCACCTAATCCCCTGATTAGCGCTCGTTGAACCATCAACAGTGTCATGGTAAGTGAAATTGTCAGCCATTGTAATCTTTCGCTGAGCAACGGTAGTGCCTGCTAACTCTGGGAGTTTTCTTTCTAATCGTGCAAAGAGATTGTCAACCCGCTCAGTTTCAATTGCCTCATAATCATGGCGCGTATAATAGTTTCGTCCAAACTGCAGCCAATGGTCCATAACGACCGCAGCAACGGATTGTTGCTTAACGGCTAATATATTGAGCCAAAACAAAACCGCCCAGAGTCCATCTTTTTCTCGAACGTGATCAGAGCCGGTACCAAAACTTTCCTCACCACAGAGCGTGATGCGATTGGCGTCTAATAGATTGCCAAAAAATTTCCAACCGGTTGGGGTTTCGAATGCATCTAAGCCTAGTTTCTCAGCTACACGATCCACCGCTTGACTGGTGGGCATTGATCTTGCCACGCCTGCTAATCCCGCCTGATAGCCCGGAACGATCGTGGCATTAGCGGCAAGAATGGCTAGGCTGTCACTTGGTGTTACGTAACAATTAGCGCCAAGAATCATATTTCTATCCCCATCGCCATCTGAGGCGGCACCAAAAGCAGGTGCCGCTTGTGAGAACATCCGTTCAACCAACTCTTCGGCATGAGCAAGATTTGGATCGGGGTGACCCCCACCAAAATCTTCCAGCGGTATTTTGCGAATGACACTTTGAGGTGACACGCCAAGACGCTGTTCAAATATTTCTACCGCATAGGGGCCTGTCACGGCGCTCATTGCGTCAAAACACAGATCAAATTCTGGCTGGGCAACCAAGGCTTTAATCTTAGGAAAATCAAAGAGAGATTCCATTAAATCAGCATAGTCGGTAACCGCATCAATAATTTCAACCTGCATATCCAAAACATCGTAACTACCGATCGTGTCCAGATTCACTGGCGGGTTGTCAGCTTGATAGAACGCCTCTATAGATTGGCTGACTTTGTACATTTGGTCAGTGAATGACTCAGGGGCAGGGCCACCGTTGTTGGCATTAAATTTAATCCCAAAATCACCGTGCTCACCCCCCGGGTTATGACTGGCTGAAAGGATAATTCCACCCAAAGCACCGTGTTGTCGGATGAGGTGAGAGGCCGCAGGCGTCGAGAGTATTCCTGACTGTCCAATGATCAGCTTTTCAACCTGATTGGCCGCTGCCATGCTTATAATAATCTGAATGGCTTCTCTGTTGAAATATCGCCCATCGCCACCCACTATTAACGTAGACCCTTTGAGCGTTGGCAGGCAGTTAAAGATCGACTGTACAAAGTTATTTAGATAATGGGTCTCTTTGAAACGCGTGACTTTTTTTCTCAACCCTGACGTTCCAGGCTTTTGATCGTTGTATGGCTTAGTTTTAAATAACATGTATGGGCCTTTTTTATTGCTTATAATGGGTGCCATTGAATAGCTCAGCTTTGCCTTAATGATAATAGAATAATGCTTTAGCAAGCGCTAGCCAAAATAGTTATCTGTGTACTAACAGCACTCACTTTAAAGATAGATTATCTTATGCAAACCAGTCTGACCAAAAAAATTAGTTCGCACGACATCGCAATAATGAAGAATACTGAAAAGGCCATTTTTCCACCGTTGCCGCGTTCCTTTGCCGCGTTGATGGAAATGTATGAGATCAATTACATGCAGTTACGCCTGCTTTGTGGTGATATCAAGCGTCTCAATGGCAGTTACCTTTCAACTCAAGTTAACGGTATTTCACTGCGCCTTGATGTTATCGAGCAGACGCGGCACACCAGTGTTTTACTAATGACCTATGATTTTTCCGAGAACGAAGACCCACGTCCCGACCTTAACATTCAGATCTATCATGACTCACGCCAGGCCAACGTTATTAGCTGTCGCTGTAAGTTTATTGGTGAGCAGGCAAGGTTAAGAGCGCTTGGCAACGAAAGTCAGCTACTTTGTCAATGGCGAGCTAATCGGTTTCTTTTTAAGTGGGTCAAATACTTGAAACGACAGGGCCATCAGTTTTAGTTTACGCAGTTAATTATTAACCCTTATCCATAATGGTTGACTAAGTTGATGGGTTATTTATAATACCTAGTAACTTAGTAGGTAATTATTTTTAGTGAGGGTTTACAAATGAAACTGTCAACGAAAGGTAGGTACGCGGTTACTGCAATGATGGACTTAGCTGTCAATGACCGCGGAGGGCCTGTCACCTTGTCGGACATTTCTAACTGGCAAGGGATTTCGCTGTCGTACCTTGAGCAGTTATTTTCCAAGCTGCGAAAAGCTAAACTTGTTGAAGGGGTTAGAGGGCCAGGCGGAGGCTACAGGCTGGGAAAACCTGCAGATAAAATAAGTATTGCTCAAATAATACTCGCAGTGGATGAGTCAATTGACAGTACTCAATGCAAAGGATTGGAAGATTGTCACGCAGGCGATCGGTGTATGACCCACAAACTTTGGGAAGATTTGAGTTTTCGACTTTACGAATTTCTAAACGGCATAACCTTGGCCGATTTCATTAAACGGCCTGAGGTCAAGAGAATCTCTGTACAGCAAAACTCTACATCTAGTCAAATAAGCCGTATGTTCCAGCCCGTTGCTCACGCTAATTGAGTCAGCCGGTTACGCAGGTGTGGTTTTTTGCTGATGCACATTCTGCTCTGGGTGAATTTGCAGCAGGGTAAGCTTGGAGTCTATACCGTAGCCGGTATAGGCGGCACCCGTGTCTAAGTAGCATAAATTTGCTGCAAATAGTGGCTTATCAACGATCGAATGACCAACGACTAGCAGGTCGATTCCACTGACTTTTGGCACTGTCTCAGAAGCTGTAACATAGCGATGGCGAATCCTCGACCATTGTGCGTGTTGCTGTAACTCAGCATCCGTCTGCAGGCCTTTTACAAACTCTTGCCAAGTAAGTCCGATGGGAATGTCTGCGTGAACAATACCAATTTGCCCTGTTGCAGTGGCAATTTCAAACGCCATAGGCAAATCAATAATCGCATCTTTAACCGTTAGACGCTCAGTATCGGTGAGTCTCAACCACCATTTTCCACCTGCACGTTCAGTCCACGCTTTAAAAATTGACGCCGATTCGATTGACTGCAATAAGAGCTGCTCGTGGTTGCCCTGAATGGCATGAAACCATGGTTGCCTTAGGTAGTGGACGACTCGCTCAGACTGGGGGCCTCTGTCAATAAGATCACCCACTGAAAACAAACGATCGTTTTCACGATCAAAGTGTATGGTGTCTAGCATAACGTCCAGCGTGTGGAACATACCGTGAAGATCGCCGACCACAAAATCTCTACCATGGTGATTTTCAGGGAAATATTTGAACAATAGTGCAGACATAGGTGAGAGACAGAATATATTGGGTCGTTAGTCGCTGCCTATCAGTTAATAACGATTGGCCGTTCATACAAGGATAACATGAAAGCCAATAAGAGGCTTTATCCTGTGAACGCATCCTTTGAGTTTAAATACTCAATTTCCTCAGGGCTGCTGTGCCTACCTAATAGCGCATTTCGGTGGGGAAAACGGCCATATTTTCGAACGATTTCTCGATGATGCTTGGCAAATTTACTATTTTCTTCAAGCCCTGCTGCTTCAAAGCGCGCCACGCATAGATCTTGGTCATCAATATTTTCGCTGTGCATTAGCGGCATATAGAGAAATGCGACTTGCTTTTTGTCAATCTGCTGATCAAAATCTTCTATAATGGCATGCTTAGCCACCATGACCGCGTGCTGTTCAGTACTAAATGCAACGGCCTGATTGCGAAACATATTTAAGGGAAATTGATCTAGAACAATGCAAAGTGCAAGACAGCCTTCAGGCGTGTCTTGCCATTGCACGAGATTATCACCCGATGCGTATTGCCAGAGAAATTCAAATTTATCCTTGATTAAGGTATCAATTTCAGGAGTTGAGCTAAACCAATGAGATTTCATCGGTTCGCTAAACCAAAAATCTAAAACAACCTCTGGCTGATACATTAATTACCCCTTCTTTGGTGCGTAGATATCAGTACAGGTTCCTTCTGCCACCTCAGCGGCAAAATTTAACGTCTCTGATAAAGTCGGGTGAGGGTGGATGGTCAAGCCGATATCATGTGCATCTGCTCCCATTTCTAATGCAAGTACTGCCTCAGCAATTAATTCACCCGCATTAGACCCTACAATTCCTGAGCCTATCAGTTGGCCTGTCTCTTTATCAAATAGCACTTTGGTCAGGCCTTCACTTCGGCCTCGGCTTAACGAGCGACCGCTGGCAGCCCACGGGAAAACGCCTTTAGTGTACTCAATGCCTTTTTCTTTGCATGAAGTT
>ENA-ORXT01000708-ORXT01000708.1-marine-metagenome-genome-assembly--contig:-NODE-708-length-50838-cov-13.150391_pt1 | contig 50838 bp, 49 predicted proteins | sample MGYA00237868_ERZ511482 | MGnify/ENA metagenome assembly ERZ511482
AGTAACGAGGGGCCCGAGTGTATTGAGCCGCTCGTTGCCTAGACAAGCACGTCGTCAGATCAGGTACGTTTGCCTTTGTTCTTCTTGTTGCGGTGGCGTTCCTTCTTTTTACGCTCACGTTTGTCCTTAAGCTCGCCGGGCTCATTGGCCAGATCCTCGCCCTCTGTTCCGACAGCTGCAACATTAACCTTTGGCTTTCGAGGTGCAGGTTTTTTATCGGGTGCATTCAGCGGCTGAGAGTGATCTCGCCCACTGGAGACACGTGATATATCCAGTTTGCGTTCACACACCCATACACGTTTCAAATCCTTGAGTAGAAACTTGGGCATGCCTGCCGGCAGTTCTATCAGGCTGTGATCAGCGTTGATGGTGATCTGACCGATGAATTGGGAATCCAGACCGGCTTCGTTGGCAATGGCACCCATCAGGTTTTCAGGTTTAACACCGTGTGACTGGCCAACCTCAACACGAAAGCGTTCCATTTCCACCGCAGCTTCTTCAGCTGCACGGCGTTTAGCTGCACGTGATTCCGGCTGTATGGTGGTGTCAATAACCGGCGCTTCGGTCTTTGCATCCGGGGTACTGGCAACACTGAAATCTGTGGTTTGCTCTGCTGAGACCTTAACCGGATCAGTTCGTTTCTTGGGTGCCGTATTCCCGCCTGTGCTTATTGCAGCAGTGGGTGTATCAGCCGCAGATACCTGACGCTCTTTTCCTGCTGGCTTCACATCGGCAGGATTAGCCTTGGTGTCCTTGACTCTGCTATCGACCGGAGCAGGGTTGCGGTCTCCTCGCGTCTCCCGCTTTCTATCCTCTCTGGGAGCGTGATCCCTGGTGGAGTTTTCTCGGGCTCTACTTTCTCCAGGGGCAGCACTTCGCTCAGCATCTCGCTCTGGTCGAGTGCGTTCGCGCTTCTTGTCTTTGCGCGCTTTTGAGTCAGAGTCCTTGCCTGCCAGCAGAAGTGGTTGATCACCCATGCACATCTTGGCCAACGCTGCGGCTACTCGATCGGCCGGTACGTTATGCTCGTGGGAAAATTCTTCGATCATGCGCTGCAGGTAAGCAAGCTCACCACTGGCCAATGTGTCGCTGATACGCTGCTTGAAATCAGCAATACGCTTGTTGTTCACCATCTCGACAGTGGGCAGCTGCAGGGGTTCTATTTTCTGGCGCGTAGCATGTTCAATCGAGCCAAGTAATCGTCTTTCGCGCTGAGTTACAAACAGGATCGCGTCACCGGTACGCCCCGCACGACCTGTGCGTCCTATCCTGTGCACATAGGCCTCAGTATCGTAGGGTATGTCGTAATTAATCACGTGGCTGATGCGTTTGACGTCAAGACCACGAGCCACAACATCGGTGGCAACCAGAATATCGATTTGCCCACGCTTGAGCTTGTCGACCATATTCTCGCGTTGTTTCTGCGGCATATCGCCGTTCATGGCAGCCGCGGTAAAGCCTCTTGCCAAGAGCTTGTCGGCGACCTCTACGGTGGCGGTACGTGTTCTGACAAACACCAGCATGGCGTCAAACGTTTCAGCCTCGAGAATACGAGTGAGTGCGTCGAGCTTGTGCAGACCACTGACCAGCCAGAAACGCTGGCGAATGGTGGCGGCAGTGGTCAGCCTGCCCTCAATTGTGATTTCGACAGGTTCGGTCAGGTGCTTGGATGCAATTCTGCGAATGACTGGCGGCATGGTTGCGGAGAACAAGGCCATCTGTCGACTATCGGGCGTTTGCTCCAGAATCCATTCGACATCATCAATGAAGCCCATTCGCAACATCTCGTCGGCTTCGTCGAGTACGAGGGTTTTCAAATGATCGAGCTTTAACGTGCCACGACGCATATGATCCATGATGCGGCCGGGTGTTCCGACAACCACGTTGACACCGCGATTCAGCTGCTTGATCTGGCCGGTGTAATCCTGGCCGCCATAGACGGGTAGCACACGCATGTTCTTCATATGCTTGGCGTATTTGCTGAACGCCTCGGCTACCTGAATGGCCAGTTCCCGGGTAGGGGCCAATACCAGCGCCTGTACACCGCGGGCGTTCAGATCCAGTCTTGCCAGGATGGGTAGCGCAAACGCAGCTGTCTTGCCGGTGCCTGTGGGGGCATGGCCGAGCAGGTCACGGCCCTCCAGCAAGGGCGGCAAGGTGCGCGATTGAATGGGAGTAGGCGTTTCATAACCTACATCTTGAACAGCGCGCAACAAAGCGGGAGGCAGATCAAGGTCTGAGAAGTGTTGTACAACGTTGGATTCCGACATGGCGCGAGCTTACCGCTTTATAGGGTGTGTAGGTGGCAAGGTTGCCTGATTATTGAAGCGCGCCGTATTATCTGTGATTCTCAAGGCAAAGACAGGGGTTTCAGGCCGATGAATTACTGGCTTTTCAAGTCCGAACCAGATGCGTTCAGTATTGATGACCTTAAAGCCATGAAAGGCAAAAAGGATCATTGGGACGGAATTCGTAACTATCAGGCTCGCAATCTGATGCGTGATGAGATTAAAAAGGGCGATTTGGGCTTCTTTTATCACTCCAGTTGCAAGGTGCCTGGCATTGTCGGTGTTGTAGAAGTGGTGAAAGAGGCGTACCCCGATCACACAGCATGGGACGCGGAATCGTCCTACTACGATCCGAAGTCGAGTGAAGATAATCCTCGCTGGGTCATGGTAGATGTGAAGTTCAGGCAAAAATACGATGAGGTTATCTCGCTCGAATATTTGCGCACGCTGGACGAGCTTGATGGCATGGTGTTGTTGAAAAAGGGTAGTCGTCTTTCGATTCAGCCGGTCACTGAATCGCATTGGGAGTTGATTTCAAACATCAGTCGGTAGTTAGTTCTCTAAATCTGACGTTACGGGAATTGTCTCATTACGTGGAAAAACACGGGGTTGATCTGTTGTCTGATCGCCTGATGCTATCCAGGTAACTTGTTTAGAGATGGCACTGGAAATCCAGTCTTTTCGTGGCGGCATAGCCTGACGTGTAACGTACCGCATCAAACTGAGCCTTCAGTACTTGGCAGTTGTGCCTATATCTGAGAAAAGGGTGAAAGGTCTTTCCAGAGAAAGGCCGGCAGGTAAACAGTGACTAAAGTAGACCACAAGCTTTGGTGTATGACTGGCGTTTGGCTCGCTCTGGTGAGCGGTGCATTGTTCGCGATGGCAGATTACACCTCCGAGCAGGGTGAGGTGGGCGATGCGCCATCCATTTGGCCGCAAATGTCATCAGTCAACCTTGAGACTGAATCTGATAAACCAACCCTAGTGCTATTTGCACACCCGCTATGCCCCTGTACACGAGCTACTTTGTGGGAACTTGGGAGCGTGGCGAACCGGCTATATGGATTGTTCACTATCCATGTGTTGTTCTATCGCCCAGAAGATTCATCGTCCATGCCACTGATATGGGCAGCTTCTGAGCTAAAGAATATGGCCAGACGATTGCCTGACGCGCAGATTTACGATGACATCAATGGTGACATGGCGAGCGACTTTGGCGCTTATACCTCGGGTCAGATTCTTTTGTATGACACTGATGAGCAGCTGCAGTTCGCCGGAGGCATAACGCCTTCCAGGGGGCATGTTGGAGCAAATGGCGGTAGCGCTGCATTGATCAGCGCAATTATTGACGATGATCGAGTCAATCCTTTAAAGACTGTGTTGAATCCGGTTTACGGATGTAGCCTGCATGAGAAAAGTGAAGGTGATCGTAAGATCAAGCCGCTTGTCACTACCACTAAGAATACCTTGCCATCAGAATCTGCCAGTTTGTAGCGCTTCAGATCGCGTCACATAATTGCCTGTTTAAATTACGGAAAAAAATTTGATGACAATCTCAGAAAAATCTCAGGAAATAAGGGGAATCGACGAACCAGTGACCTGCCAGCAGGGTGAAAAAATGAAAGAGAAAGAGTTGCAGCAGGCGGCTGTTGAGCTCTATAGACATGCGCGCAAAAAATTCCATCAGAAAGTAGACAAGATTTTCTTAGTGCTGCTCTGTATTCAATGGCCAGCAGCCATACTTTTGGCTGTATACATGACGCCTACAACTTGGGCTGGAGCAGATAGCTCGCTGCATTTTCATGTTTACATGGCGGTATTTCTGGGTGGTCTGATAACGATCTTCCCCGCTTTCTTAATATGGAAACACTCAGGTGCGGTAATTACAAGACATGTTGCTGCCGCGGCTGCAATGATATTCACAGCAATGTTCATTCATCTATCGGGGGGGCGAGACGAGGCGCATTTCCATGTGTTTATAATGCTCGCTTTTGCTGCCCTTTATTTCGATTGGCGCGTACTGCTGACTGCCATCATTGTGGGTGCACTCGACCATATTCTGGGTGCCTTCATGTTCCCCATGTCAGTTTTTGGCGTGCTGGAAAGTCCTTGGATTCGACTGGTTCGACACATCCTCTGGGTGGTTTTTGAAAGCTCGGTTCTGGTTTATGCTGCCGTTCTCATCGATAAGGAGAAACGGGCGGCTGCATTTCAGGTTGCTATCAGCCAGTCCCGCGAGGCTGAAATAAATGAGTTACTCAAGACAAATCAACAAGAGTCGTCAGAGCGACAGAGGCTTGACCAGGAAGCCAAGCAGCTTGCTGAGGATAATCGCCTGGCTGAAGTCAAGCTGCGCGAGGCAGCAGAAATAATGTCACAACGTGTACAGGAAACGTCGGATTCACAACTCCTCCAGGTAGATAGCTTATTGTTCAATGTTAATGAGGCGGTTTCTGGAAATCTGAATACGCTCATTAAAGTCAGAGGTGATGATCCCATCGGACAGGTAGGTCAAGGGCTCGAACGTTTGCTGAACTCGTTGAATGCCAGTTTTCGGGAAATAGGTGAAAGCACGAATACGCTGACAAAGTCTGCGAATGAACTTTCGCTGACCAGCAGGGAGCTTGGACAAGATGCCACTGAAACATCAGAGCAAGTTGAGCGAGTAGCGAGCAGTGCTGATGCCATCAATGGTGGAGTTCAGGCATCGGCGTCTTCCACTGAACAGCTGAATCTGGCCATTCGAGAAGTTTCTCGCTGCGCATCTGAAGCTGTATCTGTCGGTGAGGAGGCGGTATCACTGACGGAGCAGGCAACCACCACTGTGAAGAAGCTCGGTGATTCAAGTTCAGGGATAGGTAACGTACTGAAAGTCATCAACTCCATTGCTGAGCAGACAAATCTATTGGCTTTGAACGCAACCATTGAGGCAGCTAGAGCAGGGGATGCTGGCAAAGGCTTTGCGGTAGTGGCCAACGAGGTGAAAGAGCTTGCCAAGGAGACGGCCAGAGCGACTGATGAGATTTCGTCGCGAATCTCCGCTATTCAGTCTGACGCGGGAAATGCAGGAGAGGTTCTGGCTCAGATCGTCAACGTTATAGAACAGATTGACAGTTTTCAGACGACCGTTGCTGCAGCGGTGGATGAACAGACATCAACGACTCGGGAAATAAGTAATGGATTGTCAAAAAGTGCTAGGGACAGTGCTGAGATCAGTCAGCATATTACTGATATTGCAACGAGAACCGAATGCACCAAGGCATCTGCTTTGCAGGTCGAAAGTTCTGTCAAATCTCTGCATGTGATTGCTCAGCAAGTACAGACTTTGCTGGATTTCTATACTTCGGATCATCCTGTCGAACAGGTATGATTCAAGGCTGAAAGGACGGATAATTCCCGCGCAAGCGGGACTCTGGTTGCGCCAATGGAGGAGCTCCGCCTTCGCGGAGATGACATTCTAATACGTAGATAACGTTTCACTAGGGTTAAGTGGCATTGATGACACATCCTTGATGTCCATAACGTTGTATCTCACGGCGTACATGTTGTCTTTTCGTGTGGAGGTAGATCCTTATTCTTCCTTGAGCAATTTTTCAAACAATGTATCAGCCGTGCTGATAAACCCAGACGTGTCTTCACGCCATTGCTTGTTGAGTTTTTCGTTGTAATTCAGGTACAACTTGCCATCCACGATAGTCCACTGGTCTGGCTCGATTTTTACCAGGCTCTCCTGTGCAACTCCGTAAGCACAGTATCCACCATATTGAGGCGCATATTTTTCAGGTTCTGTGACGAACAGATCAAGGTTTTCCTGAGACGAGAACCTCCATGTAGCGCCAGACCATTGCGTTGAAAACTGCTCCATTCCCTCAACTGGCTTGCTCTGGGTAAAGTAGGCAACCGTATCGTATCCGCGAATGGCGACGCCATTGGGTTCGTATCCGAACAGACCCTTTTTTTCCAGTGTGTTGATTCTCTCTGCGGCCATGGCGGAAGAAGCCATGCTCAGAACAAGAACGGCGGAAGTCAGTAGGTGTTTTAGCAGTCGCATGAAGATTCTCCTTTGTGGTTGATGGGGATGGACAGAAGGTCTGAGTGCAATGTACGGATAAAGTTTTATAACAATTCATTTTCGTGTTTCCGAGTATCCAAATCGTCAACAATTACCCGTGCGAAGATCAGTGCAGTATCACAGATCTGGCAACACTTTGTCCTTGTTGCCGGAACGACCGGCTTTGTCTGTTTTGTACCGTTGTTTCCACTCTCGGAACCAGAAAAATCCGGTGATACTCGACAAAACGGCAAGTGAAAATCCCCAGAATGGGAACAGTGCCTGAACACGACGCAGCTTTAACACAAGCTTGTCCCGCCAATTTTCATTCAGTGCAATGTCGGCCAGTAGATCAGCACGTTCTGGTAAACCTACATTAATGCGTCGCGCCGGAATGATCGCTTCCTGAGGGGTATCCAGTTGGGTGTCATGCCAGGAAACTCTCACGGTATCCAGAAATACAGGGATAGGACTTTGCGCCACCATCCGGAATTCAAACGATGCCGTGGCAGTCAATGTGTCGCCTGTTAACTGCTGGTCGCGTTTCTGGCTGACTAACGTGCTACTGATGGCGCGGCTTTCCAGTGGTGTTACTTCGGGTAGATGACTGGCCAGTACACCACTAGCCGTTAGCGTGATGGTACGGATAATCTCGTCACCTGCCGAGAGCTCGCGAGGGTCCTTGGACCATTCGTCCTGCAGGGACACGCTGTTTGCGGGAAGCCACCAGTCACCGGTGGACGCTGCGCCCATTATCTGGATTTTCTGGGGTTGTGTGGTTCGTTCAAAAGCGGCACGCTGGGTACGCGAACGCACAGCGGTTCCCTGCCATCGCACGCCTTCGATTTCCCTAACACCAGAACGCTGAGCAAACAGATGATAACGCCAGGTAATGATTCGCCAGCGTTCTTCAGGATCGCTTTCATCAAGGGTACGCCGTTCCTCAAACTGACTGAGAACATCAAAGCCTGAGAACGAGGGCAGGGTTAGTGATTCTTCTGTGATGGGATGTCGATGTCTAAGGATGATGTCAGCAATGATGTGCTGACCGACATAAGGAGACACAGACTCGTTGTTTGGGACCGATTGAGATGGCCTGGAATGATCCAGTCGCCATTGCAAGGTTACCTGTAGGTCATCATCGTCTGGTTGCCAGTTGGTATCGACGGGTGGTTGAACATCAATAATTATCGCATTGGACTGGACGTCCCCCTGAGAGGTTATGCCGTTTATCGGACCAAAGAAAGCTCGCCCTTCACGGCGCGGTAAAAATTCCATTCGGCGTAACTTGACCTCCACGACTCGTCCTTCTATCACGGCGATACGAGTGCCTATGGTTTCACGTAGCAGGTCGGCATCCCGGAACAGTGCGCTCACATCCAGAGGCTCCACGAGACCGACTGATTCCACTTCTACAATAATGCTATCGCCCAGATAGATAACATCATTATCGCTGATCAACGTGATTCCCTGCTCAATGGTGGCAGCATTGAGCGTTGCAGCCTGTACAAACAGAACACATCCGGTAAAAAGCCAGCTTCTTATAAACGAAAGATAGAGCGTCACCAGCTACTCCCACCTTCCGGCGCTACTTGTCCGGCTGCCAGACGACGTTTCTGCTCCAGCTCAATACGACGCTGCAGATAGAGCTGCGAATCATGGTTGATCTGATTGAGCCATGATGTGGTGGCCTGATCCGTCTCCAGATTGCTGCGAATGCCCGCAGCCTGAGAGTCTGTCGTGGGTGTATCGGTGTCCGAGCCTCCCGAGGGGCGATCGGCTGAATCATCATTGCTGGTCTCTCCGTTTAGCGAGCCACTGCCATCTTGTTCCTGTTGAACGGCCTGTTCTTCGCGAGAGGCTTCACCACCTTTACCCGCCTTTGCGTCAAGTTGTGAACCCATGGTTTGTTCTCCAGCCTCCTCAGATTCCCCGATAGAGGTTTCACCGACATCATTTTTTTCGTCACCATCCTGGCCGCTACCTTGCTCATCGGGTTTGTCTTCTGTATCTAGCTGCTCTATTTCTTCGCCTGATGGCTGCAAGCCACCGCGTTGCTTGTCGTCATTTTCTGTTGCGAGAAGTTTTCGCATGATGTCTGCGTTATGGCGGGCAGACTCATGAGTCGGGTCCAAGGACAGTGACTGAAGATAGGCGTCGAGCGCCAACGCGTAGTAACCGAGCTTTACATAGCAATTACCCAGATTAAACACGGATACAGGATCGTCGGCTCGCACGAAGGCTTCTGCCGCTCGCCACCATTGTGCAGAACGATACAATGCAACACCTTTCCAGGCAGGGTCTGTGAATATTTCCCCCGCTCGAGCATAGTCTCCTTGTTCAAACAGCTTGTGTGCGAGCAGGTTGTCGTCGCCTTGTGCAATCACTGAATTGAATACCAGTGACCCGGCAAGCAGTAGTTGCGATGCCAATCTCACGCGCCTAACGGATACAACTCGATGCAAATTCATCGACCGGCTTCCCGTCTGAACAGCATCAGTACCAGCGGAATCGCCGCTAGCAGAATCCAGTGAGATTGTTGTTTCCAGATAAGTGAGCGTAACTCGCTATGGGTAGAAGCGTCTGCTTGCTGCTGAAGATCCAGCTCGTCAAGGTCGATGCTGCCAAACCGGTTGGCCATCAGAAACGTGCCATTCCCGTTAAGCGCCAATGCTTTTGCGCCGTCCTCATCAAGACTAAGATCAACTTGCTGATTAGCTGCGACTGACGAATCATCTCTCGTTCCAAACACCAGCACATCGAGTTGGTGTCCGTTGTCAGCAAGGTAACGTGCCGCGGCCAGGCTGGCCTTGCTGATGCCACCAGAATCCCCCAGTACGAAAACGCGTGCGTTGACAAACTTGCTTTCCTGAACAACCGAGGTTGCCAGGGACAGGGCGCGGGCAAGGTTGGAACCCTCGGTGCTGATAACACCGTGCTCAAGCAAAGCGGCATGCTCGACAAACACGGATTTGTCGAACGCAGGAGGTGCCACTAGAAAGGCATCACCTGCATATAAAATAAGTGACACGGGTCTTGCACCAGACTGGTGTGCCAGTTCTATCAGTGATTCACGCACGCCGCTCAATCGCGACGGCACTATGTCGGTGAGTGTCATGGAACGGGATACATCGGCCAGTAGTACCCAACCCGTACTGTGCCTCCAGGTGTCATCATCGCTCTGTCTGAGCGCAGGTTGGCTCAAACTGAGTGCTACCAGAGCCGCTGTTACCAACGCGATATTCCACTGTAGTCTTCCGTGGCCGTTACCACCCAGATAGGCGAATACAGCGGGGGTAATGAGGCGTGTCCAATCGTTTTGCGTTGAGAATTGCCTGGCCAGAATGCAGGCTATGAGTAATGCAACCATCAACAGTAACCACAAAGGTTGTTGAATGACGAAAGGCCCCAGTTGCAGTGTCATGTTCTGACCCCCTGTAGCCCTGTCAGCAGTAGCAGGCTCAGCAACAGAACACACTGCGGCCAAAAACGCAGGTCCTGCCGAAGAATGACAGGTGGAGCCGCAACTTCTGCACGTTCAAGTGTATCTATAGCCGAATAGACTGCTCGCAGATCTTCGATGGTTGTTGCTCTGAAGAACATACCATTGGCCGTATCAGCCACGCTCTTCAGTGTGTCTTCGTCAAGGTCTGCTGATTGGGCAACGCTATACCCGCTTCTTTCGGTATCTTCACTCCCCATCGCGATGGTATGAATACGAATGCCCAGACTAATTGCAAGCTCTGCTGCACTCTCAGGCTCAACAGAGCCTGCATTGTTGGTTCCGTCGGACAGCAGCACAATGGCTTTGTCAGTTGCAGGATCTGACTGTAGAGTCTTGATGGATAGTCCCAATGCGTCGCCTATGGCTGTTGATCTGCCAGCCATGCCAATACCCGCACTATCAAGAATGCTGCCGACGGCTGCCAGATCGAATGTCAGTGGAGAGGCGATGAATGCCTCCTTGCCATAAAGCACTAGGCTTAAACGATCACCCTGACGTTGTGCGATAAAATCGTTCGCAATCCGTTTTACAACAGACAAACGATCGCTGGTCTGACCGTTTAGTGTGAAGTCTTGTCTTTCCATGCTACCGGATACATCAACAGCCAAGGCTATTGCGCGTCCGCTAACCGGTTGTACAACAGTATCTCCTGGTTGCCAGGGTTGCGCTATGGCGATCAGCAGTGATAGCCAGGCAAGCCACACCAGTAGCTTGCGACCAGTCCACAGGATATTCGTGGCATCGTCTACCGACTCCAGTGCCGCTGCCAGTTGAGCTGGAATGCGAATACTGATGGTGCTAACAGGTTGTCTTGCCCAGCGCACCAAAAGCGGTAGCGGCAACAAGAGGAAAATCCATGGCCAGTCAAACTGCATCTGCGTCCTGTCGGTGAGTAGCAGGGATGGCCGGTAGTGCCGCGACAAGTCCAGACAGCGAGTCGCATAGTGTATCGAACCGGGTAGCATTCATTTGTGTTGGCTGATAGAGCGCAGTGCCAAACACTCGACCCTCCTGCTTACTGAACCAGTCTGTTGCAAAGTGCTCGTCCAGTTTCAGCAGCCAGTCGTCACCGTCAAGGGCTTGTACGTTCTCGTCTCTGTGCAGTAAAAGCTGCCGGAGTAATCTTGCCAGTTCCAGTAACCCGGAATCACAGGGTTGCCCTCTTGCCTGTGAAATCATGTTCTGGGCTTCACTGCGCCAGGCCTCGCGCCTCCGATGCCGTCTCGCCAGAAGTGCCCAGATCAACAAGGCGAGCATAAGAATGTTAGCGGCCAGCAGCCACAGAGAGGTGCCAACTGGGGCGGCAGGCTCCTGAATGTCGCGCAGCGTGCTGAGCAGTAGTTCAGCTTCACTCATCGGCAACAGTGCCTGAGCATAAGCTCTTCAGCCTGACATCCTGAGCAGGTCTTGTCACGGTAGGTATTGCCTGTAACGCAGTGCTGAGATGATGGTGTCCAGACCCTCTTCGATATGCAGCATTGGCACCTGCAGCGTGGAGAAGCGTTCTTTGCGTTGAGCTGCCATGAGCTTTAGTGAGGTGCGCAACTGTTCGCTGGTGCTAAACCCCAGCGATACGAAGCGTTTTTGAAGTTTTCCATGATCCGCATCAGCTGCGTGAGGGTTCTGGGAAAAACCATACTGTCCTTGTGGCAACCCAGTGCTGAGTAGTGGATCTTCAACAATAATGGCCATGTTATCTGCGCCTGATTCAAGCAGTGCCATATTACGATTGAAGTCAGTTCCGCATTGTTGGAAATCACTGACCCAAAGCACAGTGGATAGTTTCCCCGAATGCTGCATGATCCAGTCAATGACAGTATCCAGCTGCACGGTTTTCGCTGTATTTTCAGGATTAGTCAAGCTGATGACTGAGCTTGAAGACCCATCTGAATCTTCCAGCTCAACGGAGAGGCCGGTGGGTGAGGTTGCACCTAATCGTCGTTGAGTGTCTTCAAAGCGCTTGGCCAGCAAGCTGCATGCATCAATGGCAGCTTGATGTCCGGAGCCGGGATCACTCAGGCTGATACCCGCATCAGAGACAACTAATACGCTAGATCTGCTGCCACCTTCGGTAGCTTGCCAGATCAACCGCGCGGCAACGCAACATACCCGTATAGCCTGCAGTTCGTGGGAGCCGGTAAACATGGCATCGCGCAAATCAGCTATAACAGTTGTACGAACATCTCTCTCTTCGCGATAAAGACGTGTGTGTAGCCGGTTGGTTCGAGCACTGGCTTTCCAGTCTATATGTCTGGCATCATCGCCCGGGTAGTAATGGCGCAGATCATCAAACTCGTTGCCGTGTCCACGGCGCCTTCCCTGAAACGGCCCCATCCATTTCCCGGTGCCTAAAGGCTGCAAGCTTGCCGACGGTTGCATCGAATGGCGTTCATCCAGAAGAGTCTGAACACTCAGGTTGATGGCTGTGTGATCGTCCATGAATGGGTGTGACTGGCGTTGGCGTATGTAGAGTCAGACGCGAGGTGTTGATTCAAGCAGTGCCTGAATGACATCTCTTGTGCTGGTACCTCCAGCGCGCGCCTTGTAATCCAGTGCTATCCGCCCGCACAAAATATCGGGTGCAAGCTCGGCCACGTCGTCAGGGGTAACGAAATCACGCGCATCAAGCCAGGCGGTAGCCTGTGAGGCCAGCGCAAGGTTGATGGATGCTCGCGGACTGGCTGCCTGTGCCACACGTTCAGCGTGTGCGCCACCGGCACCTTTTCCTCGCGTTGCAGTGACCAGTCGCACGATGTAATCACGCACGGCATCAGATACGAACACGTCGCTTACCTGCTGCCGTGCCTGCAGTATTGTCTGTGCATCTGCAACCGGCTTAACAGGCGTGTTCATCCCATCACTGATTGCTTCTTTTAGTACCTGATCCAGAATCAGTCTTTCGTGTTCAACGCCAGGTAACTCGAGATTGACGAAGAACATGAAGCGATCCAGCTGAGCTTCAGGCAAGGGGTAGGTGCCTTCATGCTCAATCGGGTTCTGTGTGGCAGCGACCAGAAAAGGCTCTTCAAGTTTTCGTGTTATCCCACCGGTGGTAATCTGCCGCTCACCCATGGCTTCCAGTAGAGCACTTTGCACTTTCGGCGGCGCACGATTCACTTCATCGACCAGCACGATCTGATTGAACAAGGGGCCGGGCAGAAAACTGAATTCGCCGCTTTGCTGCTGATACATATCGGTGCCGGTAATATCGGCTGGCAGTAAGTCAGGTGTTGCCTGTATGCGAACAAACTGTATGGCGAGCAGATCGGCAAAGCACTTGATGGTGCGCGTCTTTGCAACGCCGGGAGGGCCTTCGATCAGGATGTGCCCGCCACACAACAATGACACAAGCAATCTTTCAATCAGAGAATCCAGCCCGACGAGCTGTTCAGCCAGTGCACCCCGTACCGCCTGTATGGATGCAAGAGCACCGTTGGGCTCATCACTGGAATTTGTCGGTGAACTCATGGGCGAATGATCAGCGAGGGGAACCGCCGGTTGTCTGATCCTTCGGAAATGAATTCAGACAAGTCGACAGGATGGCTATTGGGTTCCGGAGGGTCGGCGAGCACGTTCAGATCTCCCTGCAACAATTGACCGGTGATAGTTCCGTTGTCTTGCACAGTTAGCTGATAATAAATGCCATTCCACGGATCGATACCAAAACTGCCGGGTGATTTCCAGATGAACAATAGCTGGTACTCAAGCTCGGTCAGGTCCGAGGGCGTGATGAGGCGCTCAAGCTCGTAGGGGTAGGGCAGGTGGCAGAACCATTCAACAGCTTCAGTCAGACACTTGAAAGGCCTCATTGACAGGAACTGATCGTTTAAATAACTGCTGTCCATGTCCACAACGACACTCGTATTTTCAGAGTCGCTGGATGAAAATTCCACTGTGCCAACCGCGAGTTCAACGCCCTGTTGATCTATCAGGAAGATTTCAGCACTGTCGGGAAACGGCTGGTCGTCAGGCGTTGTATCGTCCAAGAAATTAACCGGTTGAACGGGTTGAAGTGGGTATCCAGACTCAAGCCAGCCGTCTGTGCCCAGCGGATACCAGTAAACATCCGTATACCCCGAACCGATAGCCCTGCGCGCAGCGTTCCAGCTTTGCCAGCAGTCGGCTGTACAGAAAAAGACAATCGCTGCAGACGGATCTCCTGCGCTAAGTCTGTTCAGATTCCGTGCAAAGTAATCCTGTGCGTCGGGAAGCAGCGTGCCGCGGCCTGTTTCAGGTAACCAGATTGCCCCGGGTATCGAATCTCGCTTTTCACTGGTCACCCAATGCCCGTCGAGCGGGTCAGGCCCCATGCCAGTCGGGGGATAGACATCTATGAAGATGGCAGAGTTGTTCGTGTGCAAGGCAGCGGCTGCTGTGTTGTCCAGCGTGGTACCGCCGGGGACATCGGCAGGTACCGGAGATCGATACCGTTCCATGCGCAAACCCGTGTCGGGGTCTACGTCGTACCCTTCCAACGCCTGCGTCGGGGTGATGCTGAGTATGAGTGCAGCGACAGCAAACAGTCCGGCACCACAGGCCTTTGCTGCATCGAGCAGAGAACGACAGGCAGAGCGGCGTAGTGTGAACACAGGAAACATGGGTACTAGTATGCGCTGTGTAATGACCTAGTGCTGTGGTACCAAAGTGGAACGTTAACCACTACTTGCCGGATCTTCTATCTGTGTACACTCAAGTGTCTACCGAACAACGGAGTATTGCGTGCCAAATCGAATCAAGGGGAGCCTGCGGCTGATTGCCGGCATCATGATGCTGTGCTTCGTGTCGCTTTCGGCATACGCTGCGGACGTCGTGGTGCGTGTAGGCGTGCTGAAATTCGGCACAGTCAACTGGGAACTGAAGTCCATGCAACATCATGGACTCGACAAAGCCAATGGCTTTACGCTGGAAATCGTACCGTTTGCCGGTGGCGATGCCACTCGTATTGCACTGTTGGGCGGTGAGGTCGATGTGATTGTCTCTGACTGGCTGTGGGTGTCACGTCAGCGTGCCCAAGAGCGTCCATTTGCCTTCGTACCCTACAGCTCGTCGGTCGGCGCTATCATGGTGCCAGAGGATAGCGAGCTGAAATCACTGGGCGATCTGGTTGGCAAGAAAATTGGCGTCGCCGGTGGGCCGCTGGACAAGAGCTGGCTGCTGTTGCAGGGCATGGCGGCTCAGGATCACAACACGAATCTGTCTGCCGATAACGAACCAGCCTTCGGTGCGCCACCGCTGCTGGCGGAAAAAGCACGTGACGGAGAGCTGGATGCGGTGCTCAACTACTGGCACTACTGTGCACGCCTCGAAGCTGATGGTTTCCGGCGTCTGGTCAGTGCCGAAGATGCAGCCAATGCATTGGGTGCCAGTGGCCCTGTTTCTGCCATCGGTTATGTCTTTGACGAGCAGTGGGCTGAGACGGGTCCGGCAGCAGGTTTTATCGAAGCGTCGCGCGCTACCAAGCAAATACTTAACGATTCGGACGAAGAATGGCAACGTCTGTCTGATAGCGGTGCTATCAAAGATGGCCCGGATGCGTTGAAAATCCTGCGTGACCGTTTCAGAGAAGGCATCCCGAGGCGAGCTCATGCAGACGAAGTTGCTGATGCAGGGGTTATCTACGCATTGTTGAGCGAGCTGGGAGGCAAGAAACTGGTCGGTGATTCAACAACCATGGCCGAAGGCACGTATTGGGACGGATTACCGCTGGGCACACAGTAAGCTTGCGGTAAATTTCTACAACTGCAACGAGCGTGGCAACGCAGAAGGCAAGCCGTTCCCGCTTTTTCTCCGGTTGCATGAGTGTGGGCTCGCTGTGCGTATTCGTGCTGTTATGGTCGGTGCTGGCGCGATGGCTAAATGACAATACCTTGCCGGCACCGGCTGTCGTGTGGCACTCAATGCAGGTGGAGTGGCGTTCCGGAGAGCTAACCTATCATCTGGGCATGACGCTGCTCAGGGTAGCGGCTGCATTTCTTGTCGCGATGAGTGTTGGGTCTGCGATAGGTATCTGGTTGGGTATGCAGCCATTGGCCAATCGCATCGTGGATCCCTGGCTCATCCTGCTGCTGAACATTCCGGCTCTGGTGATCATTGTGCTGAGCTATATCTGGTTTGGCCTTAATGAAGCTGCTGCTGTCGGTGCGGTTGCGTTGAACAAGATCCCCAATGTAGTGATAACGTTGCGTGAGGGTGCCCGGTCACTGAACCCGGAATACTCGGAAATGGCGGCGGTTTATCGCTTCGGTTTTTACAAACGCCTTCGCCATGTTGTCCTGCCACAATTACAGCCGTTTTTTGCGGCGGCTACCCGATCGGGTATTTCACTGATCTGGAAGATAGTGCTTATTGTTGAGTTGTTGGGGCGCTCGAACGGTGTGGGGTTTCAGATACACCTGTACTTTCAGTTGTTTGATGTGGCTACCATTCTCGCCTATACGTTCGCTTTTATCGGCGTGATGTTGTTTGTCGAGTATGCGGTGTTGCAACCGCTCGACAAGCGCACCAATCGATGGCGAGCTTCGCATGGTCGATAGTGCGCTGGTTGTCGATGTCAAAGGGCGAACCTTTGCACTGCAAGACGGCGATGTGTTGCAGGCAGTTGATCAGCTGAATTTTACACTGCCGGCCCATTCGTTTACCTGCGTTGTGGGTCCGTCAGGGTGTGGCAAAACGACACTGTTGCGTATGATTCTCGGGCTGGATACGGGCTTTGAAGGGCGCATAGAGCACATCGGTGAAGGTGCAGTGGCTGCTGTGTTTCAGGAGCCAAGGCTGTTGCCATGGCGCACGGTTGAGCAAAACATACGACTGGTGCTGGCAGACGATAATCAGGATGAATCACTGGATGAGCTTTTCGAGGTGCTGGGTTTGCAGGACATGCGAAGCTTTTATCCCAACCAGTTATCGTTGGGGCTGGCCAGACGTGCGGCATTGGCGCGCGCCTTTGTTCTAAAGCCTGCGTTGTTGATACTGGATGAGCCGTTTGTATCTCTGGACAAGTCAACCGCTCAGCGCTTGCACACGCTACTACTGAAGCTCTGGCATGCTCACCCCACAACCATTCTGATGGTCACTCACGACATGAGCGAAGCGGCGGTACTGGCCGATCGTGTACTGGTATTCAGTGACAGGCCCGCCCGGTTGGTGGATGAGATAGTTATTGACCCGCCGCAATCGCAGCGTGATGCAACCATGCAGTTGGCTATAGCGCAGCGTATCCAGCGAACCGTTGTGTAATGAGTCAGGCAACAGATGCGTTATCGGTGCAGTTGCCCGAATTGTTCAGACTCCGAATCGTTTTTGCAGCCTGATTTTCAGCTTTAGCCCGACGACACTGCAATAAGCCCAATTCGTCATTCACGCGAAGGCTAAGAATCCCTGTCAATACGAGGATAGATCCCCGCCTCCGCGGGGACGATGGTCTTGAAGCAGTGCCATTCCCATTGGCACAGGCATTTCATGAAAAGCCGAATCCGTTCATGACTAACCCGAGCTAGACCCCAGCAGGTCTGACAACAATACAGCCCTCTTCTTCAGTGGACACCGTGCCATTGAGAGAATCAACAGGCTTTGGCAAGCGGTAATAGTGTTTGCCGAACAACACGCTCTCGGCTGTCCAGCCTACTTTCTCAAAACCCTGATTGAGCACGCTTGACAGGAAGGCTTTTTCGGTCAGTTTGGCGGTCGTGACCAGGGTATGAACCGTGTCCGTGCCCAGATGATTGATGGCAGAACGAACCATGGCCGAGTGGAGTCTCAGGCCGCGGTGCCCGGGTAGTACGAATGCGCCATAAAGATAACGTGTACCGGGTGGTATCGATATTGTATTACCAGAAAAATGAGAGTGTCTCTGACCCTGTGGCGAGGCGATAGGGTGTGTGAGGTAAAAACTGATACCTGCCAACTTGTTATCAACAAATATACCGATACCCAGTCCGTTCTGTTCGTTGATGCTGTGTGCAATCTGATCGCTCAGACCAAAATCATTTATTCTGGACAGCAGTTCTATGTCCTTGGGCGTGAGCACACGACATTCTGCTGCGTCTACCGGTTTTGACGGCAGAAATTCCCGTGTGTTGAGCCATAACAGGCGTGAGACGTCGATGGCCATAAATTGCAGAAGTCTGCTGCTGATAGAAGAGCTTGGATATCTTTCAGTCATGAATTCGGACCGTTTCTCGCAAAATCCTACCGGATAAAAACTGCCGGGGTTTATCCGTCATCGATACTTGACGACTGGCAACGTTATTTCTTTAGGCGCGGGTTTTGTGTTTGCAGACTTGTCATCAGCCAGATCGGGTGGAATCTGACTCAGATGACTCTTAGGCCAAAGGGATAGGTACTATGTCGCAGTTTCATGCCGCAGCTGTTCTTCCGGCACGAAATCGTCTTGCCGGGTTGTAGGACCAGCAGGCAAGCAGAAAGAACACGATAGTACAGGCCAATACCAGAGTCATTGCTACACCATTGAATTGGCCATAGAACGCAAACCGTATAGCTTCAACCGCATGGCTGAACGGATTCCATTGACACACGGTAGCCAGAAGTTCACTGGACTCTTGCATTTTCCAGATCGGGTACAGCGCCGATGACAAAAAGAACATTGGAAAGATGACGAAGTTCATGACACCAGCAAAGTTCTCGAGTTGTTTGACCACCGAGGCGATCAGAAGCCCTAACGAGCCCAGCATTATTCCCGTGAATATCAATATTGGCAATGCCTGCAGCGCGCCTTCATAGGCGAACTCGATACCCGTAAGCTTTGCAACCATCAGAAACACGGCGATCTGCAATAGCGACACTGTGACACCCGCGATAAGTTTGCACAGCAACAGAAACCAGCGTGGCAGAGGTGCTGTGAGTAGCACCCGCATGGAGCCCATCTCCTGATCGTAGACCATCGACAGTGAAGACTGCATGCCGTTGAACAGCTGAATCATGCCGATCAAACCGGGAATGATGTACACCTCGTAGGTGATATAAGTTTGATAGGGAGGGATGATGGAAAGACCTAGCGCTGCCCTGAAACCGGCGGCAAATACCACCAGCCAGAGCAACGGTCTGATCAGGGCAGCAACAAAACGTTCGCGCTGATGTACGAAGCGCATGAGTTCGCGCCGGATGATGCCAGTCATGGCATACCAGTAACGGCTCATGGGTTCATCACGTGTTGCATCATGCTTTCAATAGAGGTGGTGTTAGTGCTGTGGCGCAACGCATCAAGGGTGCCGTCGAGTTGCAGTTCTCCGTTGTGCAGCATGAGTACACGATCAGTATCGTGTACCTCGTCTATCAAGTGAGTGGCCCACAGTATGGCGCACCCGTGAGTTTCAGGTAGCTCGTGCAAGTAGCGTATCAGTTCTGTTCGAGTCGGTATGTCCAGGCCAACGGTGGGCTCATCGAGCAGTAGAATACTGGGTGCGTGCAGAGTCGCCCGGATAATTTCAACGCGGCGGCGGTGGCCACCATTGAGTGTTCGAATCTTGTCATGGGTACGTTTTGACAGATCCATGCGTTTCAGAGCGGTTGTGATGCGTGTTCTGGCCTCTTTTCGGGCAATGCCCTGCAGGGCGCAAAAGTACATCAGGTTCTGCTCAACGCTCAAATCAAGATCCAGTGTTTGTGACTGGAAGACTATTCCCAATGGTGCGAGTGCGTCGGCGCGCTTGAGCAACGACCGACCATTGATAAGAATAGACCCGTTATCGGCTGCAAACAGTCCACAGATCAGGGAAAACAGCGTGGTCTTACCCGCACCGTTAGGACCCAGAAGGATGACGCTTTCTCCCGGTTTGATAGACACGGTGATGTCATTGAGCGCAGTGGTGTCGCCATAGCGGAAGCTCAGGTTTCTGATATCCAGCGCGTAGTTTGCCGTTGTGTGCATGGCAGGCACCGCTTCGGGGTCAGCTGTGAGAGAGGTGCTGGTGCTCATACAGCCAAAAGTACCATGTTGTACAGGCGTCGGTTTACGCTATTGTGACCTGATAAATTGACGAGAGGTTTGTGCAGTTTGATGAAAAAGCAATTATTGGTTGTTTCGGCTATCGCGGTAGCGCTTTCACAGTTCGCTTGGGTCAAGACCAGTCTGGGCCACGGTGATGTACAACCGCAGGCTGTCGACACGGAAGGGCTCGAGGCATTGCCCGAAGATATTGCCATGGAAAACCCGTATCGGGTGATGGGCGGAGAGCAATACGAATTGGCGATAACTATCGGCTCATCGGCCTACAACTCCAACTGTGCACGCTGTCATGGACTACAGGCTATTTCCGGTGGAATCGCGCCGGATCTGCGTATGCTCGAAGACGGCGAATTTGGTGATGAGTGGTTTATGGAGAGAGTGCGAAATGGCTACAGTCAAAATGGCGCGTACAAAATGCCACCTTTTGACAGCATCCTGAGTCAGGAGGCCATGTGGGCTATCCGCTCATATACCGAAAATCAACCGCGGCCTGAATAACATGTCGTATCAAAGGACAGGAAACGTCTTGAGTGGCCGTTCTGTCCAACAGGTTGGTCGCCGGGTTACCTCAAGAGTTACCCAACGCTCATTGGCCTTGCTGATGCTGAGCACGACGCTGTGTGTGCCTGCTGTCCATGCACGCCCGGTGGATGATGTCATCGACAGTGGCAAGCTGGTCGTTTTCGCGTACAGCGACTACGCGCCTTACTCCTGGGTTGAGGGAGATACTGCCAAAGGGATCGATATAGAGATTGCGCGACATTTTGGGGAGAGCCTGGGTGTCGACGTCGAATTTCTGATCCGCGGTGCTGACGAGAACCTCGACGATGATCTACGCGTAAATATCTGGAAGGGCGATCTGATACATCGCAAGGTTGCCGATGTCATGATGCATGCGCCATTCGATCCCGAAGTGGATGCGCGCAACGAGTTTGCGGTCCTGACGGGCCCGTATTTTCAGGAGCAGATGGCGCTGGTATTCAATCTGGATGAACATCCGTCTGTTGAGACCTTTGGCCGGTTTGTATCGAATCCGATTGCCGTGGAGCTCGATACGGCAGGTGACTTCTTTCTCTCCAACGCGTTCAGAGGTCAGTTGCAGCAAAGTGTTAAGCGCGGCAGAACCTTTACCGATGCGCAGAGTCTGTACGTGAACGGTGAAGTGGGTGCCCTGATGGGGTCACGAGCACAGGCCGAATGGGTAGCGGTACAGGCTGAAGGCATCAAATCTGAAGTGACTCAGCCTCCCATGCCGGGTATTGTGCGCACGGGTTGGCCTATTGGTATAGCGGTAAAACACGATAGTCGTGATCTGGGCTATGCGCTGGGTGATGTATTGACCGAGCTGATTGATTCTGGCGAGATGTCGGCGATCTACGCACAATACGGCGTAACCTGGCTGCCGCCAGAACTGGAATGAGGCGTGTAATTATGTTGAAAATACTGGTTCTGGCTACAGCGTTTCTGGGTGCAGGTTTGACCCATGCCCGCGAACTGCCTGCTGATCCGTTGCAGTCAGTCATGTGGGAAAGCATGGCAGAACGGTTCATGCCTGAAGGTGAGATTGTTTTTGACGACAAAGTGATCGTGATGGCCCCGCTGTCCGCCGAAAATCAGTTTCATGTGCCCATTACCGTGGATGCAACCGCTCTTGATGATGTGCGAGAGATCATTGCTGTAGCCGATCTGAATCCGATTCCGCTGGTGCTCAGTGTGCGGCCTGAACAGGCTTTGTCGTACGTTGGTTTCCGATTGAAGTTGCAACAGACCTCACCTATTCATGTAGGCGTGCGTACTGGCGACGGGGTTTGGCACGTTGCCGGAGCCATCGTTGATGCAGCGGGTGGGGGTTGCACAGCGCCAGCCGCCGCGCATGGTAATAGCCAATGGATACAGACGCTGGGCCAGACCCGCGCGTATGCCGGTCGTGAATCCATCAGCAATGCCCGCCTGACACTGCGCATGCGCCACCCGATGGATACCGGGCTGGCTGCAGGCATTCCAGCCTTTTACATGAACGAGCTGGTTGTGCGGGATGAGTCCGGGCAAGTGGTCGCCGAAATAGACATGTATGAACCTGTCAGTGAAAACCCTACGCTGACACTGAAGCCAAAAGTGGGCAGTGATGAGACGGTGCTGACCGTGTCTACGCGTGATACCGAAGGTAACCGGTTCGAGTTTCCATTGACCGTGCCGGCCGCTACTGAGTTGTAGTGATGGCTAACACTCCAATGCCCGTATTGAGTAATCCCCGACGCAGCGCAGCACATTTTTCGTCTTCGCGACGACGGGCGCTGCAATGGATGGTAGCGGGCTGCGGTTGTGCAGCGTGTGGCTCACCGTTACACGCAAGGCTGCTGGACTTTGATCTTTCAGCCGTTGAAATAGCCTCGAAAACCTGGGCCGTGCTGGGACGCACCGATTACTTCACTATGGAAAACGGTGGCAACATTGTCAATGTCGCCTTTATCGAAGTGCCGGATGGCGTTGTTGTCATCGATACGGGCCCCTCAAAGCGTTACGGCGATGCACTCAGAGTCTTGATAGAAAAAACCATTCCGGGCAAGCCAATACTACGTGTCTACAACACGCATCATCACCCCGATCATTTTCTGGGTAACCAGGCATTCGATGTGAGCACGATAGCTGCACCGCAGAGCGTGATTGATAACATCGAACTGGAAGGCAACGGTTTTGCCGACAACATGTACCGCTTACTGGGCGACTGGATGCGCGGCACGTTGGCGGTGGCACCGGGTACTGCGCTGGATGCTGACAAGGAGAGCGTGGGTGGCAGGGATTTTTCACTGTTCTATCTCGCTGGCCACACCAGTAGTGATTTGGTGATCCGTGACGATTCAACCGGTGTGGTGTTTGCCGGAGATCTGGCGTTTCTGTATCGTGCGCCCACAACGCCGCATGCACAGATAAATTCCTGGCGCGAATCACTGGGCACACTGGCAGGCATCGACAAATCGCTGTTATTGCCAGGTCATGGTCCGAGCGATGCCAACGATGAATCGCTAGTGCAGACCGGTGATTACCTGGACTGGTTGTACGGCACTTTAAGTGGTGCTGTGAGTCGCGGACTCACCATGAACGAGGCCATGATACTGCCTATCCCTGACCGGTTTGCCGGGTTGGGCGTTGTGCGAACCGAGTTTGAACGCTCTGTTGTCCATCTCTACCCTGCGCTGGAAGATGAGCTTTACCCGGTTATTGAGGTGACCGAGTAGTGTCGGAGCGGTACCTTTGGACACTATGGCGAAGTTGTCAACTTGGCTAGACTTCCGAGAGGAACAAGACGCGTCGGATGCAATCACGTCAATCGTGTCTTTGCAAGTGCCGCGTCTTCGACAATAGCCACTCCAGGAGTAGTGAATGAAAAGAACACCAACCTTGCTGGCGTTTGCCGGCTCTCTCGCATTGGGCGTTGCCGGTTTTAGCAGTTCGGCAACTGCGCTGGATGTGTCTATTGACGAGATCATGAACGACCAGGCTAGCGGTGAGGACATTCTGTCCTATGGTCTTGGCCCACGAGCGCAGCGATACAGCCCGCTGGATACGCTAAACAAGGACAATATCAAGAACCTCTATCCGGTCTGGTCGTTCTCTTTCGGTGGTGAGAAGCAGCGTGGCCAGGAGTCACAGCCGCTGATCAAGGATGGCGTCATGTACGTCACCGGGTCCTACAGCCGTATGTGGGCGATCGACATCGCCACCGGTGAAGAGTTGTGGCAATACGATGCCAGACTCCCTGAAGGTATTCTGCCTTGCTGCGACGTGGTCAATCGTGGTGCAGCCATCCTGGGTGACAAAGTGTACTTCGGCACGCTGGATGCGAAGATAGTGGCCCTCGATGCTGCTACCGGCAAGGTCATCTGGCGCAAGAAAATCGGCGATTTTGAAGCGGGCTATTCTTACACAGCAGCGCCACTGATCGTCCCTACAGAGACTCATGGTCCTCTGATCCTGACGGGTAATTCCGGGGGTGAGTTCGGTATTGTGGGTAAGATCGACGCGCGCCACCCTGACACGGGAGAACTGGTGTGGTCACGTCCTACCATTGAAGGCCACATGGGCACTCTCAAAGGTCAGGAATCAACTATGACCGGTGTCGCCAACGAATCATGGCCTGGCGACATGTGGAAGAACGGCGGTGGTGCGGTGTGGCTAGGTGGTACCTACGATCCGGATACCAAACTTGCGTATTTCGGCACCGGTAATCCTGCACCGTGGAACAGCTATCTACGCCCCGGAGACAACAAATGGACTTCAGCGCGTATTGCGGTCAATGTAGAAACTGGTGAAATCGAATGGGGCTTCCAGTCCACGCCGCACGACGGCTGGGACTACGACGGCGTTAACGAGTTTATCTCCTTTGATATGGAGAAGGATGGCGAAACCGTCAAGGCTGGCGCTACTGCCGATAGAAACGGTTTCTTCTACGTGCTGGATCGTACCAATGGTGAGTTCATTTCTGCCACCCCGTTTGTTCAGAACATCACATGGGCCAAAGGCGTGGATGAAAATGGCCTGCCATTATATGACCCCGAAAATCGGCCGGGAGATCCGACTGAGTCTGCCGATGGCAAGAAAGGAAAATCCATCTTTGCCGTGCCCAGTTTTCTCGGTGGCAAGAACTGGATGCCAATGGCCTATTCACAAAACACCAGCAATTTCTATATCCCGTCCAACGAATGGGGAATGGACTTGTGGAACGAGCCTGTCACCTACAAGAAAGGTGCAGCTTACATGGGCGCAGGTTTTACCATCAAACCATTGTTTGACGACTACATCGGTTCTTTGAAAGCGATGGATCCGGCTACGGGTGAAGTCAAGTGGGAATATAAAAACAAGGCACCTCTGTGGGGTGGCGTTCTGACTACCGCTGGCGGTATCGTCATGACCGGTACGCCGGAAGGGTATCTGAAAGCATTTGACGACGAGACCGGCGAAGAGCTCTGGAAATTCCAGACGGGCACAGGCATCGTGTCTTCTCCCATCACCTGGGAGCAGGATGGCGAGCAGTACGTGGCTATCGTGACAGGCTGGGGTGGTGCGGTTCCTTTGTGGGGGGGTGAGGTTGCGAAGGTTGTCAGTCATCTGAATCAGGGTGGATCGGTCTGGGTATTCAAGATTCCCGAGGGTCTTGCATCCAGATAAGCAATGTCGTACGAACGTTATTGATCGTTCAAATACGGCCACTTGCAATATTGTTTGATTAAAACGCCATAAACACGAGGCAGTCCAATCGTTGTGGGCTGCCTCGTCGGGTGTCGTGCACTAGCCTGGACTATTCAGTGCGACCTTTCCACGGCGCACTGAATAATCCGGGCTGGCGCTGGCGCGATCACCATGAGGCGGGTACGATGAAGCGGTAACCAACACCGGCGACCCTCTACGATGAGTGATTTGTCCCAGGTTCTGATCATTGATGATCACCCCCTCTTCAGGGAAGCATTGAGTGCGGCTGTGAGTCTTGCTTATCCGACCGTACGCACGCGCGAAGTCAGTACGCTCGAAGACGGCATCACCGTACTGGAGACCGATCGGGATTTTGATATAGCGCTGCTGGATCTGAACATTCCCGGCGTGCATGGATTTGAGGGTTTACTGCGATTGCGAACCCTGCATCCACGACTACCGGTGCTGGTTGTGTCTGGTCTGGAAACCGAACAGATCATCGACGAGGCTATTACCTACGGTGCTGCAGGCTTTCTGCCCAAGTCTCTGGGGCGCGAGGTTCTCTCCACGGCAATCGATACTATTTTGGCGGGTGATGTTTATGTACCGGATCGTCTTTCTGATGAACCGGCAAATAACGCTCACACAGCTAAACACACCATCATTGAACGGTTATTAAGTCTGACACCACAGCAACACAGAGTGCTGTTCATGCTGCGTGAAGGGTTGCTCAACAAACAGATTGCCTACGAGCTGGATGTGGGTGCTACGACGGTAAAGAAACACGTGTCCGAGATCTTGCGCAAGCTCGCTGTACACAGCAGAACGCAGGCAGTGATCGAAGTATCCAAGCTGGGTCAGGATGAACTGTTTGATGTGGAGAGTCGGTTTTTGAGGTCTTCAGAGAAACAGTCGTCCACAACACTGTAGGACAACGAGTCATCAAGCACGCAGCACGTTCAACGCTACGAGGGTAGTTTGAGTGACCGCGCTCGCATGTGAGTCAGCAACGCCCGAAGCTGTGCAGGTTTGACGGGTTTTTTCATGACTTCGATGCGCCCCTGATCTGCCATTTGCCATAACCGCTCGGAAGGATCCGCTGTGACAACAAGGGCGGGGATGCGACGTCCTGTCTGTTCCCTGATAATTCTGATAACCGATGTGCCGCGTTCGTTGTTGTTCAGATGCTGATCGGCAATGATCAAGTCTGGTATCCAGGGGTTTTCAGTGTTCAGCGCATCCCGTGTTTCCCGGGTTGAACTAGCCAGGCGTAGCTCACAACCCCACTGAGTCAGCAAGGCCTCCATCGCCTGCAGAGCAAATAGATCATTCTCAATGACAACAATGCGCGTTCCTGCGAGTTTGGCGTTACTGGCCTTGTCGGAGTTTCGCACTGTCGAGGTGGGCACGCGCGGCTCTGCGGGTGCCGGTCTATAAGGCAGTGAGAGACTGAAGCAGGAACCGGATCCAATACGCGAGTTCAATGTCAGGTTGATCTCCAGTGTCTTTACCATGCGCTCCACGATAGCGAGCCCCAACCCCATACCCGCTGATGATCCATCCAGATCGCCGGTGCCATGTCCACAGCGCTGGAACTCTATGAAAATATCCTTGAAGCGTGTTGTTTCAATGCCGATGCCGGTGTCGGCGATGCGCACATGAACTCGATCGCCACGACGGCCCGCAATTAATAACGCTCCACCATGGCGTGTATAACGCAGTGCATTGGCCACGATGTTCTGAAGGGTACGACGCAGCATGGTGGGGTCGGACCACACATGCAGGCCGGTTCGTCTGACGCGCAGTTCCAGATTGCGTACCTGTGCGATAGGTTCAAAGTCAGAGGCAATCGAATTAAACAAGTGATCGAGTGATACCGCTTGCCAGTGTGGCTGCACATCACCGGCATCAAGTCTGGACATGTAGAGGAGATTACGCAGTAGCGTGTCCATGGTTTCCAGTGAATGCTCTACCTGTCGACAAAGCCGCGTGCCGTTTTCACTAGACTGTACGGTGCTCAATGTTGACATGAGCAAGAGCGCAGCGTTAAGGGGTTGTAATACATCATGACTGGCGGCAGCGAGGAATCGAGTCTTGGATAGATTGGCTTCTACGGCTGCATCGCGAGCGTTTACCAGTTGCTGGTTGGAACGCTCGAGATCTCCCAGTGTGTTGGATAGTTCTGCAGTACGACGTCTGACCTGATCCTCAAGGCTGATAGCCGTCTGGAACAGTGAGTAGGCGTTACCTTGCTGATCCATCGACAGCTCAACGCGGTCCATCAATGCACGATTGATTTTCCTAAGTTTTATCAGTTCTGTCTGAGTGTCATCCACTGCCATGATTCAGGCGTCTGTTGCCGTTGCAGGCATGCCGATAGCCACGCCGGTAAAGGTCTGGTTGATATGCATGGAATTGAACTGCTCGCCGTAGGTGTTGCATCCGATGAAGTGTTTCGCGCGATAAAGTTCAGTGATGCGATGTGTGGTCTGACGATGCCGTGCATCCAGTTTACGGTAGATGCAATCAAACCCGAACAGGATATCGATTTCGCCTATCTCCTCTTCGAGCTCTTCAATGGCTTTCCTTGATGATGCCACCATGCCTTGCGAGCGGGCTACGGTCAGCACCAGACCTGTGTCTATTGCACAGAAAAAGGTCAGTGTCTGATCGTCATTGAGCTGTTGTATGCAGCGGCTGTAGTGTCTCCCGCCAAAGCGCACGATGACCGGGTAGGAGGCAAAACAGCTGGCATCCAGTTCCTGAGGGGTGAGACCGATTGCCGCGGCATAAGCTACCGCTGCGGGCTCTGCATTGAATTCAATCACACGGCGTTTGTCAGGATCAGCTTCAGTCACCACCAGCTTGTGTTCAGTGGGTACAAAGTTGTTATTTGTGTATACCTGACAGGGTAATCGACAGCGAATCAGGCTGAGTACCGCACCTCCTGACAGCGCACGTCCATTGGTGATTTGCCAGGTGGTACGAAAGTGTCCATCGTCACCCGCAGAACCCCCTATCAGCGGTATTCCGTTCAAGCCTCTATCAATGGCGAGCGTCACGGTTTCTTCCGAGTACGATAATCCGTCTATCAGGTTAATGGCGAACATCCCGGCAGTGTCTTCCGGGTTATTCAGACGTGCCAGAAACTGCTTGCGGGAATCTGCGGTACGCCGAGCGACGCTCTCCATACCCAGTTTCTCGACATTGTCCAGAACAGTGATATGTACATCGAACCAGCGTTGGGGTAACAGCACGGCGACAAAACCGTGGTCCTGCAATCCATCCGGGGTTATCTCGCCGCAGGTGGAACAGCCGCTGAACAGCAAACCAGGCGCCAGCTCACTGAGTCCGGACACCAGTTCATCTGAGTCATGTCGTGTGGGTGAGTACCAGATAATGGCCAGCGAGAAAGCCTGCTCTGAAGACACCAGAGCAAGTTGCCGGCATACAGTGGCGGTGTCGGCGGTCTCACTCCAGAGCACCAGTATGCCGCTGGCATAGTGCTTTTGAGAGACGCAATTCTGGCTGCCTGGCTTCACGAATACAGTGCAACGGGATGAGGTGACAACCTGAGTGTGTCACAAAGCAGGCTGGTCAGTGAAGTTCCTACCGGCTCTGGTACTCTGCACTCTCCAACAGTTATGTGAGTAATGTCATGACCGGACCCGCAGTGACCGAAGAAACGCCACAGGCGCTGGAAAGACCTGACGAATTGCTACAGGGAGTCGGCTCTCTGGCCTGGCAGGCCTATAACGCGATGGAAACCACTAAGCGCCGGCACTTTGATTTTCTGGAAGTGCTCGATAGCAAGAAAAAAAATTACAACATCGATGCAACAGAGAAGGACGGATTGTTACTCGCCTGTCTGCTGCGGGATCATGACGAGCAGGTGAAGCGCTTTACCCGCGAAAGTCTGGTATTGAAGGATCTGGACATCAATGCGCATACCAGCCTGTTTGCCTATATTGGTGGTGTTAACCATGCAACTGAAGAGCACCGCGTTACGCATTGAGTGGTTAAGAGCACTACCTCGTTCAATCAAGCCGTTTGAGCTCGATACGCCGATTGGCGCGTCGACCGGCAGCGTCGCTGTTGTCGTAGGCAGGCGAGGTCTCGCCGTATCCTCGCGCATCAAGCTGGTTGGGGCCCACACCGCGTAGCATCAGGTAATGGCGAACGGCGTCAGCCCGGTTCTCGGATAATCGCTGGTTGTGCGACACCTTCCCACCATTGTCGGTGTGAGAGCTGACTTCAAACAATGAGTCAGGGATTCTCTGTAGCGCCAGAGCGACACGATCCAGCACCTTGCGTGAAGCCACATCAAGGTAGCTTTGGCCACTTTGGAACTGGACTCCGCTAAGAGTGGCAACGGCAGCGTTGCTGCATCCTATGCTATCTACCGCATCCGCATCCGCATCCGCATCCGCATCCGCATCCGCATCCGCATCCGTCTCTAGGCTTTTCAAGGGCAAAACATCAGGTGCGGTAGGGTCTGGCAGGCAGACGTCCCGATAGTCAGGCACATTGTCTTTATCCAGGTCTGGAGCGCAGTCATCAGACAGATCGCCAACCGATTGGCATTGATCAGTCTTGCTTGATTGCTGGCTATCAAGATTGATCAAAATTGACAAAATACGGCTCTGCCCACCGTTATGTGTGTAGTTCAGAGTATTTTCGTTGGTTTGCCAGCGACCCGGAATGTCAGTGCTCTGATCATTTTGCTGCTGTGTATCGGCAAACGAGACTACAGAAGCCCCATCGGGCAAAACCCAGGTGATACTCGTGAGCAGGTTGTCAGAGTCATCCACGTCAAGATCACGGTGCGAGTCCAGTGTGAATTCCAGCAATGATCCATCCTCAGACAACAGCCAGTATTTATCGGGTGTATCGCTAGCCGATTGGGCGATGCGATAACGTGTCAGGACTGACCCCGACGTAATGGCGATCTGCTGCTGGTTTTCAGCGAACGCTTTTGCAAGTGTCAGCTTCTCCGGACCGCTAAACCGAGTCATCAGCGAGACATGCCCCGTTGGCAATGCCAGTTTCATGAGTTTGAAATCGGTGGTGAGTGTGTGCTGAGCGGTATAGCGCTGACCGTCGGCACTGAGAACGAGTAGCAGGTCGCTGACTGAATCAGACCATGCAGGTTTGCTCATGAATATCAGGCTGAGTAGGCTTGTTGATATAACAGACCGTAAAATCAGAAACGGGTGTAATGGCATGGGAAACTGTTGGTGCTGTTCTGTAATTGCAGTATTACCCGTTCAGACTGCCGCCGGTAGCAGGACAGTCATCAGCAAAGAATTCAGCAGGTGGATGAATAGAGTGAAGGTCAAGCCACTGTAGCTTGTTACAATCAGGCGCAACAACACGTGCCACGCTGGCACTGAGCGTAAGAATAGACCACTTTCGTATGTCGAAACAAACCTGGCTCACGGGAATAACCACCTCGGGCACTCCGCATCTGGGAAACTATGTGGGTGCCATTCGTCCGGCTGTAGAAGCCAGTCGCAATCCGGATCGAGAGGGCTTTTATTTCCTCGCCGACTATCACGCCATGATCAAGAACCAGGATCCGGCGCTGCTTAGGCAATCACGGCAAGAGATTTCAACAGCATGGCTGGCACTGGGCATGGACACCGACCACGCCACGTTCTACCGTCAATCGGATATTCCTGAAATCATGGAGTTGACCTGGATGCTGACGTGTCTGACAGCCAAGGGTCTGATGAACAGGGCACATGCCTACAAGGCGGTGGTTCAGGAAAATATCGATAGTGAGGCGGCAGACGCAGATAAAGGCATCACTATGGGGCTATTCAGTTATCCGGTACTGATGTCGGCTGACATCCTGATGTTCAAGGCCACTCATGTACCGGTGGGTCGCGATCAGATCCAGCATATTGAGATGGCACGCGATATTGCGCAACGTTTCAACCATCACTACGGTGAGTTACTGGTTCTGCCGCAGGTCGTTGTCGAGGAAAGAGCATCGGTATTGTCGGGGCTCGATGGCCGCAAGATGAGCAAGAGTTATGGCAACACCATTCCGTTGTTCGAAACATCGAAGAAGCTGCGCAAATCGATCATGAAGATCAAGACCAATTCACAGGAGCCTGGCGAGCCCAAGGATCCTGAAGGCAATACGGTGTTCGACATTTACCGTGCCTTTGCCAGTGACGAACAGACGCAACAACTACGTGATGCGTATGCCGCTGGCATTGGTTGGGGTGATGCCAAGCAGCAGCTATTCGAGCTGGTTGATGCTGTGCTCAGTGAACCGCGCGAACGCTACGATGAACTGATGGCAGATACTGCTCAGGTCGACACCATCTTGAAGCGCGGTGCGGAGAAGGCCCGTGAGCATAGCCGGGCAAATCTTGCCGAGCTCAGACGTGCCGTGGGTGTAGCATGAACCCGGTACTGGTCAATCGCTGGCGTGGTAACGCCATAGAGAACAGGCATCGCGGTGCGGTGGCAGTGGTGGAAGCATCCGGTCGTGTTTATGCTGCGTTAGGTGATGTGCAACGAGCCGTATTTCCGCGCTCGGCAATCAAATGTCTGCAGGCAATCCCCTTTGTGGAGTCAGGTGCCGTAGAAGCTTTTTCTCTGGATGATCGGCACATTGCACTGAGTTGTTCATCTCACAACGGTGAACCGATCCACGCCGGACTGGCACAGGATTGGCTCGAACGCATCGGCTGCACGCACGATCACCTGGAATGCGGTGCCGAGTTACCGATGCATCAGGCTACGCAGTTCGAGCTCATGTCTGAGGGTCGTGGACCACAGAGGCTGCATCACAACTGTTCAGGTAAACATCTGGGTTTTCTGTCTACCTGTAAGCAGCGTGGCGAACAATTCAACAACTACCGGCTGTATAACCATCAAGCGCAGCAACGCTGGTTTGATGTGCTGGAAAAAACCAGCAACACACGGGTATCGCAGTTGCCATGGGGTTACGACGGATGCGCTATTCCTACCTTGGCTATTCCGCTTCAGCGCATCGCGCTGGCAATGGCACGTTTTGGCGATTTTACGCATTTCACTGGTGAAAGACGCACCGCGGTTGAGCGTATTCATGCCGCCATTACCAGCAACCCCTATATGGTTGCGGGCAAAGAGCGCCTGTGCACCGCACTGATGGAAAGACTGGCACCACATATCCTGATCAAGGTAGGTGCAGACGGTGTCTACACAGCCGTTCTGCCAGAGCACAAGCTGGGTATAGCGCTTAAAATCGATGATGGCAACGATGCTGCTGCACGTGTAGCGCTGGGGGCGGTGTTGCAGTATTTGGGTGTTGTGCCGTCTGATGACGCCAAGGCTTTAAGTGAGTATTTGCGACCATCGGTCAACAATTCACGTGGTGAGACAATTGGTCGCGTAGAACCCTCATCGGATTGGGAAACACTGGCGGGTTAATGCATTACTAGGATTTACACGCTATGAGTGAATTACGCCGTTAACAACGACCAATAAACCCTCGCCGGGTATCCTGCAACTGCGTTTTTTGATTAACCTTTTCGATACTGATTGCAGAGTGCTGGGTAGTTGGTTTTCATGACTTGAAGCCGGTGACTATCGACCACTAAAAAGCTGTTGATAGCTACTGGGCAACCAGCGGTGACTCCTCACAACTAAGTAGCGATTGATAGTCGGTCTTTTCCTGCTCGGAGCCATATTCAACAAGCTGTTGTTTCAACTCAGACAGATGTCTCATTCTTAGCAGTTTCTGGTATTGCGTGGCTTCGCGTTCCAGCTGTAGAAGCGAGTCGTCCAGAGCGTGGTCCAGATCCTGTGTGTCTTTCAGTTTCTGATAGACGGCGTTGTCGTTTAGTTGCCGAACTATTTCCAGTAGCTCACCACGATCTGCCATATCCTGATAGGCACCGGTGTACGGTCCCAGTAGTGCCGGCCATTGGTTTATCAGCGCGCTTTGTAATTGTATTTGTAGCTGTACTGTCTGTTCGCGTAGAGTGCGGCGCTGCTGCATCACGTCTGCAACTCGCACATCAACATTGGCAATGCTCTCACGGATATCAGTGACGACTGTTTCGGTGAGTTCAACGTTATGGCGAACCGCCAGATCTCTGAAAATGCGTGAGTATTCATTGTTAGGCAGATTTTTCTGGCTCGGCAGCCAACGCAGATACCAGGGCTGCCAGCGTGTGAGATAGTCTTCACTGGTAGAGCGTGACAGATCTGTACTGAATGCCTCTTCGAGTGTAAACAGATGGGCTTCACGCAAGCTGGTGGTACCATCCTTGTTCAGATCCGGATCCTGACTGATGATGTCCCCATTACGTTCATAGCCAGATAGGGCTGAGAAAAAGTACGTGGTGTAGTCACGGTAGTCATCGGTTTCGATGCTGGCGCTGCAGCCTTCGGCAAGTCGATAAGCTGATTCGGCTGTAAAACCACAGCGCGCATTGTCGGCAAGCTCCAGTCCTTGTGTTGGGTTTTTGTAAGCCAGTCGATGAAAACCACCGGAGTAACACTGGGTAAAAATGAACCTGAACGGTGAGCTTCGTGGCTTGATCAGCCCGTGTAGCTCGTTGGCGGTAATCGTCGTGTTGTCCCATAGGTTCAGCGTGACATGATCAGGTGTACTGAGTGACTGGCTGCCATGCCCGTTGTAGATCAGTAGAAGATCCTGATCGGCGCTATCGTCTATGATCTGTCGTAATGCTGGTTCCAGCTCTTCGCGTCGGGTGCTGCCTGAAACGTCGGGTACCGTGTTTTCCCGATAACGCCGGTTCTCCAGTACCCAGTCGCCAAAAATTCTCGCCAGCGGTTCCATCGTGGAATTCTGCTGGTTGCTCGGCAGGTTGAAATGCACATCCACGCCAGCTTCATCACCATCGGTGAAGAACGTTTCAACGTTGGTGTTCTGAGCTTTCAGTACGCCTTGCACCCACTTGACGTTAAGCTCTATCTGACCCTGAGAGCCGTGTATGTCATATCCACCACCAACCATTACTGCGGTAGTGTCCGCTTGCAATGCAACAGCCGGTATCAAAGCCGTGCTTGCGCCGAGCAACAGGCCTGTAATCAGTCTATGAATCTGTCTGGAGTCGAACATCCTTAAGTTGTTGTTCATCGCAGGCGTCCTCGGCGGCTGTTACCCGCAATGATGTCTGCAAGTCTGTGGACAACCGCCAGAATCAGACCGGTCAGTACCAGCGAAGGTAGTGCAATCTCCGGGTTTTGATAACCAACGTAGGCAATTACAATACCGGCGACGGGTAACAGTATGCCTCCTAATACCCATGTCAGACGGTATCTTGATAACAGTGCATGATCGATCACCGCGACCAGGCCTATTGCCGCTGCGAACACCGCGCTGCTGATATAGCCCTGTATAAACTGCTTGAGAATCTCCCGCTTGGGAATCTGGGTCCACGCATCTAGCTGCCAGGATTGTCCTGCAAACCATGACAGTAGTGTGCTTGCCAGTACAAATGCAGGCCATACCAGAGCGCTGATCGAGAGCCAGAGAATCATCAAGTAAAGCAGATTGGTTCGGCGCTTTGCAATCATGTGGTTTAGTTGTTTGCAGAATTTTTGGTGACAATGAACGAACCGATGACCAGATAGTCCAGACCGGTTGAGAAGAAGCAGCGTATGGCATCACGTGGCGACTCTACAACGGGTTCTCCCTGGATATTGAAACTGGTATTCAACACCACAGGTACGCCTGTTCTTGTGCCCAGATCGCTGATCAGTGCATGATATAGCGGATTGGTCTCACGCCGGACGGTTTGTAAGCGGGCACTACCATCTACATGCGTTATGGCTGGCATCAATGACTGTTTGTCTTCTCGCACCTGACATACCTTGAGCATGAAGGGCGCTTCCACTGACAGGTCAAAAAATTCCTGTGAAGCCTCAACAGTAGCTGAGGGTGCAAAAGGCCGGTAGGCCTCGCGGAACTTTACCTCGCTGTTGATCTTGGCTTTCATGTCCGGAAACGCCGGATTGGCAAGGATGCTACGTGCTCCCAGAGCGCGAGGACCAATTTCCATACGCCCCTGAAACCAGCCAATGATATTGCCGGTTTCCAATAACGCAGCAGCATCAAGCGCAACATTGTCGGTATGCCGATAGCTCAACTTGAAACGTTTCAGTAGTGCCTCAATACTGGCATCGTCATATTCATTGCCCACATAAGGATTATCGTGGACAAACGTACGCGGTGCCTTGAGTACTTGATTAAGTACGGTATAGGCTGCACCAATGGACGTTCCGTTGTCTCCGGCTGCGGGCATGATATACAAATCATCAAAACCAGCTTCGCGCAGCAGTCGACCGTTCATGACACTGTTCAGAGCCACACCACCTGCAACAATCAGATGCTTAGCCTTGCTACGCTTGCGTAACGTGGAAGCCATAGCCAATGCGCATTCCTCCAGAACCTGCTGAAAAGCTGCTGCTACGTCCTGATGATGAGGTTCAAACTCACCGTTGAAAGGGCGGGGTGTACCAAAGGTTTCATGGAACAGGGCAGAGCAACGCTGATGCCCCCAGTACTGATAGCTGAAGTAAGCCAGATTGACGTGGATCTGACCCTCGTCATCGATGTGAACGGTCTTGCGTGCCTGTTCGATGAACCGGGAGGCATCACCCAGTGGTGCCAGGCCCATGGTCTTGCCTTCGTCGTAGTTGGGTTTGAACCCACAAAATTCGGTCACTGCCTCATACACAGAGCCCAGTGAATTCGGAAAAAGACTTTCGTTGAAGCAGGTTACTGAGTTTCCGTGTCCCTCACCCAGCCATGCACAGGCCCACTCTCCGGAGCCGTCCAACGCCATGATGGCGGCATCCTCATAAGGAGAGACGAAGAACGTGCCGGCCGCATGCGACAGGTGATGTTCAACAAAATGAATCTGTGGCGTTTTACCAGTATTCGCCTCGCCCCAGTGTGTTTTTACCCAGCTGCGAAAGCGGCGCTGCTTGAAAAATCCGGCTACCAGCTCATGCTTGATGAATGGTAGAGATTTGTGTGGAGCTTTTGCCGCGTAAAGCGCTTTGGTCAGCCACTGGTGTGTCGGTTTTATGGATACCGCAATGTGGTCAATGTCCGCATAGGTTATTCCGGCTGCGACTAAGCACTGTTCAATGGCAAGCACAGGAAACGCGCGGGTATGCTTTTCTCTGGAAAAGCGTTCTTCTTCCAGAGCTACAATCAGTTCCCCGTCCCGTACGATACAGGCGCTCGTGTCGTGAAACCACGTATTAAGACCCAGTATTATCATTTGAGTACTCTAATTTCGTTTTATGCGGCAGGGCGGAGTCTGGTGCGGGCTGTCTGTTTCAGGCGATCCAGCGTTTTCAACGCAAGACCACCAGAGCTATCGGCGTAGCGAGTCATGTGCCAAACCGGCTCGATGTCGGGATGCCAGCGCGATGCCCACTGTGGTGAAGTGACCAGACTGAGGGTCTTCACACAGCGCAAGGCTGCTTCGGCCATGACGTCCTGAAGAAGCAGTGAGCCGGGGGAGTAGGAAGAAAATTCTTCCTCGTAGGCAATTTTCAGCAGACTGATGCAATCACCGGTTTGTAGTCCGAATTGTGCGGCTATACACCTCTGGTCCAGCCAGAGCAAAGTAATCATTGGTTTCAGGCCAGGGAACACAGGTTGTAGCAAGCGCCGGTAGAAGCCTGCAAGAGCAGGGTCGTGGGCTATCGCTGTAGATTGCCCGTTCTGACCCTTCCAGCCCGAAGATTCCAATGCCAGAAAATGTTCATACGCGGCAGGTAACTCTGTTTGATCAGTCACCCATTGCAAGGTTACTTCGCCCTCGTTACCAAGCTTGGATCGCAACCGGTTCAGATTGCGTCGAAGCTTACCGCCGGGGGGTAACGTATCACTGAGGTCAAACCAGGCCGATTCGCGGGCCTTGCGCACCTGCGTATGGGTTTTCTCGAGGTCTGTGACGGCCCTGGCGAGGGGGGTGTGTGCTGGCAGATTGCCAATTTGCCAATCCCATAGCGAGTGTGATGAATCAGACAACAGGGCGTCACATACCTGTTCGATCGCATCAGGATCCAGCCCCGGACGCAGGATCACATCACCCAGCGAGAGATGATCGTGAACAGGGGTTGCCAAACGATGTCTCTGTGCGTTGTAAACACCGGGTATTATCGCCACGGTAGCTCTTTCGCTGCGTATGGAACACAATTCAATCTTCCCGGGCAGCAGATGTTCGTCTATTGCCAGATACCAATCCGGGTGATGATAGAAGCGCGTGTGCAGCCGCTCGCTCAATAACGCGAGCCACTCAGTGGCTACGATGCTATCAGCCGTAAGACTGTTAAAATGTGTCAGTGAAAACGGTTTAGGCATGTCGTCGGTATCGTTTACACCGGAGGGGTCTGGTTTGGATATCGAAGGTATCGGCGCGAGAGCAAAAATGCTTCAGTGATTAGTTCGGACCTGTGCAGCACTTACCGCAATGATGTTGACAATATCCTGAGTGCTACAGCCGCGGCTTAGATCATTCACAGGTTTGTTCAGGCCCTGCAGAACCGGCCCTATCGCCTGAGCTCCGCCAAATCGTTCTATGAGCTTGTAGCCAATATTGCCGGCGTCCAGAGTCGGGAATATCAACACATTGCAGGGGCTATCTGTTGCGGATTCAGGTGCTTTCTTCTGTAAGATTTCAGGTATCACGGCGGCATCGAGCTGCACCTCTCCGACGATTCGCCACTGACTTCTCATTTCACGCAGCAAGACTGTGGCCTGTGACACTTTACTGACGGCAGCGTGGCGGGCGCTACCCATGGTTGAAAACGACAGCATGGCGACTTCCGGGCTCATCTGAAGCAGCTGTTCAGCGGTATCGCCTGTGGAGGCTGCAATACCGGCGAGTTGTTCCGCATCTGGCTCAATGACCAGAGCGCAGTCACCGATAACCATGACATCCGATACCGGATGCTCCGGATTCAGCAACATGATGAAGCAGCTGGATACCAACGCCTCACCCTGGCGTTTGCCGACGTAGCGCATGGCATTGCGTACGACTTCAGCAGTGGCGGTGGCAGCACCTGCAACGCAGGCATCTGCACTCCCTTCGCTGACCATCATGCATGCGAAGGTGGTGGGATCCTGCAAAGCAACCTCGGCTTTTTCAGCGTTCATGCCCCGATGTTCACGTTTTCTGATCAACGCCTGCAGGTAGTCTGGCCTCTGAGCACTCAGCTTGGGGTCTGTTATGGCGATACCATCCAGTGACAGGTTCAATGCTGCCGCTCTAACGTTAAGGTCTTGTTTATTGCCCAGCAGAACGGGTTGCGCAATGCCAGCCTGATGAACCTGAATCGCTGCCTGTAAGATGCGCTCGTCAAACGATTCGGGTAACACCACTCGGCGCGGTATGCTTCGAGCTTTCTCAAGCACACGTTCAAATGCAGACATAGTGAGTGGGCGTTGGTGTGGTTGCCCAGATGATAAGACAATAATCGCTGCAGCGTTCGATTTGGGTACCGGGATTTGCAACGAACCCCCGGTAGTTCCGTAATTGGTGATAAAAAGTTCACCACTTCGTTCTATGCTATGGCCAGACGCATGAATACATCGAATGAAAACGCAATCAGGCCGCTGAAGCCCGTCGGGGAATACGACTGGCCAAGCCTGCCTGCCGAACGCACTGTGCTCAGCCTGCTCGACCGGGTCAAGGATCTGATTGGGGTCATTGATGACGAGCCTGCGATCAAGAGTGAACAGCTGCAGCGTACAACGGAAAAACGAGACGACAGTGTTGCCTCATTTGTCGGTTGCGAGCAACTCGATAAGGAAATCGATAGTGCAATTACAACGTGGTTGCAGAGCCCGGATTCGCATTCGCCTGTCTATCTGATGGTGTTTCCACCGTGCCAGCAACGCAATTCACTCGAAACCTGGGCGCAAGCCCGGGCCTACGATATCCTCCAGACCCCACCTCGAGAAGCGTTACTTGAATCCCCAGTGAATGCCGTCGAGCTGCAGGGTGAGGGGATACTGGTGATTCCTGAGTTGTCATCCTGGTATCTGCGCCACCGTAACGGGTTGGGGCACATAGACTCACTACTATGCGCCTTGTCCACGACGACACGCCCATGTGTTGTCGGGTGTAACAGCTGGGCATGGCAATTTCTTGGCCGCGCTGTAGAGGCGAACCAGTATCTGCCAGAGCCTGTCATGTTTCAGGCGTTTGACAGTCTAGCTCTGCGGCAGCACCTAATTCATGTGGCCCGGGAATCTGATGAGGATCGTATCTGCTTTCGTGAATCAACAACGGGTGATGATGTACTGGCCCTCGACTCGCAAGGCGACGTGAAAGGGGACTACTTACGTTCACTGGCTGCTCAGAGTCTGGGCATACCTTGGGTGGCGCAGCTCGTCTGGCGTCAAAGTTTGCGTACGGTGCGGGATGGTGATGCGTTTGAGGACGAAGCAGCCGAGCCGCCTGAAAACGGTCAGAGTGAAGCGCTTGATACGCTCTGGTTAGTGCAATATCAGAAGCCGACACTGGCGAAGGAATATCGTGAGGCTGCGTTGCTCGTTCTGCATGCCCTCTTGCTTCATGGAAAGCTGACTCAGGATGAACTGAGCTTCGTGCTGCCAATCATGCGTGTATCAGCACAGGTTCAAATGTTGAAAAAGGCCGGTTTTCTGAACGACGATGACGGGGTTCTCTCTTGTGCCAGCATTGCCTATCCTGCAGCACGACAGTACCTGTCTGATTCAGGGTTTCCGATGGATAACCTGTAAATGGAATCGACGACCGATAAATTTGAACCCAGCCAGCTGTTCAACGATCTGCAGGACATCAACTTTCTGCAGATTGGTTTGATTCTGGTGGGTGTCTGGGCAGGAATATTTCTGGCCAGACGGGTATTACCGTTTGCTGCGGAACGTGTGCCTAGTCAACTGCGCCTGTACTTCCTGGGTGCGGTACCGATCATCCGCCTGTTGCTGATGGCGCTGGGCGTATTGCTGATAGTGCCGATACTGTTCAATATCAATTTCCAGAATTTTCTGGTTATTGCCGGTGGTGCCAGTGTGGCTATCGGTTTTGCATTCAAAGACTATGTCAGTAGCCTGATTGCGGGTGTAGTGGCCATATTCGAAAAGCCGTATCGTCCGGGTGACTGGGTTAAAATCAATGGTGACTACGGAGAGGTTCAACATGTGGGTTTACGTGCCATGCGATTGGTGACACCAGGCGATGATATGGTCACCTTGCCCAATCTGCATTTGTGGACAAAGAACGTATCCAACTCAAACGATGGCACCCAGACGCTGATGTGTATTGCGCACTTCTACCTGCAATCGGATCACGACTCGGTGCAGATTAGCGAGGTCTTGAACAACGTTGCAATGACAAGTGCATACTTGCATTATTCTCGACCTGTAAAGGTTATTGTCAACGCCACAGCGTGGGCAACTCACTATCAGCTCAAAGCCTATCCCTTCGAGCTGCGTGACCAGTTTGATTTTATTACTGATCTGACCATAAGAGGTAAGGCTGCCATTGCAGAGCTGGGCGTGTCAGAGGCCTCAGTTGCCTTTGATCAGTCCAGTGAGCTAGCGGCTTACCGCTGACCACAACGTTAGCTTGTCACTGAACCGTAGCATTCGGAAAAAACAGCTGTTGCCCGTCTATCTTGAATGCTGCAATGGCTGCTTGCCCAATGTCGCCGATCAGCCACTCTATGAATTGTTGAGCCTCAACGGCCTTGACGTTGTCATGTCTGGCTGGATTTACAAGTGTCACGCCATACTGGTTGAATAAACGCCTGTCACCCTCAACAACAATATCAAAATTACCTTTGTTGCCGAAGGCTATCCACGTGGCACGATCGGTCAGTACATACGCATTCATGCCGGTGCCCACGTTCAGCGTTGCCCCCATGCCGGAACCGGTTTCACGATACCAGTTGCCAGAGTCTGCCTGCGCATCGATTTCTGCTATTTGCCATAATCGTAACTCGGCCTTGTGCGTGCCTGAGTCATCACCGCGCGATGCAAAGCGTGCCTTTGATTGCGCAATACGGGCGAGTGCTGCAACAATGTCTGTGCCACCACGCACCTCGGCTGGATCTTCAGCTGGACCGACAAGAATGAAATCGTTGTACATGACATCATGCCGAACCACGCCGTATCCATCAGTGACGAACTGTTCCTCCGCCTCCCTGGCATGCACCAGCAACACATCACCATCGCCGTTGGTGGCATTTCTGATGGCCTGGCCAGTACCCACGGCGACTACACGCACATCAATGCCATACGAGTCCGTGAACAGTGGCAGTACAGCGTCCAGCAAGCCAGAATTCTGGGTCGACGTGGTGGACTGCACAATAATGAAAGGTCTGTCAGACGCATAAGCGTGCCCGGGCAGCGCTGAAAGGGCAAAGACAATCACGGTGGTGGCAAGTCGGAGAAGCGGTGGCATGGTGTATTGCTGAAGATCACTACTGAATGTTTAAAAATAATACAAGAAAAACAGCAAGAACTTTATCTAATGCATAAAGCTCAGTGAATCTTGATCGACACACAGCAACACGGATGGCAACACCAGCGTTGAATCGCCCTGACAGTTTTGTTAGCGTGGGCCATCGAATCAGGCAAGGTAAAATGACATGTCCGAGTGGCAGCTGGCTCAGCTCAATATTGCCCGGTTGAAAGCCCCGATCGATTCTCCCGAGTTGGCCGACTTTGTTGCCAATCTCGATCGGATCAACGCGCTGGCCGAACAGTCCCCAGGTTTTGTCTGGCGACTACAGGACGATCTGTGCGAAGACACCGTCACCGAGCACCCATTCGGGCAGGACATGATCGTGAATCTGTCCGTGTGGGAGGCCGTAAAACCCCTGCACGACTATGTCTACAGGACCGCCCATGCTCTGATAATGAGCCGCCGGCACGAATGGTTTGATCGCATGCAAAGCACCTATACGGTGCTGTGGTGGGTTCCTGCGGGACATAGGCCTGATGTTAACGAGGCCCACGAGAAGCTATTGTTGCTGGAGCAGAACGGACCCGGTCCGGATGCCTTTACCTTCAAGAGTGTCCCGGAAGAAGCGCCTGGCCAATGAAGTGCCTTTTAACCTGCAGCGCTCAGACCGTTTATTGATTCAGGTCTCGCTGAAAAAGGTGAGAAGTTGTTCCACAACATGACTCGGATGTTGCTCCGCCAGATAGTGTCCACCCGGCAGCGCTGTGCCACGCACATTACCAGCGCGCAAACGCCATAACGCCAACGGATCAAAACAGCGTTCGATTACACCGGCTTCACCCCACAGAACCAGTAAAGGGCAATCAATGCGACGACCCAGTGCATCGTCGGCATCATCGTGTTCAATATCGATGGAGGCTGCAGCACGGTAATCTTCACAGGCAGCGTGCACGGTATCGGGATTGCGAAAGGCTGCCCGGTAACACTCCAGTGCCTCGGTGTCGAAAATATCAAGTCCGTTGCCGCTCAGCCCGCACTTGTGTTCCAGATAAGCGTCAGTGTCGGCCATGATCATGCGCTCTGGGAATGGCGCAGGCTGAATCAGAAAATACCAGTGCCAGTAAGCCCGGGCAAATTCGTCTGACACCTGGGCGTACATTTCCCGGGTGGGTGCGATGTCCAGTACCGCGACACGCCGGACATGCTCTGAGTGATCAACAGTGAGACGGTGAGCCACCCGGCCACCGCGATCATGGCCAGCCAGATAGAACGAGTCATGCCCGAGCTGCTGCATGACGCTGAGCATATCGTTACCCATGGCGCGCTTGCTATAGGGTGTATGCGTTGCATCGGTAACGGGTTTGCCAGAATTGCCGTAGCCTGTCAGATCAGGAATCACCAGTGTAAAACGTGTCGCCAATGCAGGTGCAACCTTGTGCCACATGACATGGGTTTGCGGGTATCCGTGCAACAGCAACAGAGCGGGTCCTTGGCCGCCGGTGACGCCTGTGATGTTGTAGTCTCCGACTGATACAGAGACAGATTTGAAACCTGTAAACATAAGCTGCCGTGTGTTGATTGTTATTTACTGACGCGCCTTGCGATCTTCAATAATCAGATCTGCAGCGCGTTCGGCAATCATGATGGTAGGGGCATTCGTGTTGCCCGACACAATTTCAGGCATGACCGACGCATCAACCACTCGCAGTCCGGTTACGCCTTTAACTCGTAGCCGTGGATCGAGTACGGCCTTGTCATCGGCTCCCATGCGACAGGTGCTGGTCGGGTGATAGATGGTGTTCGCGATGTTGCGCGCCTGATCCAGTAACTGCCCATCGGTGGTGGCCTCTGGATCGGGAAGAAGTTCTTCTGCTATGTGGTCCTTCATCGCGTCTGATTGCATGATGCGCCGAGTGAACCGTACCGCTTCAATCGCTGTCTTGCAATCCAGATCGGTCGAAAGATAATTGGGTACGATAGCTGGATGATGGTTGGCATCGGGCGACTGAATATGGATGCTGCCCCGGCTCTCGGGTCGCAGCTGGCACACCGATGCGGTGATAGCGGAGAACGGGTGAAGCCCTTCACCCGGAGAGTCTGCAGACAGCGGTTGAAAGTGATACTGAATATCTGGCCGTTCGTTGGCAAGTCGGGTTCGGGAAAACGCATACACCTGACTCGCAGCCATGCTCAAAGGGCCACTACGCTTTAAAACATACTCGATGCCAGCGCGCGCTTTTTGTATCGGATTGGACAGTTCGTCGTTCAGCGTCACGGGTTTGCGCGTCTTGTATACCGCACGTATCTGAAGATGATCCTGAAGATTTTCGCCCACCTCCGGTGAATCAGCCACAACGTCAATACCGTGTGACTGGAGCAGCGCACCCGGGCCGATACCCGAGACCTGGAGTAGTTGTGGCGAACCAATAGCACCGGCACACAAAAGAATTTCCTCGCGCGCAGACAATGTCATGGGCACGCCTTTACGCTCCAGTTGAACGTTGCTGGCCCGGCCGTCCAGAAAATCGATTTTCTTCACCATCGCGTGGGTGATGATATGCAGATTGGGGCGAGATCGAGCCTCCTTTAAATAGGCCACTGCGCTGCTGCAGCGGCGACCCTTGCTGGCGGTGAGTTGGAAGTAGCCAACGCCTTCCTGATCTGCGCCATTGATATCGTCGTTCAGAGGTGTGCCCAGTTCGGCAACACCGCGAATGAAGTCATCGCAAATGGGTCGCTTGAAGCTCATGTCGCTGACCTGAAGGGGACCGTCGACGCCGTGGTACTTGCTTTCACCGCGTGACTGGTTTTCAGCGCGCTTGAAGTAGGGCAGAACACTGTCGTAGTTCCAGCCGGTACAGCCTAGCTCAGCCCAGCGGTCATAGTCCTGACGCTGGCCACGCACATACAATAGGCCGTTGATAGAGCTTGATCCGCCAAGAACCTTGCCCCGTGGCCATTTCAAAGAGCGGCCGTTAAGCCCGGGGTCGTTCTCTGTGACGTAGCACCAGTCTGTATTGGGGTTGTGAATGGTCTTGAAGTAGCCCACAGGGACATGAATCCAGGGGTTCCAGTCACGGCCGCCAGCCTCCAGCAACGCTACGCTTGTTGTACCATCGGCGCTTAGGCGGTTAGCCAGAACGCACCCGGCAGAACCGGCTCCAATAACGACGTAATCATAAGTGTCCGGCATGTTGTGCTGATATCAGTCTCAAGACAGAAATATAGTCATTTAGCGATAATGGTACTGGAAATCTCATTTTCGATATACCTCTGTGATATCGACGTTCGTTCAACGCAGTTAAAGACAGCACCGAAAAAAGCCGATGAACGACGACAACGATAGCGAAACCCGGAATTCCAAAGGTTCTACCGTCACGCGGGTGCTGGATATTCTGGATGCAGTGGCAGACGCGGATCGTCCTCTGAGTCCCACCGAAATAGCTGATCAGCTGGCCATTCCCAAAGCCAGTGTCCATCGTCTCTGTTCGTCCCTGGAAGAACATGGCTTTCTCCAGACCCGTCTGAATGGCCGTGGTTTGCAAGCGGGCAACCGATTGAACCGGCTCGCTCTAGGGGTGCTATCAGCGGCACCCCTTCAGGCGCAACGGCGCGCCATACTGTCCACCTTGTCCCAGGATATTGGAGAAACCTGCAATATCGCGGTGCCAGATGGTACGGAGATGATCTACTTTGACCGGGCTGAAACTCACTGGCCGGTGCGTATCAATCTGCAAGTGGGCAGCCGCGTGCCAGCCTGCGCGACAGCAGGAGGCAAGATGTACCTGAGTTCGATCTCTGATGTACGCCGTGATCGCGTCATACGAAATACCCGGTTGCAGCGTTATACCGCGAACACACTGGTGAGTCACAGCGCGCTGGCAGATGAGCTGAAACTCACCGCACAGCGTGGTTTTGCTCTGGATAATGAAGAGTACATCGAGGGGATGGTTGCGATGGCTGTTGCCGTTCGGGATCAACACGGGCGTTTGTATGCGACTCTGTCATTTCATGCCCCTTGCATGCGTCTGCCATTTTCCGCAGTATCTGATTTCCTGCCGCACCTTCAGGCTGCCGGTGAACAGTTAAGTGAATTGCTCGACGAATAGATTCACACCGCCAAGCCACCTGTCATACACTCTGCAACCACATTTTCCCGTCTGCATGACCAATTACTGGACCGATACCGTCACTCGTCTCACGCCCTATGTCCCGGGAGAGCAGCGTCGTGGTGACAATATTATCAAGTTGAATACGAACGAGAATCCGTATCCACCCACGCCGGCTGTCATGCAGGCAGTCAGTGCACTGACGGGGGATCAACTGCGTCTCTACCCCGATCCGGAGAGTGTTGCATTGCGCGAAGTGCTGGCCGCCTACCATGGGATCGATGTGAGTCAGGTGTTTGTGGGCAATGGTTCGGACGAAATTCTGGCTCTTGCCTTTTTGGCCTACTTCACTAACGCCAAGGCGTTGCAGTTTCCTGACATCAGCTATAGCTTCTACCCCGTCTACTGTGATCTTTACGGTATAGAGGCGAAAACCATTCCGCTGGAGCCTGACTATTCAATCAACTTCGAGCGTTACGAGGCTAACGCTGGCGGTATTGTATTTCCCAATCCCAACGCACCCACGGCCGCTGATGTAACACACGATGCCATACGCTCGTTGCTGGAGCTTCATACTCAGCAGGTTCTGCTGGTTGATGAAGCCTATGCAGATTTTGGTGCGCGGAGCGTCATCGGGATGATTAATGAATTTCCGAACCTGCTGGTCAGCCACACATTTTCCAAAGGTCGTTCTCTGGCTGGCTTGCGACTGGGTGTCGCGTTTGGTCACCCTCATCTGATAGAAGGTTTGCAGCGAGTGAAGAATTCATTTAATTCATACCCTGTCGATGCGTTTGCGCAAGTAGCCGGCGTAGCGTCCATACAGGATGAACCCTATTACAGGCAAACGGTTAATACCATTGTCAAGACACGTGAGCAGGCTGTCAGTGATCTACAGGCGCGTGGTTTTGAAGTGTTGCCATCAAAGGCCAATTTTGTCTTCGCCCGAGTGCCGCAGGATGGTTCGGACAAGACGGCTACCCCACTGTTCAACCGGCTCAGCGATGCGGGTATTCTGGTACGTCACTGGACAAGGCCGCGCCTGGATCAATGGTTGCGGATATCGATAGGAACACCTGAGCAGATGGCAGCACTCATGAGTTGTCTTGATGCGTAGTGGTTTCCAGGGTATATGCACAGGATTGCTACTTGTTATTCTCAGTGGTGCCAGCGTTGCATCGGAGCCGCAGCCACCACTTTTGTTGTCGTTGTCTCTGGCACAGGCAGCGACAGAAGATTCTGAAGTTCAGCCTGGCATTGTTGGTAAGGCAACTGTCTACGTTGACGAGGCTCAGCGCAAGGCATCCGAACGCTTTGGTAATTTCATGGGGCAGGTTGACGGGTTTTTCAGTAACGCGGGTGTTAACGAGGATGCTCTGAGTAATGAGAGCTGGGCTCGTATCAGGCTTGACGGGATCAAACCGGGTGGCGAGGATGCAGAGGTCAAGCCTTCGCTGAAAGTCAGAGTGGTATTGCCGGAAACCGAGCGCCGTTTCAAGCTTCTATTCAGTACAGAAGATGACGACAGCGAAATCATAGGTGAGAGCGTTGGGCGAACATCAAGCAGCCGGGATGATCAGAACGCGTCAGTCGCGATACGTTTCATTCGTACAGCAAGAACCAATGGGCGTGTTGATCTGGATCTGGGGTTGCGTCAACGTGACAGTCTGGTGCAATACTTTACACGCCTGAATCTGGGTTACCGCGGAGAGCTGGCGCGTCACTGGACGGCCAGTGTCAACAACAGCTATTTCTATTACAACAAGTCTGGGTTTGAAGACAGATTGTCTTTCGATTTCAGGCGTGTCATGTTTTTCAACGAGGACCTGTATTTCAGATCCTTTACCGAGTTTAACTGGCGCAATGGTCGCAAGGGCGCGATCATTGGGCACACCACTGGACAATACACACAGATTGATGATGCCCGCTCTCTGGCCCTTGAGTTTCTGGCGGCCTATCACACCTCGTTGAACGAGGGAGTGGAAGATCGCTTCCGGGGACACGAATTACGCATTCGCTGGCGTCACAATATCTGGCGTCCGTGGTTTTTCTATGAATTCTGGCCTTCAGTTTCCTGGCCATCGACAAACAACTACGAAAAATCCTTCGGTGTGCTGCTGAGAATGGAAGTGGTGGTTGGTCAGCGTTAGTGTGGCGGGAGGTTGTCTCGGTAACGGACCCGTTGTCGGCTGAGCAGATGACGCTCGCGCTGATGTCAAGCTTTCAGATAGAGCGCCATGTAGCGCCCTACGTCTATTCACTCATCGTCCTTCAGGAGCGATTATGCAGCTTGTTTGTATTAGTGATACGCACGGTGATCATGAGCGTCTTGAGCTTCCAGAGGGTGACGTTCTGGTTCATGCCGGAGATGTCACTGCACACGGTACGGGTAAAGAAACACAATCATTCATGGCGTGGTTGGGTTCGCAAAACTACGCGTATAAAGTGTGTATTGCCGGTAATCACGACAGATTCATGGAGCGTGAGCCAGCTCAATCTGCGGTATACGCGGAGGAGTCTGGAGTGGTGTTGCTGAATGATTCCGGTTGCGTGCTGGATAACGTTACGTTCTGGGGTTCACCAATTACACCGCGATTTTTCAACTGGTCGTTCATGCGCGATCCTGGTGAGCCTATCGAGGCGCACTGGAATCTGATACCAAAGTCCACAGATGTTCTGATCACGCACGGCCCACCACAGGGTATTCTTGATGAGGTGTATCGCTCTGACGGCAAGATGGAAAACACCGGTTGCCCCTCGTTACTTACCCGAGTGCGAGATCTACGGCCATCGTTACATCTTTTTGGTCACATACATGAAGGCTATGGTTCGCTGCAGCGTGAGGGTGTTTCATTCCACAATATCAGTACCATGGACGAACGCTATAGAATCAGTAATTTGCCCCGTGTGATTGCTGTACCGGAAAACGAGACAGGAGGAGTCTGATGAAAAATTATGCTATTGGAATTGCACTGGGTTGCCTGTGTGTTGTCAGCAGTCAGGTGGTTGCCCAGTCTGCAGACGAGGCGGCTACGGCTTGCACAGAAGCAGCGCGGTTAATAGATGAAGAAGACTTCGCCAGTGCGCTAGATGAAGCCAAGTGGTGTGTGGAGAGCCTGCAGCAGATCAAGCAGCAGGCCATGCTGACGGTATTCCCGGATTCAGTTGACGGTTTCGACGGAGGGGACCTAGACAACCAGAGCGCCATGGGCATGACCATACTGGAGCGTACCTACACCAATGGTGATGGCGATGTCAGCGTGTCACTAACTACCGGCGTGGCTGGTGGTGGCTTGGCCGCCTTGGCCCAGCTGGGCATGGGACTGGGGGCTGGCACGGGTAAAAAAATGCGTATACAGAAGCGAACAGTTCTGGATATGAGTGACGGGGGTAATGCCCAGTACATGGTGCAGCTGAAGAGCGGTGGCATGCTGAACATCACATCCGACGATCTGGGTCCTGATGTGCTGCTGCCGTTTGTCAAAGCGTTTCCCATTGCCAAGCTCGACGACGCGCTAGCGCCTTGACGCGGTGTAACGCGTAGCTTTTGGCTATCGCCATGAAAAAGGCCGCTACAAGAGCGGCCTTTCAAGGTAATCCTTGGCAATAACGATCAGTTAATGCCCATTGCCTGCTTTTCCATGGCAATGGTTTCGTTGATAACGTCAATGATGGCTGCATTGCCGCCGGCAACGCTCGCCCCTGTACGATACTTGCCATTGATCATGATGGCTGGAACGCCTGAAATGCCTGCGCCCTTGGCCAGCTGGATCGAGCGATTCATTTTTGTCTGTACAGCGAAGGACTTCATCGTCTTGAGAAACTTGTCCTTATCCATACCCAGTGTGCTTGCCAGCTCCGCGATGTCGTCAGGCTTGCGCATACGTTGCTTGTCTTCGTGGATCGCCTTGAACATGGCGTTAACGAATGGCAGTTCCTGCCCCATCAACTGAGCAGCATAGAAGCCTCGTGAGTGTTGTTCCCAGGATGGATTCAGCGGAGGTGCTTCTCTGACGAACGTGACGTTTTCTGGCATGTTTTCTTCCCACGCAGCAATAGTGGGTTCAAAGGAGTAGCAATGTGGGCAACCGAGCCAGAAGAACTCCATGACCTCGACTTTATCTGGTGAGGATGTGTTCTGTGGTGGATTAACGAGTTCGTAGCCTGCGGCAGCATTAGCTGTTCCGGGAGTCATGACCAGTGCGCTCGCCGTCAGGGCGGTCGCAGCGACAGTTGACAGAAACTCGCGTCTGGAGTGAGTCATAGGTTAAATCCTCATGGAGCGGTGAAAACAAACAGTACCGACCCGATCCGACACCGAAGGTTCAGCGGATTCAGGACGACAGGGCCGTAATCCGACACGGCGCAAAATCCGTGCCGGAGTATGAGCGGAATCTCAGAAAATCCAATTTGCCCAGAACATCATGCTGATTCGGCTTCAGGTGCTCAACACCGCGTTCTGAGATCCGATGCAGTATCGCTCAAGTTACCTTGCCACAGCCTTAACGTGATAGCACCCCGATGAGGAAAAGCCGTGTTGGACGTCTCGGCACAGCTTGCATCGCCAACCAGGGTTGCCCGTGAGCTCTGTCAGCCGGTGTTGAGGCTCACCGCAGCTTTCAGGGGTTGGTGGCGTGCAGTCCTGAGATGTAGTTGGCAACAGCGTCGATTTCTGCATCAGTCATTCTTTTGGATACGCCACGCATCATGGCCGCAGGATCGTTAGCACGTTCACCGGAGCGGAAGTAGCGTAACTGGTCAGCCGTATACTGGGCATTCTGTCCTGAGACGACAGGCCAGACGGCCAGCGGGTTGCCTTCGCCGGCAGGGCCATGGCAGGCCGCACACGCTGCCACACCAGCGGACGTGATGCCACCGCGGTAGATGCTCATGCCCAGTTCAAGATTTTCTTCTGCGGCAACGTTTTCTATCTTGGGCATGGCAGCGTAGTAGGCGGCCAGATCCTGAATGTCTTCATCGCTCAAATTGGTAGCCTGACCAGACATCAGAGCATTGACCCGGTTACCGTCGCGGTAGTCGGTCAATTGCTTGGCTATATAAAGAGCATGCTGGCCCGCAAGATTCGGGTAGGCAGGCTGAATAGCCTTGCCATCACCGCCGTGGCACGCTGCGCAGACAGCCGCTTTGGACTGACCGGCTGCGGCGTCTCCTGCAGCCACTGCAGGGTTGGCAAACCATGCGCCGATTAAAGCGACAACTAAGGCCCACTTATTCATTGAAACTCCGATAGATAACGTTAAATGGGACTAGGCACGGATAAATCGTCAA
>ENA-ORXT01000711-ORXT01000711.1-marine-metagenome-genome-assembly--contig:-NODE-711-length-50766-cov-200.249305_pt1 | contig 50766 bp, 18 predicted proteins | sample MGYA00237868_ERZ511482 | MGnify/ENA metagenome assembly ERZ511482
CATATTCCAGACATTAGACATTTAGGTATTCACCCCCTGTATCCCCCTCAAAGAAGGGGACTTTGCACTTCTGGTTACAATACTTTTTTATTTATCGACTACTCTTGTCCAAAATTCAATTCTGACTACCGTTTCCTAACTCACTAATTATCAGGCTTCTTTTTCTCCTAAGCTGGTTCATATTCAGGTCTTGAAAGAACGCCGATTTCATAGTGATCTATACCGAATTTAATAATTTTCTTTCTGAGCTGTGCTATCGCTCTTCGTTATTCATCGCAGCAGCAAAGTGATACAAATCAGAATCCCATATTTCATATCATAAAGCATTATGTGTATCCCTTTCTTGTTAATAAATTATTCCTAAACTGACTCTTGAGATCAATGGACTTATCATTTTCTATGAGGCATATTCCAGACATTAGACATTTAGGTATTCACCCCCTGTATCCCCCTCAAAGAAGGGGACTTTGCACTTCTGGTTACAATACTTTTTTATTTATCGACTACTCTTGTCCAAAATTCAATTCTGACTACCGTTTCCTAACTCACTAATTATCAGGCTTCTTTTTCTCCTAAGCTGGTATTTTATTGTTGGGTGCTAATCTGAGCCAAGAAGCAAATTTCTCAGCTTACTCATTGCAGATAACATCTATATAAAATCCACTCAGTACAATCTATACATATACGATAGTACCCAAGTTACAAATTCACAATAATAGATCTGAAGTAATTTCTGGCCGATCCGCAGAGCAAATAGATCCATGATAAAAGACGATCAAGCTAGGATACTGGTAGTAACGCCAAGCACACTTGCTGTATCCCTTTTAGTTCTTTATCTCTAGAATGCTGTGATATGGCAATGGTATATTCTCCTAGCTGTTCGAGCTTTACTCGCTGCTGTAGATAAGCTCTAAGCCGCCTGTCTTCTCCACTCGGCTTACCTTGCCAAGTCCCTGATTCAGATATAAATGGAATAGACACTTGATCTTCTACCACACTATCGTCAGGAAAAGTAGTGCTAATCAAAATGTATAGATTCTCATAACCATAATTATCATCATGGGTGATGTCTAATACGATATCATACAGTGCCAAGTTATCCACTGATTTAAACCTGAATACCTTAGCGTCCTCATAGACCCATCCTGATGGAGAGATATCAAATGATTCTTCGTAGTAATGTCCACTGCAAGATAGCAGCAGCAAAGTGACACAAACCAGAATCCCATATTTCATATCATAAGCATTATGTGTATCCTCTTTCTTATTAATAGAGTTATTCCTAAGCTGCCCCTTATGATCAATGGGCTTTTCATTTTCTGTTAGGCATATTCCAGACCTTAGACATTTAGGTATTCATCCCCTGTATCCCCCTCAGTGAAGGGGACTTTGCACTTCTGGTTAGGATGCCTCTTTATTATCCTCTACACTTGTTCAATAAACAATAATAAATCTATTGCTTTCAAGGGGTCATGCCTCCTTGGATAAAAGAGATCCTGAATCAGATTCAGGATGATCAATCTTTATTGAAGATTATTCAAAGTAATCTTTCATGCGCTCGAAGAAACCTTTATCTGTCTTACCAGGACTCGGTATAAAGTTAGGCGAGTCTTTGAGCTTGGTTAAAATTTTCTCTTCTTCTTTACTTAGTTTCTTGGGCGTCCATATATTGACATTGATCAGTTGATCGCCTTTACCATAAGCTTGGACTGAAGGAAGACCTTTGCCCCTGAGTCTAAATATCTTACCCGCCTGAGTCCCTGGAGGTATTTTAATTTTCACCTTACCACCTAAGGTAGGCACTTCTACAGAAGTCCCCATGGCAGCGTCTACAAAGTTTAGAAACAAATCATAAATGACATTCTGATCATCTCTGGCTAAGTGTTCATGCTCTTTCTCCTGAATGTTGATCAATAAGTCTCCAGCAGGGCCGCCGCTCTTACCCGCATTACCGTTCCCTCTCATGGATAACTGCATTCCCTCTTGTACCCCAGCTGGTATTTCGATCTCCAGTACTTCTTCTGAGTAGTTTCTGCCTTCTCCCTTACAGCTTGTGCATTTAGCAGTGATCGATTGTCCAGCGCCGTTGCATGTCGGACAGGCTGCAGTCGTCTGCATCTGACCTAAGAATGTGCTTTTGACCTGCCTGACATATCCTGATCCATTACACGTTCCACATGTCTGAACTGACGAGCTATCTTTTGCCCCAGACCCATCACATGTGCTACACTGACTTTGCTTTTTGACTTTTATTTTCTTCGTTACACCCTCTTCTATCTCTTCAAGTGTCAGAGAGACTTTTATCCTTAGATTAGAACCACGCTGCCCTCTTGCTCTGGCGCCGCCTCGTCTAGACCCACCTCCGAAGAAGCTCTCGAATGGACTTCCAGAGTTGCCGAATACATCGCCAAACTGATCGAAGATATCTTCCATCGTCATGCCACCACGGAATCCACCACCGCCCATATTAGCATCGACACCTGCATGACCATGCCGATCATATCTCGCTTTCTTATCTTCGTCACTGAGGATCTCGTAGGCTTCAGCTGCTTCTTTGAACTTTTCCTCTGCTTCTTTATTATCAGGGTTACGATCTGGGTGAAACTTTAGTGCAACTTTTCGATATGCCTTTTTTATTTCAGCTTGATCTGCACTCTTATTGACACCTAATATTTCGTAAAAATCTCTTTTAGCCATGTTGATTTTAATTGATACTCTTGATCTTTATTTATTGAGATTATTTACCGACGACTACTTTAGCGTGTCTGATGATTTTATCTTTAAGTGTGTACCCTTTATCTATGGTATCGATCACTTTCCCTTTCATGTCTTCTGAAGGGGCTGGAATCTCAGTGACTGCTTCGTGGAGTTCTACATCAAATACTTCACCCGTCGATTCCATCGCCTCAAGGCCTTGAGCCTTCAATGTGCTATGGATCTTATTGTATATCATCATGACACCCTCGGTGAAGAACTCATCTGATGCATCATCATCAGCACTTCGCTTAGCTCTATCAAAGTCATCGAGGACTGGGAGTAGAGCTTTCACAGTACCAGATGAAGCTGTCTTCATATAGTCTATTTTCTCTCTGAGAGATCGCTTCTTGAAGTTGTCAAACTCTGCGTATAGTCTCAGGTATTTATCCTTCGATTCGCCGAGCTCCTGCTTCAGTTCAGTGATCTCATCGTGAAGCTTATCAGTCTTTGATTTCTTCTTGGATGACTTTTCTTTTTTGTCAATCTTTGGTTCTGTATTTTCTGAATCCTCAGGATTCACACCTTCTTTCTTAGCCATTTTAAAATATTTGCTTATCACCCTGATTCCAGTGCAATATCGCTGCCATTCTCTGTGGTGCGACATAATGTCAGGAATACTGTAAAATCTATGTTTATTTGGCTGAAAATCAGTTTAATCTGCCAGAAAGCAGCCGATCCATTGCTTCTGCTGTCATATCTACCCCAATGATCTCACCTGCCGGATTGATTAGAAATTTGGTCGGAATCTCCGTGACATCGTAGGCACTCGCGATATCTGATAACCTGACAAATCTGACTGCCTCTTCTATCTGATTCTTCCATGAAAATCCAAATCGCTTTGCTGCCTTATCACTGGCATTCTCACGCTTCTCCAAGGCTACAGTGACCACTTCAAATCCTGAAGCATCTTTAAATGTCTTACCATGATATTTGTCATAAAGCGATACAATCTTAGGGCTGTCCTTGATGCATGGACCACACCATGATGCCCAAAAGTCAAGTAAGACATATTGGCCTTTCAGATCTGACAGCCTAAATGCTTCACCCGATACCAGCTGAGTATCGATCGAAGGTGCGAGGACACCGTGTTCTACGTCAGGTATTTTGACAAACTTTTGGTATGCTAAGTATCCGATGACGAAAGCGAGTAGCCCAATGATGATTTTATTAAACATGTCTTTCATTATTTATTACTATAGTAAATGCAGATACATCTATGATGTTGCATGTTATTATAATTTAGTCTTATTAGTTAGTTAGTTACCAATAAACTGCTTACTCAATAAAATTGAGTTAATTCTGACAGCAAAAAATATCTCCTTTCTGAATTTCTAATGTGAACTTTCATATATCGAGCTTATATATCGCGAGTCAGTTCCTCTGTAATAATTTTCTTTTGCTTGATTTTATTATCTAATGTGTAGGATCTAAGTTCATTCTTCGCTTCCGAGAATAACCGAATCTCAGGTTCAATTCTAAAAATCCCTCTGATGATTGATGCTTGCTTACTGTAGAGCACAAAAAGCAAATCTTATATTAATTTGTGACTATGGTCTACTGACTCTGTTAAAGCTACATCAAAAATTCATTCACCACTGCTAATAGTTCATTTGGCTTCTGCGCATGAACCCAGTGCCCCGCTCCTTCTACTGTTTTCACTTCAGCATTAGTGAATATAGAATCAATCAGATCTTTATCATCTTTTACGATATAATGTGACAATCCGCCTTTGATAAATAAAGTCTGATGACTCACTGTCTCACCGGACAGCACTTCTGACATGATCTCAGGATAACTCTCATGAAGTATCTTAAAATTAGCTTTCCATTCATAACCACCTTCTACCCTTCTCGATAGGTTTTTCATCAAGAATAGTCTGACTCCCTGATCCAAAATCGATTTTGCCAATTGTAAATCCACATCAGATCTACCTTCTGCTGCCTCAATATCTACGGACAAGATGCCATCGAATATCTCTTCATGCCCACCAGGATATGCCTTAGGTGCAATGTCTACGATAATTAATTGATCCACCCGACTACTATACTGCTGAGCGAATACCATAGCGACCTTACCACCCATAGAGTGACCGATCAGATGGGCTGATGTGAGATCATGATCATCCATGAATTCTTTCAAGTCTCTAGCAGCTGCCTCGTAAGTAAATGCTTCCGTATGCGGCGATTTACCATGGTCTCTTAGATCCACTAAGTATACTTCAAAGCGTTCTGCGAGCTTCTTAGCCAGAGTCTGCCAGTTATCCAGCATCCCAAATAGACCATGTAAGATGATCAATGGCTGTCCTTCTCCAAAGGATTTGTAATTTAGCTTTACACTCATAAAAATAAAGAAAACAAATTCTACCCAAAAAAAGTTATGTAACCATCGTTAATTGAGCTTATCTCTTATATGGCATTTAAACTTACATCAGAATACAGTCCCACAGGTGACCAACCTACTGCAATCAAAAAATTAGTAGAAGGCATCAAGGCTCAACAGTCTCAGCAAGTCTTGCTAGGGGTTACAGGTTCGGGAAAGACTTTCACCATGGCTAATGTCATCGCAGAAGTCAATAAGCCAGTATTAGTACTCACACATAATAAGACGCTGACGGCACAACTCTATGCAGAATTCACAGAGTTCTTCCCTGATAATGCGGTGGAATACTTCGTCTCCTACTATGACTACTATCAGCCAGAGGCCTACATCACCTACTCTGATACCTATATAGAAAAAGATCTTTCGATCAATGAGCAAGTGGATAAGCTCCGACTAAGAGCGTCATCATCACTGCTATCAGGAAGAAGGGATATCATCATCGTCGCTTCCGTCTCGTGCATCTACGGTATGGGGAATCCTGAAGATTATAAAGATAGCATCATCAGGATTCAGAAAGGTCAAGTCATCACTCGAAATACATTCCTGTATAGTCTGGTAAGTAGCCTATACTCTCGGACTGAAGTCGAATTCAAGCGTGGTACTTTCAGAGTGAAAGGCGATACGGTAGACATACATCTCCCATATGTCGACTACGGTTACAGAATCATATTCTTCGGAGATGAGATCGAGCAGATAGTCCAGATAGAACTGGAGACAGGTAAAAGAATCGCAAGTTTAGAGCACGCAGCCATATTTCCTGCGAATCTGTATGTCGCACCTAAGGACAAACTCAATGGCATACTACGCCATATAGAAGATGAGCTGGAAGAACACACGAAGTTTTTTGAAGCAGAAGGCAGGTTTCTGGAAGCGAAACGGATAAAGGAGCGAGTCACATTTGACTTAGAAATGATCAGAGAGCTCGGATACTGCAATGGGATAGAGAATTACTCCAGGTTCTTTGATGGACGGAAGCAGGGGACTCGTCCATTCTGCCTGTTAGATTATTTTCCAGATGACTATCTGATGGTAATCGATGAGAGCCACGTAACCATTCCTCAGGTCAGAGGTATGTGGGGAGGTGATAGAGCCAGAAAAATTAATTTAGTGAATTATGGATTTAGGCTGCCATCAGCTTTAGATAATAGGCCCTTGAACTATGATGAATTCGAAAGCATGGTGCCACAAGTCGTCTATGTGAGTGCGACACCTGGAGACTATGAGTTAGAACGGACCATGGGAGAAGTGGTAGAGCAGATCGTGAGGCCGACTGGCCTGTTAGACCCGCCAATAGACGTCAGGCCTAGTCTGAATCAGATCGACGATTTATTAGAAGAGATATCTGGCAGAATCGATAGAGATGAGCGAGTCTTAGTCACGACTTTGACCAAGCGTATGGCAGAAGAACTGACCAAATATCTCCAGAAGCTCGATATCAAGGTCCGCTACATACACTCAGAAGTAGACACCATGGATCGAGTCGAAATCATTCGTGATCTGAGACTTGGAGAATTCGATGTACTCGTCGGTGTGAATCTACTTAGAGAAGGCTTAGATATTCCAGAAGCTTCTCTGGTCGCCATCTTAGATGCTGATAAGGAAGGCTTCCTGCGTAATGCCAGATCTCTGACGCAGACCTCAGGACGTGCCGCTCGTAATTCTAATGGCTTGGTCATATTCTACGCTGATAAGATAACTAATAGTATGCAGGTCACCATAGATGAGACGAATAGGAGAAGAGCCATTCAGATGGCATATAATGAAAAGCACGATATAGAGCCAACGACCATATTTAAATCAAAGGAACAAATCATCAATCAGAAGTCCATTCTGGATATCAGAGGTGGGAGCAAAGCCAAGGCTTACATCGAGTCAGACGAGCCCTCTATCGCAGCAGATCCTGTCGTGAAGTACATGGATCGAGATCAGCTAGAAAGATTAATGAAAGAGACAGAGAATAAAATGAAAAGAGCGGCCAAGGAGCTCGACTTCATCTCCGCAGCACAGCACAGAGACGAACTGTTCGCTTTAAAAAAGAAAATAAAATCATCGTAAATAATTAAATCTTAATCACTATGTATTACATCGTCAATTACAAGCTGCACGACCAGTATATGGAAAAAAGGGCTGCGCATAGATCAGCTCACTTTGATCTTATCAAAGAATACATCGCTACTGGCGAATTTCTCATGGGAGGTGCATATGATGACGAGAAAGATGCTGTTTTACTATTTAATGTAGAAGACGTCGAAAGAATTAATTCTTTTATCAAAGTCGATCCGTATGTATTAAATGGTGTAGCGACTTCTTACTCTATTCGGAAATGGAATATGGTGACAGGTGACATAAAACATACAAGCTTACTAGAATAATTTTGGATAGAGTAGTTTCAAAATTCCTATTCTTTTAATAGGCAGTCTCTACTTCACAATAGAAACGAGTGGTCTCTCAGCTTGCAAATGCCCTGCAGTGAAAATAAAAAGAGGCTACCAATTGGGATGGTAGCCTCATATAAATCACTCAATCAAAATCATTTTCTTAGATAAGAGTTTATCGCCTGACTCGATCTGGTAATAATAGATACCAGCTCCACTTAAGTCAGCTTTATCAATCAAGATCTCTTGTACTCCTGATGGATACATCTCAGACGATTCAAACAACTGTCGGCCAGTGACATCTGAAATCGTGAATCTGACCTCTCCAGCTTTAGGTAGTGAGAATCCAACCACCGTCTTATTAATGAAAGGGTTAGGTTCATTTTGGAATAAACTCAGTTCACTTTCTTCAATTTCAAACTTAAGATCTATCCCTCTCTCATCATATGACTCACCGATGTATATTTCCGCCGGTGTAATCTCAGAATTCAATGTCAACACTTTTGATAATTGAACATCTTCACTTGCGACAAAGGTAAGCGTCAGAATGTTCTGATCCAACTTCATGCATGATTCATGATGCCAGCTAAAGCTACTTCGCTCATTGAACTGACCATAATTCTGTTCATCGATAGCTATAGCATTAGAACTGACAGATATTAATTCTAAGCCCTCATGATCCAAAGTAAACTGGAATCCAGCTACTTCCATATCCCTGTCTAATCCTATCTCCACGGTAAATTCTTCTCCTGTTGAGATAGATTTATCTGCAGTGTAGAATGATTCATTTCTGTCTCTTATTTCAGCTTTCGCAAATCCAGTCACATCCACATTAGCATTGACATCTCCTATTTTCACACCAATGAAATTCTGTTCAGACTCTTGTCTTCTTAGCCCTATTAAATCTATTGATTCAGCGAATGGCCAAGGGCTCTGCTCGCTATTAAATTCAAAAATCTCTTCGACAAATCTCCAACTCTGATTACTTGGTAGATCATCGATCTTACCGAGGATTAAGGATTGTAGCTCGATGATATCCGCAGCTGAAATACTCTGAGAATTATTCGCATCCGCAGCAATAATCTTATATGGACTATCTAATGCTACCAATCCTAAGATGTGTCTTCTGATGAAAATTAAATCAAGCGTACTGACACCATTCACATAATCATAATCGCGCTCATTACTGATGCGATAATTCAATCCAATCGGATTATTAGTAAAGGCATATCGACCATCATTAGCAGTGGTATACTGTCGAGGATATTCAGGTAGCTCTGTATCTAATTCTACTGCTACGCCCCCTAACGCTTTACCTGACTCTGTGATGATGAGTCCAGATATATCAGCATTAAGACTATCTCCTGGCTCACAGTTATCACTGATTAAGAGCTGAACGCTACAGTAATCCCCATTACCATCTTCGTCCCAGACCCATACATCTAATGGGAAGACTGAGCTACTGGCATCACAATCTATAATAATGCTAAACTGATCTTCGAAGCCTTCTGAGTCTGGCTGTATCGGACTCTCGCCCTCTAATACAATAGAGAAATCAAGATCCGAAGGTCTCGTACAATTATCAAAACTGCCATTATCAAAATCATTAGCCCAGACAGATACTGTGCCTTCTTCCAGCGAGATACCAGCAGAGACACCAGATACACAGATCGGAGTCGGCGACTTACTATCTACGAATGTAACAGCTGTCGTCGCTCTGGCTTGATTACCACAACCATCAGTGGCTGTCCAGCTGATAGAGTACTCGCTATTCTGATTGCCTATTCTCGTATCAATCGATACTTCTGTTCCAGTAGCGTATTGAATCTCTCTGCCGCTTTCATCTGCCACTACAATACCATTAGCATCTCTGACGGTGATTTCCCAGTCTATGAATGCTCCCGTTAATTGTGATCCTCCACAAAGATCAGAAGCCGTAGCAGTCACGATACTTGAACTCGCACATGGACTATCGTCATTTTTACTCTCCGCACCATTCAATAAATCTACGACGACTTCATCAGGTACTTGTATCACTGGATCAGTCGAATCAGTCACTTTAATCACTTGATCAAATGTATAATAACCATCAGCATCAAAACTATCATACTTGAAGTAGACAGAATCTGCAAGCACTGGCCCATACTCTGGACAGGAAGCACAAGCCCCCTGCGCCCAGTCTTCGACTGCAATAAATTCATCTCGACTGCTATCATTTTCATCATCTGTACCAGAACCATTCGGCTCCCAGATACACCAGTCAATGATCGTATGTCTTCTGATAACTTTCAGGCATGCATCTGATACAGATACTGTATCTTCTTCTACAGAGTAAGCGATCAGTCCACACTCAGTCTCACACCAGATCGGTGTGTCAGTGATCGTGCCAGAAGAACAATCAAATGAACCTCCCATAGTAATATCTGCTTGATCTCTGATGACGACTTCGCCATCTGCATCACACTCGATATTTATTCCATCATAGCTACTGTCATCATAATGCTTAGGCCACTTGATCGTGAATGGGTCAAATGCTTTAGAATTAATGATGGTAATCTCTTGTCTACATGATGACTCTTCATTATCTAATGCTTCATTCAGATTATTATCTAAATACCATGTTCTGATGAATGTTCCTTCACCACAGATGGCATTACCATCTCCACTATCTATATACGACAGGTCAGTTATTTCTCCATCACAGATCGGACTGAATATCGCTATCTGATTTTCTAATGGCTCGAGATCGTCTTCACAGTTAATGGTAATCGGATCACAACGTAATATTGGTGAAGTCTTGTCGACTACATTAATCGTTACGTTACAGTGAGTCTCTAAGCCTTGCTCATCGGTCACTCTTAATACGACTTCATTAAGCTGACCTGCATCTGCACAGCAGAACTTCACGAACTCTCCAAAGAAGACATATTCATATACTAATGTATCAATCGCTATATCATTCTTATCAAAGACGATATCAGTATAGATTCCATCAGAATGGCATCCATTTGCAAACTGATAAGCGATATTGCCATCGATGATGAGCGTGTCCCCAGAAGCTAATAGGACTGGTCCTGCGTCGAAGTCTTCTATTCTAATGGTAGAAAGGAATACCTTCCCACAGTTACCATCATTACTTCCGGCATCCAGACTTTCTACGAATACTTTAGCGACACCTCTATCTTGTTCGCCGGTATCTCCAGCAGATAGTGAAGCAGAAAGATTTGTCTTACATATTGCTACTGGCGCGATCTGATCTTCTACCACCAAGTTATACTGAAGCAAGCTAATGTTACGACATCCATCTCTGAAGACATAAGTTACTTCATGTGTACCACGTGGTATCTCAATGGCAGCCACCGCTAAGTCGCCATCATCATAATCACCCGTATATTCTACGAATCCACCAGCTGTCACATATGCTTCAAAGGAAACACCAGCACATACTTCAGAAATCTCCTCTGGTAGTGGCAGTACACCTGAATAAGCGCATGTCCATGGATCTACACTCACCACGATATCATACTTAAATGTATCTACCACTGGTCCCTTGGTGTCATAGACAGAAATGACTTGAAGCATCTCTAATGGATTATTGCCAATCACATTATCAGCACAGATATTTCTCACTCTCCAAGTTCTTAAGATCTCATAAGAGCCTTCACATATCTCTGATATCTCATCTGTATAACCGAGCGAGAACATACAGAGTCCTTCATCTGCTAAGAGTGGCAATCCAAATATCCCTGGAATTCCTGTGCTGTCAGGATGAATTTTAGAAGTATTAGGGATTCTCTGATTCGTAATGTCATCAAAACTCACATCGACATCCTCACACGATATCGGATTCTCAAAGGTGATATCCTCTGGGAATGTCAGGTGCTCATTAGAGAATGGCTTGATGTTAATGATCTGTGTGTGATCTAACACATTGCCTTCGTTGTCTCTGACTGTCCAGTCTCTTGTGACTCTTGCTCTAATGTCATCACAAGGCTCAAATTCTACATATCTATCCACATACGACATTGATAAATCAGTCTCACAGTTCAGGAGTTTAGGTATGCCTATCTTGTGATAGCTTGTATCAGTCGGCTCGATGCAAAGTACAATCGTATCTGCAGGCCATTCGATAATCGGGATAGACTTCTCTTCGATTAGGACTTCTGTCCAACAGCTATTCCCCGTCCCATTACAATCCACTACTTTTGCCTTAAATATCTGGTCAATGTCTGTTTCATTAAAGAAATTCTGATGTTCGATGCCTTCGCTATCTTCTACTTCTATACATAGTATCTCGCTACAGATATCAGGGTTCCCTTCTAATAACATGTCAGCTGTCAGCACGAGTCTACACTGCCCATTGAGTGAGATATTTACTCTATTGTTACATGCCAATGCTTCACTGAAGTCCACTCCTTCCATGATGGATATATTCACATCAATCGTACAGACTGTCTGATTGCCAGAAGCATCTGTCGCAGTCACTTCAATGGATGTCACATCAGGTGTTAATCCAGCATTGATAGGCGGATCTGTACTAATCTGTACATCACAATCAGGGAATTGTAGATTATTCATCAAGTCTCCGAATGCCGCATCACAATTCATAGGATCGATTGCGATATCTATTGTTCCAGCTGGACAATTGATAATTGGTGCAATGGTATCTACGACAAACACTGTGACTTCGCAATATGAAGTTCGGTTACTACATGGATCATTAGCAGAAACTAAAACTCTACGTTCACCTATATCTTTACAATCAAAATAGTTAGGTGCTATGATCACTTCTATATCATCTTTATTCGTGAAACATGCATCGAAATAATCATTTAATACATCATCCGGTTCTAAGATGATAAAGCCTTCGCTGCCAATAGATACTGTGGTCTGATCCTTACAGTCTAATACTGGTGGATTCTTATCCAATATTTCAATGAACTGAGATGCTTGTGATCTGTTACCACATTCATCTTCTGCTATCCATACTCTTTCTACGATGGCTGCTTTATCTCCTTTACATACGACTTCGATGATATCCTCAAACCATACAGCGACATTACCCACGCCAGAACAAAGACCATCAGAGATAGTCGGAACTCCTGCTGTCAGCGGTACTGGGCTAAACATCGTATCACACACTTCTACTGTATCTTTCAACACTAAGGTTGTTAGAATCCATTCTCCACCGATCAATAGTGTGGTATCCTCTGTACCTGTCACAAATATCGAGTCACGACAGGTAATTAGTTCATCAAGCGCGCACTGCTGAATTAAAGTATCAGGTGGCGTGATGATCGTTGGTCCAGTCGTATCGACAACAAATATTTTATGATTATGTATGCAAGTATTACCTGCTTCATCAGTAATCATCCAAGTCCGCTTAATGGTATATGTATTAGCACATTCGACATCAAATGAATCTTCTGAATAATCGACCGTGATATTCTCTGGATCTGAACAGTTATCTCTCAGATGCCATAATGGATTCACTACGAATGGATCTGGTATATCACAATCATAAATCGTGATATCATCAGGTAGTGTGGTCACAAATTCTGGACACTGCTCATCTCTCACGATGACAGCAAATGAACAAATTTCATCTATGATATTAGATCCATCAGGTATCGCCGTTGGGTCTATTCTGAAACTAATCATCGTCGTATCAAGATTATAAACCAAGCCACTCGGCTGACCCATATACCAGATACCTGCGACGAATGGATTACCATCTATGTCAGCAGCATCTTGAGACAGCATAAATTGAATGTCTTCATCTGTCACACCCTGACAGTTAGACTGTACAGTGGCATTAGGGAAGCTCACAAGGGCTGTACAGTTCTCAGCATCATTCTGCACATTGAGCTCTTCAGCTACGGCTGGACAAACGATTGATACAGTACAGTTAATGGTATGTTCTGTGACCTCCATTTCATCGGGATTACCATCTCCGTCAGGATCAGGATCACTGCCATCAGTACTCACATCATCGATCACATCCCCACTCGGGCTTGTCGCGCCTATGGTTCCAGAGTTCTGGATAACAGAGACACCACAAGTACATGCTTCTATAGTCAATAGTAACCCACCCTTATCACCTACGGCTAAAGAATTACCATTACCAAATAAGTCTGAAGTCGCTGTTCCATCATATCCTGTATTGATGATAAAGTCATCAGATGTAATCGAGTAAATACTCCATCCGCCATCACAGCCAGCAAAGGCTTCGTCTATATCATCCGTCAGTGTCAGATCTGCTAATACAACATCTCCTAAATTCTCTACATTAAATTCGTAAGTGACTCTGGCACAGTCATCGCTAATCATATCTATACTGACCAGTCTCTTAGCTAAACCTATAATAGGATCTTCTAAGAATTCGATCGGCCCTGTAGGGTCATCATTATTCGTCGGGTCACCATCGCCGTCACCATCTGGATTACTTCCATTCTGTGATACATCTTCTACTGGATCACCTGCAGGTGTTGTACCCATAGCAGTCGCTGAGTTAGCGAATGGTCCGAGATTACTACACGGTCCAAATGTGATATTGATGCATATCTCTCCTTCGTCCCAGCTCTTAATCGACTGATCACTTGATAATAATTCGGTATCAGCCGCACCGTTATATGCAGTATTCACAGCAAACTCTTCTGAGCTGACACCTGTGACGACATAGTCACATCCCTGGAAAGCAGCGACAAGGTCATCAGTCACACTGAGTGATCCGATATCAATATTTCCATTATTCTCAATTCTGATACCGAAGCTAATGTCATAGCTGCCGTCACCATTATTGATTGGTCCATTTTTCACATATTTAGCGACACCAAGTATTGCTTCTTCTGTTAGTTCGAATGGCGTACCACTTTCATCATCTGTCGGATCACCATTATTATTACCATCAGGATCACTACCGTTCACGGTATCATCATTCACTGGATCTCCAGTAGGGCTGGTAGACATGACAGTCGCGGTATTGACGAATGGTCCAGTGCCGGCACAAGCATCAACAGTCACTTCGAGCAGAATGGCTCCTTTATCTGCTATCTCTATAATATCTGTACCTAATAGTAGATTCGTGTTAGTGACTCCATCAAATGTTGGATTCACAGCGTAATCATCACTGGTGACGATGATATTAGATATGCTACAAGGTGCTGGGAATGCCCCTGCCAAATTATCTACTACTTGTAAATCTGATAAGGCAACATCTCCAAAGTTCTCTACATTAATTTCGTAGATCACATTGAAACTTCCATCTGCATTGAGCACCGCATCTGCAACTCGCTTAGCACCTCCAATAGAGGGATCAAAGTCGAAGGAGACAGGTGTCACTTCATTATCATCAATGCCACCATTGATATCATTTGGATCTGGATCACTTCCATTCTGAGACGCGTCATTAAGCGGTGTCCCATCAAGTCCAGTTCCATTCACAAATGCCTGATTATTATATGGCCCAAGATCATCACCCGGACAAATATTTACTTTCAAGTATACAACACCTTCATCACCACTTGTGGCTACCTCAAGTGTATCAGCACCATTCAATAAATTAATATTCGGTGAGATACCAGTGAAAGAATCATTCACTTGGAATTCTTCACTTTCTAATCCAATTAAAGACCATGAGTCAGCATTAGCAAATACATCTCCTAAATCATCTGCAATTTGAATGTTGGCTATTTTTTGATTGCCAAAATTCTCAACTCTGATCTCATATGTCAGATCAAAGCATCCTGCTCCATCAGAAGTAGGCCCTTCGCTGACACGTTTTGCAATCGCAATAGCTGGATCAAAGCCAAACTTGATCTCCGTACACTCATCATTATTTGTCGGATCTAAATCTCCATCTGGATCTGGATTCAGACCGCTTTGTGATTGATCATCAAAAACGACTGTATTTTGCGGATCTTTAGCTGTGATAAATCCTTGGTTACAGAAGCACTGCTGTCCATCTCCACAATTACGAAGTGTGTAGTTAATCAAAACAAATCCTGATTCTCCAACATCTAAGTCGTTATCATTACCCGCTAAGATGGTATCACTGACAGTTCCACCATCAAATCTTGGATTCGTGGTAAAGAATGGGCTGGCTGCGATCTGGATATCTGTGATCTCACATGGATCAAATTGAGTCAATAAATCATCAATCAATACGATGGAATCTAAATCGGTATTGCCAAAATTCTGAATGATAAATCTGATGCTGATTCTCGCAGTTCCATCCCCTGGTAAGATGATAGATTCTAAATTTTTAGCTAATCCGATAAATGATTCAAACTCAAATGTAATATCCGTCGTATCATCATCATTGGTCGGATCATCATCTCCATTGCCGTCTGGGTCAGAACCATTATCTGATACATCCTCAACCGGCGTACCTCCTGGGCTCGTACCTGTAGCTAAAGCCGTATTACTAAATGGCCCTAACTCACCATTACAATCTGATACTTTGATTTCTAATAAAATGGCTCCCTTATCGCCGACTCCGATAGACTCACCTGTATTCAACATTTCAAAGTCTGTGATGCCATTGAAGCCAGTATTAATCACAAAGTCATCACTGGTAATGGTCGTCACATCTATTGCACAAGGTGAGAATATCGCACTTAATTCATCTGTGACTTGTAAATCAAGAATTTCTACATTTCCAAAATTTTCAATATTGAATTCATAGATAATGTCTACGGAACCATCTGGGTTATTAGTCGCATTAACGATTCTCTTTGCCAGACCTAATAGAGGCATCTCGCTGAGGGTCGTCTCTGTTACATCATCATTATCGCCTGGGCCATCGCCTTCCTCATCTGGATCACTACCGCTATCAGAATCATCTGTCGGCGTGCTGCCATCTGGTGCCATTCCGCCTGCTGTCGCTTGGTTCATGATCGTACTGTTTCCACAACCACATGCTTCAACTGTCAGTAAGATTGCACCCTTGTCACCTGGACTCAGCGTGTCTTGACCTGTCAGCATATTCGTGCCTGCTGCTCCTGCGTAGGCTGGATCAACGACAAAGTCATCACTTGTGATCTCGTCTACTCTAAAGGAGTTACATCCTGCAAAGGCAGTTGTCAGATCATCCATCACGGTGATGCCAGTCAACTGGACATTTCCGTAGTTCTGGATGTTTAATTCATAAGTGATCTCACTACAGCCACTTGGCAGTAAGTCTACATCACTCGCTCTTTTTGCTATTCCGATGATCGCTGTCTGACTTAGATCTGTCATCGTCACATCCATATCATCTCCCGGTCCGTCATCGTCTTCATCTGGATCACTACCGCTGTCTGACTCATCCATCACACCGCTTCCATCTGGGGCTTCTCCTGCAATCATCGCTTGATTCTCGATCACTGCATTTCCACAACCACATGCTTCTACTGTCAGCAGTACGGCTCCTTTGTCGCCTGGCTGCTGGCTGCTGCCGATTGCCAAAATATTTGCGCCGCCAAAGACCGCTGCATAATCTGCATTCACGATAAAGTCATCACTTGTGATTTCTTTGATATCTACATCACCTGTACATCCTGCAAATGCAGTTGCCAGGTCATCAGTCAATACTAAATTATCGATCAAGACATCTCCTGTATTCTCGATGTTAAATTCATATTCAATTAATGCACAGCCGTCATCTTGCAACCACACTTTAGCTGCTCGCTTAGCTAAGCCGATCACTGGATTCTGACTTAGATCCGTCATCGTCATATCATCATTATCGCCTGGACCATCTCCTTCTTCATCTGGATCACTGCCACTGTCTGAGTCATCTGTCGGTGTGCTGCCATCTGGGGCTGTACCACTCGCTACTGCCTGATTCGTAATCGTTGCGTCTCCACAACCACATGCTTCTACTGTCAAGAGAATGGCACCTTTGTCGCCTGCTCTTAACGTGTCTTGACCTGAGAGCATATTCGTTCCGGCTGTTCCATCGTAGGTTCCGTTAACCACAAAGTCATCACTTGTGATTTCGTCTACTCTGAAACTATTACATTCACCAAAGGCTATCGTCAAGTCATCTGTCACTGCGATCGCTGTCAGATCTACATTACCATAGTTCTGGATATTTAATTCATAGGTGATCTCGCTACAGCCGTTTGGCAGTAAGTCTACATCACTCGCTCTTTTTGCTATTCCGATGATCGCTGTCTGACTTAGATCTGTCATTGTCACATCGTCATTATCGCCTGGGCCATCGTCTTCCTCATCTGGATCGCTGCCGCTGTCGGAATCATCTGTTGGCATGCTGCCGTCTGGGGCGGTACCGCCTGCTGTTGCTTGGTTCATGATTGTCGCAGCGCCACAGCCACATGCTTCTACTGTCAGTAAGATCGCACCCTTGTCACCTGGGCTCAGTGTGTCTTGACCTGTCAGCATGTTCGTATTGGCTAATCCTGCATAGGCTGGATCTACCACGAAGTCATCACTCGTGATCTCATCTACTCTGAATGAACTACACCCTGCGAAGGCTGTCGTCAGATCATCCATCACTGTGATACCTGTCAACTGCACATTTCCGTAATTCTGGATGTTCAGCTCATAGGTGATCTCGCTACAGCCATTAGGCAGTAAGTCTACATCACTCGCTCTTTTTGCTATTCCGATGATCGCTGTCTGACTTAGATCTGTCATCGTCACATCCATATCATCTCCCGGTCCGTCATCGTCTTCATCTGGATCACTACCGCTGTCTGACTCATCCATCACACCGCTTCCATCTGGGGCTTCTCCTGCAATCATCGCTTGATTCTCGATCACTGCATTTCCACAACCACATGCTTCTACTGTCAGCAGTACGGCTCCTTTGTCGCCTGGCTGCTGGCTGCTGCCGATTGCCAAAATATTTGCGCCGCCAAAGACCGCTGCATAATCTGCATTCACGATAAAGTCATCACTTGTGATTTCTTTGATATCTACATCACCTGTACATCCTGCAAATGCAGTTGCCAGGTCATCAGTCAATACTAAATTATCGATCAAGACATCTCCTGTATTCTCGATGTTAAATTCATATTCAATTAATGCACAGCCGTCATCTTGCAACCACACTTTAGCTGCTCGCTTAGCTAAGCCGATCACTGGATTCTGACTTAGATCCGTCATCGTCATATCATCATTATCGCCTGGACCATCTCCTTCTTCATCTGGATCGCTACCACTATCCGAATCATCAGTAGGAGTGCTGCCGTCCGGTGCTGTACCACTTGCCATCGCTTGATTACTGATGGTCGCGTCTCCACATCCGCAAGCTTCTACTGTCAGTAATATTGCGCCTTTGTCTCCTGCACTGAGGGTGTCTTGTCCTGTGAGCATATTCGTGCCTGCTGTTCCATCGTATGTTCCGTTAACCACAAAGTCATCACTTGTGATCTCATCTACTCTGAAACTATTACATCCAGCAAAGGCAGTCGTCAAGTCATCTGTCACTGCGATCGCTGTCAGATCTACATTGCCGTAGTTCTGGATATTTAATTCATAGGTAATCTCGCTACAGCCATTTGGTAATAGGTCTACATCACTCGCTCTTTTTGCTATTCCGATGATCGCTGTCTGACTTAGATCTGTCATTGTCACATCATCATTATCGCCTGGGCCATCGCCTTCCTCATCTGGATCGCTGCCACTATCTGAATCATCTGTTGGCATGCTGCCGTCTGGGGCTATACCGCCTGCAGTCGCTTGATTAGAAATAACGCTATTCCCACAGCCACATGCTTCTACTGTCAGTAAGATCGCACCCTTATCGCCTGGACTTAGTGTATCTACTCCTGTCAGCATATTTGTATTGGCTAATCCTGCATAGGCTGGATCTACCACGAAGTCATCACTTGTTATTTCATCTACTCTGAAACTTGCGCATCCTGCAAAGGCCGTCGTTAAGTCATCCATCACTGTGATACCTGTCAACTGCACATTACCGTAATTCTGGATGTTCAGCTCATAGGTGATCTCACTACAGCCATTCGGCAATAGGTCGACATCACTCGCTCTTTTTGCTATTCCGATGATCGGATTCGTAGAAAGGCTTGTTATAGTATCATCATCATCATCACCAGGATCTCCATCTCCATTTCCATCAGGATCACTACCATCATCAGAATCATCGCTAACTGGGTCACCATTAGGATCATTAGCTGTGATGCTTGCAGAATTAGTGATCATGGCGTCTCCACATCCGCATGCTTCTACAGTAAGCAATACTGCTCCTTTATTACCAGCATAAAGTGTATCTAAGCCAGAAAGCATATTAGTCCCAGCTGTACCATCATAATTAGGATTGACAAAATAATCATCACTCGTGATTTCGTCTACAGCGAATGAGCTACATCCTGCAAAAGCAGCCTCCAAGTCATCTGTCAATGCGAGATCTGCTAATTCTACATTACCGTAATTTCTAATATTGAATTCATAAGTAATTAATGCACAACCATCATCCATCAGGTCGACGTCCGTTGCACGCTTAGCTAAACCAATGGCTGGTGCACCAAGTATATTTACATCTACTGTACAAGTTGTGGCATTACCGCAGAGATCTGTGATAGTTACTGTCACTGTATTAGATCCAACATCATTTTCATCAAAAGTGTCAGGAGAAAAAGTAATCACTAAGTCTTCAGGGTTAGTACAATCATCAGTACTTCCACAATTAATATCTGCCTCAGTAATCATCGCTTGGCCATTAGCATCGAGTGCTAAATCAAAACCAGGACAACACATGGCTACCGGTGGAATATCATCAGTCACTTGAATAAGCTGCGTATCTCTTGCCATGTTACCACATCCATCTATGGCTACCCATATTCTCATAATGGTAAACTCTGAATCAGAACATTGACCTGCGCCAGTCGCAGTAGACTCATCGATGACAACAATATTTTCTATGCCACAGTTATCGGTGGCTGTGAGTGTCGCAGCTGGAGGTATCGGATCGCTACATGCTATCGTGATATCGGCTGGAGCTGGTGCATCAAATACTGGAGCTGTTTCATCATCTAAAGTTATGGTCTGAATGCTGGTTCCAATATTTCCACAGAAATCCATAATCTCATATTTTCTAATGATAATTGTTGGACAAGTATTACCATCTGAAGATTCTTCTATCAACATGAACGTGGACTCATCTAATCCGCAATTATCAGTACCTGCATTACCATCAGCCATGAATTCTGCAAAACTGGTATATGCTGGTATATCATCAATTGTACAGTCAGAAGTGATCTCTGGACAGTCTAAGACTGGTGGGGTCTCATCATTGATGGTAAAGAGCTGATTACACGTGGTCATATTGCCACAGCCATCAGCTATCTCATAAGTTCTAGTGATCGTCTCTGGACAAGTGACGCCATCAGATGTATCAGATACGAATGCAAAACTGAGATCATCGATTCCACAATTATCATCTATGAAACCTCCCTGAGCGACAAAGTCTGCAACTGTCGTGTAGGCAGGATAAGCATCAAGATTACACTCTGCCTGAAATCCAGCAGGGCATACCATGGTAGGTCCTTCATCATCGACAACCTTATACATGACAGTACAGGTATCCATCTCTGGAACTGTCATACCATCACCTGGATCTGTTATGATGATTTCTCTCGTAATGATCAGCGTATCGCCGACACAACCTGTACCTCCATTATCAGTCTCTGTGACTGCAATGGTCGGAATACCGCAAGAATTCTGAATGGCTGAAAGTGGGTCTATGGCATTGAACCATGCGACTGTATTCTCTATAGCCGGCACTTCATCAGGACAAGAGACTTGGATCATCATCTGAGGACAGACCACTGCTAAGAAGCAATCTGGAAGTTCCACAAGTGTCGTATCCATATCCATGACCATGGTGCCAAAAGTATCTTGGCCCATGACCACTGCTTCATTAATGATGGGTGAAGGGCTATTTAATTCTGTCAACTCTACAGTGAACTGCAATGTGATCGTCTGCGCAGGTAAGAAGCAACCTTCTGTACCATTGAAAATTGTATCGATGACTGCACCATTATAACCAGGATTGACAGCAGGCACTGTCATAGCATCCGTGAGCGGCACTATGATCGGAGGAGAAACCAGTCCAACAAAACTAGATCCTAATTGCTCAACTAAGTCATCTTGTAGTTTTAGATTTTCTAATTTCTGATTTCCAGGGTTAGTGATGACTAACTCGAATGTAACATCAAAATTACCATCTGTACCACTAGATGCTGGAATGACTCCGACAACAGACTTTTCAATGTCTATGATCGGCACAGCTATAAAAGCTGGATCATTATCATCTTCATCTAATAGAGGATCTGTGCCTTGAGGAGCACCTGTTCCATTTCCACTACTCACATTATCTGAAGCAGTGCCAGGGTTACCACCTGCATCATTGGTCGGATCATTATCTGCCTGACTATCTACATCATCACCTGTGATGTCACTACCAGTGGTATCTTCGAAGTAGCCTATCTCAGCAATATTCACATACTCATCTGGAGCAGCCATTTGTAGGGTCAGTGTTATGGATACAGTCGTATCCATGCCCGGTGCTAAAGGACCTTGCAAAGTATCCATCGCTGTGGAGCCCATTAGGATCCACTCTGGCTCGTTAGCTGTATCCCAGGCAAATCCTGCTGGGATGAAATCATTGATCTTAATATTTTGAGCTGTGATAGCACCTTGATTAAAGACTGTAATTTCAAATGTGATCGGGTCTCCGTAAGCATAAGGTGGAGGTGTCACTAATTCTTTGATTAAAGCTAAATCTACTATTCTGACTATTTCTGGATCTTCGTCATCTTCATCTGTATTCGGATTAGTCGTGGTCAGCGAACCAGAACCATCACCATTGAGCGCATCATCAGAACCTGTATTGACAATTCCACCTGCATCATTATCCGGATCAGCATCTGGTGTGCTATCTATATCATCCAGTGATCTGTCTACACCTAATGTATCTTCCATCGAGAAGATCTCAGACTTATTCAGCCAGTCTTCTGCTCCACCTGCTGTCATGAGAAGTTCCAGATTTAATGGAATCATGACGACATCACCTGGCTGCATCACATCAGTAATGAAGTACATCAGTGTATCAATAGCAGACTCCATCCACATCGGATTAAGCGCCATATCAAAGCCAAATCCTGCAGGTAAGAAATCATTGATTTTGACATTAGTGAGTGGCTGTAAGCCTTGATTCTCTACTGTAATGGTAAAGGGTAAAATATCACCATAACGTGGTGATGGGGATAATACAGGTAAGTCTTTAATTAAGGCTAAATCATATATACAACCTATGATGTTAGGCACCTCATCCATAGCCATACAATCTGGGTCTAAGGCCAGATTAATTTGTGCGACAATATCTTCTGTACTGTCAGCTAAGTAAGAATAAGTAAATGTGGTATCACCAGATAACTGATTAATCACAAATTCAAATGAATCACCCAAAATATCAAGCTGTATGGTATCAGAGCCATTAAGGAAGTCATACGTAAAGACTGCATTAGTCCAGCTAAACTCTAACTCAACCAGACGGACTAATCCGGTATCTGTCGCAATACATTCGCTGACATCTATGATATTCATCTCCAAGGAACAATCTGGGATGTAACCTGCATCTACTGTGGGGTTAAAGACTCCATTAGGCAAGAAATAGGGTCCAGTGAGGCCTGTCCCTGGTGCGGCGTCATTATCATCTTCATCTGCTGGTGTGCCTAATGCTGGGCCTCCAGCATTCTGAGTCGTCACAACAAATCCAGCTGGATCAATAAAACCAATCACATAATTACCTGCAGGTAATCCTGTAAATGAATAAAATCCATTTGCATCTGTTGTTGTCGCGCTTAAATGATTTCCTGGAGTTGTGTTATTTGAATTATATAAAAATACAGTCACTCCTGGAATACCAGGTTCACCTGGATCTTGAAATCCATCTTCATTAATATCAAACCACACGGTATCTCCGATACCCGTATTAGGTGCACATCCAATCGGATTAATGTTAATGACCTTGAATGCATCACATCCACTAGCATCAGTGTAGGTCAGCATATAACTAACAAATGCATCTGGCACTGGATCTAATGTTGGAAAATTAGAATCTGGAGGTGAAATATTAGTCGTGGGTGTCCACACAAAATTAGAACCTTCTACAGGGCCTGGCAAAGTAAACGTCTCACCTTCACAAGCAGTTAAACTGACTGTTTCATTTTGTTCAGGGAAGATGGTGATTTGGATGGTGTCAAATGAAAAACAATTATCAAAAGAAGTTCTAATCGCATAGTCCCATACGATATTTGCACCAGTTGTATTTTGAAATTGGATCGTCGTCGGTGAAACATTAGGATCACTTAGAGCTGCGAGATTGGACCCATTGACACTTAAGAATTCATAATCAAATCCACCTTTACCTTCAGGTCCTATGGTGACTGGTTCATTAGAACAGATGCCTACTTCTGCATCGAAAACATTTTCAATGGTCGCTGAAGTTTGATTTCCTACAGATATCTCACAGACACATGCTGTCTCCGGATTGATCACAGGAAGTATGGTACAAAGTGCTCCTGGAACGACTACTTGAGAACCCTCTATGAGGACCATCTCGCCAGGATTAATCTGAGCAGTCAGGTCAATGGAGGTCGTCAAATTATCCACCATCATATCTAATAAGCCATTTGCATCATCATCAGTCCATAATTCCATTGTAAAGGGACTGTCTACATCTTGAGGAACGTCTCCATTATTCATGATTTTGAAAGAGTACTCGACTGTCTGAGTCCCTGCCTGATCGCAGACTAGATTAAGGCTAGAACTGACTATTTCTAAATCTGGTTTGACCACATTTATGAGGACACTCTCAGATCCACTGAGTACAGCTATATCACAATCTCCACCTGCAGAACACATCGCATTCATCACAGAATAGGTCTCTACGATAATTTCTTCTTCGGTACATATCTGGCCGATATCAATAGCCATGATTTCTAATGCAAATACAATCTGATCACCATCGACAAGACCTGCTGTAATAGGCCATGTGAGTGTGGTTTCCCCATTATTAGTTGATTCATCTGGTGGAAGTCCAGATGCATTTAGAAGATCTGCATAAGTACCTGAAACATACATAATACCAGGAGGCAATGTAATGCTGACTGTATCTCCTGGAGAAGTCATCACTCCATTTTCTGCATCTATTGTTAAATCAAAATCGACATTCGCTTTATCACCATTACATGGATTTAGCTCTAAATTATTCAGTGCAATATCTATATCATATTCTGGTACTAATCCATCAATAAAAATTCTTGGCCCTCTGGCACCAATTCTTCTTGTTCGATCCCCACAGGCATTAAATGCCCAGGTTCTGAATCTAGGTCGACTACCTGATTTAAAATCACAAGTGGTGACGGTATTATATCTGACTAAAACAATATTCGAGTTGTCAATTGCTCCAGGAGAGCCGACCAGTCCATCTGCCATCAAACCTGCATCAAGGTCTGTCACATTAATGGTGTAAAGACTTCCAGCAATATTATCTGGATCTTGAATAAATGTCCAAATGGTATCACCTTGGCCTCCAAATGGGACAGGATAACCTATCTCGAATGTGCCATCTACATAGTCTTGGCCTGTAGGTAATATAAACTGGTGAATTAAATCTTGTACATTTCCTAGCTGGGTACTGGAAAAACGATATACATAGCAGATGGTATCACAGAGCTGAACTGTCTGACTGCCTCCTGTCGGCTTAATCAGAGAAGCATCTATACCCCCTGGAAGTGTGATAAAGTCGATCGTAGATGGCTCAGCGCAAATGGCCTCAGCAACCGTCGTCGGATACTGCACACAGTCCCAACCTGCTGTCACAGCTAGCTGCTGCGGATCGCAATCGGTGACATTCGCGCAGATCTCAAATGTCTGAGTCGCTGCTGCAGGGAAAGTCCCTAATTCAAAGATGCCCAATGGGGTAGAATTAATTGGCATACCAGTCGTAAGATTATTGACACTGGTGACAATCAAACCACCATTTACGTTTTCAATATCCAAAAATGCAAATGGGGCTGGAATATTTGTTTCATTTCTAATTTGAACCTGCGCACAGCCGCCTGGTTCTAATAGTTCTATGATAGGAGTAAGTGAATTAACTGTCAAGACTGGGCCTCCAGTATAATCGAAATTCCCACTTTGAAAATCGTTGACTATTTTATCTTGACAGAATACTTGGTCATTTACATCAGCTGTAAACTGAGTAGAGGCCTCATAAGTGTCTACCTCGCTTAAACAATTACCTTGAATAGCGGGATAAAATTCTACGAAGAAACCGCCATCAATTCCTTTATCAGTGATTCTTGGATCATTCAATGATTCTAAATAATCTTTGACTTGAAAGCATAAAGTATCTCCATTCTCTATGAAGAAACTAGCTGGTATACCGTCAGTGTTAACTATATCAGTATCTGGTCCTAAGAATTGCCTCATTCTAAATCTAAAGTCCTGATTAGAAAACTGAAATTCTGGTGGTTTGACGAATGTAAATTTATCTGGAATTCCAGGACTTCTGATCTCATTACAAAATTCATCAAACCCTAAATTGCCATAATTTAAATCTTGTCTTATTCTAAAAGGAGATGTCTCACAGCCACCAAAATTTCGGGAATTTATCTGTACTTGCTCAAAACTTCTTATCCCAACTTGGTTGAGTGTCTCCAATAAGAAATTACATCGATCTATATCGTCTCCGACAGGTTCTGTATCCGACAAATACCACACTGGATTATATATCACTGGGACGGATTGGATATTTCTGACTGGTTCTTTTGGTGTAAAGAAGACACATAAAATTAAGCTATCGCCAGCTGCATACTGGAACCCGTCAAAATCCGAACAAGCTAAACCTGACATAGATGGAGCAGAAATATCAGTGATAAAATTAGAGCCATCTGCCATTTGAGAAAGAGCTCCGCACTCACGATACACATCATCACTGTCATCATATACTCTTATATCTCCACCTAAAATGGTGAAATTATCAGTCATCACATCAAGCTCCAAATAGGCATAATCCCAGAAGTGGGGTGTCGGATCGACACCTGCCCCATCATTTACTACACCTATCATATAAGCTTTTAAGGTGTCTCCCTCTACAAATCTTTTTCCTTTTGCCGTAGTCGCATCTGCTAAAATAGTACCATCCCCATCGGGAATAAAATCATTGTTCGCATCAAGATAGCAGAAGTTAGTCCGATTAATATCTAAGTCTAAAATTGTCAATCCATCACATGGCCCACACGGCGGGCAATCAAAGACTGCTGCGTAATTAGTCTCACACGATACGTTAGCCTGACAGCTAGCCACACAACTCGGATCAGCTACAAAGAAGTTAGTTAATGAAAACTCCGCTGAAATAGGACACCCACCCGCAGGCTTATCCCCAGCACAATCGACATCAAAACAAATCTGGATGACACCACCAATACTTGTGGTCGTTCTAAAGATGACCATATCATCTCCACCTGCGCCGCCATCTTCATTAGAAATAATGCTAGTGATTGATGTAGGATTCCCAGCAGTATTTATATTAGTCACTGAAGTGATATCTACTCCACACTGAACTGATAATTGTGACTCAAAATATGCATCAGGATAATTACCCTGATCAAAAGCAGAAAACCATGTAGCTCCACCAGATGTAATCACATAATCAACACATGCTGAACCTTCTACAAAAGACTCTCCTTCGAAAAAGCCTTGAAGCCGAGCATCATATGGTCTAAAATCAAGTCTGTTATTAAACGGAGGTGTGACATTACGTCCACAAAAATCTGTGTACTGAACCTGAGTGACGAATGATCCATACACATCATCTATGGCACACGCACGACAGTCACATCCATGATCAAGCTGATAGGTAATAAATATAGTATCTCCAGGGAAAAGATTGACATCTGAAAAAAGGGCGTCTGCTGCATTAAACGCATCAGGACCTGCTGCACATGCATTACCATTGACTCCATCTGTTCCTGTAGTTGCTTGTGTAGAAGTCAATGTACCAGGAACAGTACTGCCATCAGGAAGTGTTGCTAAAAAGCTACTTCCTAAAACAGCACCAGGTCTACTAAACTGTCTTACATCTACTTCCAGATCCTTTAATGGTGCTGTACCCGTGTTAATGACTGCTATAGCTAGAGTCGTCAGCTCATCTGCATAGCATGCTGGTCTATCAATGAGTGGTTCCCATATTTGAGCCGTAATATTTGGTAAATTTAAATCATAAGTTATGCCTGTCACAGGCGCATTACTCTCTTGGCAAGCACCAAACGGACTTCCATCGCAGCCATATCTTGCTGCTCGCGTGATCGGAGAACTGTCAGAACAATCTGTCCCTACCCATACCTCGCAGAAAGTTAATATTTCATTTTCAGTGAAAAGGGGATCTCCCGTCGGATTACCTCCGAGTGTTGCATTCATAATTACCGCCGCATCTACTTGATAAAACACTGTATCTCCACTGGTACCAGCAACAGCTAAAGGCATGCCTCCGACTAATACATCTACGATATCAACTGATGTCGGGTCAACTACATAATATAAAAAGTCTGTCAGCGGTCCCTGACCAGCATTGACTACTGGTATTTTCATTGTATCTGGTACACCTAATACCGCTGCAAACACATTAGGATTACCGTTATTAGAAGTGATAAAAGGTGTTAAAATAGAAAGATCGGCAAAGGTCACTCCAAAACCATCAAGTATAATCGGATCTGAAACGAACTGCAATGAGCTAAAAACAACTTCAATTTCTGGACCCTCTGTGGCTTCAGCTCCACAAAGTGCCACTACATCAACACTAAAACTATAAGTAACTCCATCCTCAATGATCTCTGTGGGAGTATTTATGATAGCTTCATCAGCATCAGCGATAGCGGCTGTCGGCCCAGATATCTGAGTTAAGTTATCAATACCAAAGTTTTCAGCATTGGCCAATGTTATGAACACACTGTCCAGCGTGATATTAGCTCCGGTATTATTTTCTAAAGTGATGGTTAATGTGGGTGAGTCTCCACAAATAGAAAAATTATTCGAACTTAATGTCGCAGAAAATGTCTGGCTATGAACTGTGAAATTAGCACACAGCAATATCAATGAAGATATTGCAATAAGTATGCTATGCTTGTGAGTATGCATATAGCAGATTTAGAATGAAATAGACGTAATATTAGGATTTGAATAAACTTGTTTATTCAGTAGTTATGAGGTGCGAACTTGTTATTAAAATGCAAAAACTAAGCCGAAAATGACACTGTAGTTCTTATAAATATTAGGCTAAATACAAGAATAATCAGTAATTTATTATCAGAATAATCTTACATATAAAGATGAGATTAATATATGAAACCTCGAAAGAAATGATGAAAATAATATATATGTATTTTTATATTCTTAGATTTTATTTAAAAATAATTTAAATTATCAATAATATTTTCAATAATATTTAGATTAAATGATGTATTTATTGAATACAGTCAGCATATTCATGATTATCTTTTCTATTTAAATAAAAGAAGATTTTTTAGTCATTCATTCAAATATTCACCTAAAACAATAGAAAAGGCATTTGAACTGAGATTCAAGATCGTAATTATCGTTAGGGTATGATCTAAAGGTTTATCTCAAATAGAAAATACCATATAAAGAGACATATGCTTTAACTCATTTATCTGGAATAAGCACAAAAGACTTCGTTAATACCTGGTGAAATTCTTGCATTTGAAGATTAATGATATATCGATAAAGGCCCTCAGGCAGATCATCAGGCACATCTACATAGTCCCTGACCTGAATCAAGTGAGAGCCATTCTGAAATCTCATGTGCGGTGACTTACCTAACAACTGCCCGCTGGCATTATACAGTGATATACTGAATTCGAGCTGGTCAGAAGAGGAAAATTCTATCCTCGGCAGGTGATTTGAAGGATTCGGACTGAGTGCAAAATCAATCTCAGCGTCGAATGTCGGACTGACATCTTCAGTAGCCGTGGTCATATTAAAAGAAGCCCAATAAGCAGCCCAAGGTCTAGCTTGCTTAATGGATAAGTCTCCCACATCAGTGATCTTATATTCAATCTCCATCGCAAAGTCTTCAGTAGCTTCAGCTTCGTATAAAACTTTAAAATTATCATGAATCACACGTAAGTAACTCTGTAAGGAAGCTATGTCCTCTTTATTCATAATCAGATCTCCATCACTGACTTGATTAGATGATCTAATAACTTGAAAAAAGTTGCCCATATTTCGATTCGCATCAATCAGTATTTCTTCTGGGATGGAAAGCGCCTCGGGATTCGTTACCAAGTCTTCTCCTACTTGAGTATTGATGTAAAACCTATTGGGTCTATCATTAATTGGGTCTAAGGAGACACCTACGCCATTAGCTTGTTCATCTTTAAAATTAGGATGACACAGAACACCCATCGCTGACTGCATGTGGTCTATTCTATAAAACTGGCGCTCATCAAAGGCTCTAAAATTCCACATGCTGGCATAGACCTGTTTTATAGATTTTTCAATATGGCCTTCCTCTGGTTTCTGTGTCTTAGAGTCATATAGTCCTGCCCCGACAAATCCTGGTAAATCTTCATTATTGGAACTAGACCTACACCGGATGGAAGTCCCTTCAGGAAAAGAATTTTGCATCGTGGTCAAGGCATCATACATCCAAGCGGGTAGCTCACCATCTTTGATTTCACTTCTAAATTCTTTCAGACCAACTTCTCTGGCATCGGCATCAGTCTGAAATGCTGAATCATCCATCATCTCTTGAGCTCGTGCATAGAAGTCATTATGCTTCATGAACTCATCATAAAAATAAAATGGTATTCCATAGCCATTGGGAATGGTTTCTGATGGGAATCCAAATGTTCTCATGGTAGCCACATTTGCGGTCTTAGCACCGAAGGAGGATGATTCTTCAAAGCTGATATCATCTAATGCTTTAATGTTTATAGCTGTTAAATCCCTGGGAGGTGACTGAGATTCTGCTGGTCTTATATCACTGTAGTAAGCTTCTACTTCAGCCAACTGAGCTTCTCTGATTATGTAATCACCTTGCTCCACTTTATAATATACATATTTACCTATAAGAGCATCTATTTTCTTAACATCTCGAGCACCTCTAATGTAGGCATTAGGCACTCCATCTTGGAGAGCACGAAGATTTACATGCGAGAGCGGTGTCTGAGGCACCGTCGTTATGATTCCGCCGACTCTAGGTAATTCATTAGGCAAAGATTCATATAGGACGATATCTCTTGGATTAGGTCTTTCATCAAGCTCCATCGCTCGTAAGAAGCCGTATGATTCTGTCTGATTAAATGGTATGTAGCTGATATCGAAGAAGAGGTCTTCTTCAAGAAGGATCTGAATCCGCGAATTATCGAACTTAACTTTCTCTCTGATATATCTGGGAAGTGCTGCATTAGGCATGGGATAGTAAGTCCAGTTATTCTGCAGAAATGGCATGTGACTGGCGAGAAGTTCATATATCTTTCTGACTTCTTCAAATGAATAATTATCATTAGGCTCAAACTCAAATCTATACACACCTGGTCTGCCAGTAGGATCATCTACGAATGGATGATAAACGATCTCACCTCTCATCTGACCGAATACAGGTCCAGTCAAAAAATTAGGAATTCCAATGGCGTCTGCAAATAAAAAATGAGCTCTATGTCTCAGAGTATTCATAAAATAGACTCGCGGAAATTCACTTTGCGCATCCAAAATATAAAACTTAACAAATTCTAAATCTCTCAAATGAGTATCTATCAATACATCAGGTCCCTTATAAGATAGATCTTGAAACTTTTCTTTTGTAGCTATGCTGACTACTCCATCTCTGATGGGAATAGGTTTTGCTGGATTAAAAGGTGCCCTCTTCCCAAATTCTTGAAATTCTTTAATATCATCGACATTATCACGATCGAGATCTCCTGGATTGTCAATGTCATATGCAATCACTTTATAATACTCATCGGGTAAGGCTGAAAGTGATTCACTCATGACGAGCTTACCGGATGTGCCCATCGCCATCGATAGAGGAAAGTGTCTGCTTCTGAGCGTATTTCTTCCAAATAGAATATAATATTTATCCTCAGATGATTCTATCTCTATTTCAATTTGACCAAATTCATTTAGGCTATAATCTTGAATTTCTACTTCTTGACTAAAGCTGTAATTCAATAAGCTCAAGAGGAAGTAAAGAGAAAAATAATACGTTATGTAATTGGCTTGCTTTTTCATATGGGCTCATTAAACCAATAAGTATCCACTCTACTGGATTAGTTTAAAATACAATCTTTCTATATCTAATGTGTTTAAATTTGACCATTTATAGACGATATATTTATTAATCTCATTTTTTACAATTCCTACCTGTACAGGCAGTTTCGCCATATGATCTTTACAAAATAAACTACTTTCTAAATGACTCAATCTCAGCTCACAATACTTTACTGTACAATGGACATATAAGCTCCATTGTTTTAAATATAGATTATTATCTAAAAATTAAACAAGTGATTACTTGATAAATAAATTGATATGTAAGGAAAAAGATACTTTTCATTAACAATCCTTATAAAAGAGATTAATTATCTTGTCAAAATGAAAGTCATCATGAAGCAAATTATTATCGGTAGTATCATCTTATCTCTAAGCTACCTACAGTCCATCGCCCAAAAGACAGATGAAAATGGAGTGATCCTCTTAGATTGGGAAGAGCTACAAAAGACTAAGCCATTTGAAAAATCTGAAGTCTGGACACCTGTCCCTGAAAAAGTTACACCTGGTTATATTAACCAAGCTCCATCAGATGCAATCATCCTTTTTGACGGACATAGTTTAGATAAGTGGCATCATCCCAGATATGGATATGGTGCAAGAATGGATGAAGTAGAAACTTTACTGAAAGCTAAGATAGCGTCAAGTGAATTCAAAGATGCTGATTGGAATGTGAAAGAAGGTGCAATGATCGTCAAGCCTGGAGCTGGAGCTATCGAAACTAAACAAAGTTTTGGTGATGTACAGCTGCATGTAGAATGGCTGGCTCCTGTAGATCCTGAAAAAAGTGGACAGTACTATAGTAACAGTGGCATCTTCTTTATGGGACTGTATGAGATCCAAGTGCTTAACTCATACGAGAATGAAACTTACGCCAATGGTCAAGCTGGCTCAATATACAAGCAACATATTCCACTGGTGAATGCCAGCCGACCGCCTGGTGAGTGGCAGGTATATGACATCGTATTCATTGCTCCAAAATTTAATAAAGATGGCTCACTGAAATCTCCTGCGAGCCTGACAGCATTTCATAATGGAGTGCTGATACAGAATCATACCATCCTGAATGGGCCTGGTGTGTACATAGGAGATTCACACTATATTCCACATCCAGAAAAATTACCACTGCTGCTTCAGGATCATGGTGATCAAGTGAGGTTTAGAAATATTTGGATCAGAGAATTGTGATGAATACGCTTTTAGTCCTAATCAGCTGACTTTATACACATTCTATAATTCAAGCAAATAGAGCGGGCCATTATGCGTAGCAAGAATAATGGTTTGTTTATCATATCTGAATGCCTCTTTCACTACAGTACCGATGGGCAATGGAATATGGTGTACTTCAGAAAAATCATCTGTATCCTGATAAAGTCCTGTGTATAATGTCGCGGCGTATCCATCAGAAATACCCATCGCATGGCTCCCACTTCGATCATTAGCGCATACTAATAAACTGCCTCCATATACATCCTCCATCCATAGTATATCATTCACTGGGCTGAGCTGAGCATCGGCTGGGAGTAAGACTTTATGGTAACTTGAAGAATCTGACATGAGCATAAATGAGGCTAATTCGTCAACGGTATATGATTTTAGTGTGGACCTATCTCCCTTCACTAAGCTCTCTATGTCTGTAACTCTACTGAATGACTCATAGCCGCTGTGCGCTTTTCTAATGGTAGGTATCTGCTTTGATAAAGCATCCTTAGTGTCGAATGGTATAGTTGTTCCATTATACGTCTCAAAAATAATAGGGTCTATAAAATCATTACCATCATAATCTCCTAAATAAAGTGAAACAGGACCGGCCCTCCACTGAGTATTTAAGCCAAGATTACCAATAATGATATCTGGTATCGCATCGCTATTAACATCATGTACGCTAATATCTCTATACATCCCTGTCGGCAAATTAAATGAGTCTAAATCTTTACTGACAAAACTGGTATCGCCATCAAACTGTAGTGCCTTGACACCCATCCACTCGCCTGCCATTAACAATTCTTCTTGCCCGTCTAAGTCAACATCAGTCCAAGCCGCAGATGTAACCATACCCAAATTAGACTTATGTGCTATCCTGACCCCAAGTCCCTGTACATTCTCTAATATAAAACTCAAAGGGGAGACACCATAAGCACCCGGTACATTCTGGCTTCCGACAAACATATCATCGTATCCATCTTTATTGAAATCAAATATTTCTACAGTAGAGCCATTCATGTGCGGCAGCGAAAGTGGCAATCGTTTAAAATTTCCCTCACCATCATTAATATATATTCTATCCTGAATGGATTGATCTAATTGGTTTTTATCATTTCCACCGCTTACGACATAAATGTCTTGATGGCCATCTCCATTGTAATCCAATATGGCAGCATCAATATCCTCATAGTAGGCATCTTTGTGAAATACTTCCTGTGACCTGACTGTAAACTTATAGTTAGCATCACCCATCAATAATTGAGCAGCTTGCTGTCGGGCTCCGCCTAAATAAATATCTACATAACCATCTTGGTCAAAATCATAAAACGTGATTGCTGGACCTTCTCTGGTATAACTCCTTGGCATCAAAGGTTCATTCTCAAAATCATTGTATGCATTTTCTCTATGTCGGAATGCCAATGAGCTCAATCTGAAAAGAGAATCAGTGATACATTGAAATTCATCATTTCTATTTTCTATCCCATTCTTAAGAATATCATAATGCTGATTAACTTTTACATCTTCTATAACCTGAATAGATCGATCAGGCCAATAGACTATGACGGAGTCAATCAGCTCAACATCTGCCAATCCAAAATGAATTCTATGTGTGCTCGAGGATTGAAATCCCCTGGTCGTGACTGCCTCTTTCATCTGAAAATTTCCATCTGAAAAAACTTTAATCCTAGCACCCTTAGTCGTATGGGTATCTTGAGAATTTAATGCTATTGAGATATAATTTTTATCAGGCATGGTACTGATGATCGTGGCCTTAGCATTAATATTATTACTGACAATTTCTAAAGTACCGTTTTGGTCCAGGTCTGCATAAGCTGCTCCGTTAGAAAAAGTAGCTGTACCTACTTTCGAATCAGTGAAATTAGAAAATTGTAAATCTTCTGACTGGGTAAATATTATATTATGCAGTGCTAGTGTGGGCATCTTGTCTATTAGTCTTTGATCATATTCGCCAACAGACTCATTGGGCAGTTGTCTATTATTTGGTGTATTTATAAAATTAATGTAGTCTAAGTCATTGGGTCGTTTAACGATTCCATTACTGATAAAAATATCAGAAACCCCATCATTATTAAAATCTTGAACCAAAGGAGACCAGCTCCAATCAGTCGCAAAGGTCCCAGAAATATATGCTCTATCTGTGAATTGATGACGACAATCATTTACCAATAAATGATTGCGTGCGTATTGCTTATGAAACCCAAAATCCTTTTTAATATTAGCAATGACTTCTGAATCATTGCCACCAGACTTCAGTTTTATCATAGGGTCTTGAGGCATCATATCTGTCGTGAATAAATCCAACTTTCCATCTTGATTGATATCTGCAGCGTCCACACCCATGGTGAACTGTGATGTATGATCTACCCATTCAGCAATTGACTCCTTGAATGTATTATTACCTTGATTAATATAGAGGTAGTCATTTTCATGAAAATCATTACCCACGTAAATATCAGGAAAACCATCATCATTAATATCTGTGGTGATGACTGCCAGTCCATAGCCTAAAGCACTGCTATAAATTCCCGCGTTCTCTGTTACATCTACAAATCTGAATTGATTACTCTTGCCAGTATTTTCAAATAACCTATCCCCAGATTTAGAGTCTTGGATTAATCTTTTGTCTGTAGAACCGTAACTATTTGTGCTGTGCTCTGTATGATTTAATAAATAGACATCTAAGTCTCCATCCAGATCCATATCGAAAAAACTGACTTGCGTGGCATATCCTGAAAAGTCTAAACCATAAGCTTCAGCAGATTCTATAAATCGTCCATCACCTTGATTGATGTATAATAAATTATGCACTGCTTTATCACTATTTAAATCTACTTTGCAGACATAAATATCCAGCAGTCCGTCTTGATTTACATCGTCCATGCTGACACCTGATGACCAAGTGCTATCCTGAATTATTTCCGATTGTATGCTTATATCCTCGAATTTTAAAGCACCTAGATTTCTAAATAGTTTATCTGGGCCCTGATTAGCTGTGAAATAAATATCTTCTAATCCATCTTGATCTATATCACCTATCGCTACACCTCCGCCGTTATAATAATAGAGGTATTCGATGATGTTAATTTCTGGATCAAAGTGAAGTTGATTATTAAAATCAATATTGGTTTCTATAAACTTTGAATTTAATGTTAAATCAGTATTGCTATCTGTACTACACTGTAAGAAGAAAATAGACATGCCTAATACGATATAGGTAATTGGTATTGATCGATTAAAATTTAAATATGAAGGTCTCAAATAATTACTTCTCATTTAATAAAGTAACATCTCCTGATAAATATTCAATTAGCCCATCGACTAATTCCACTTTAGCTGACCAGCTATACACTCCCGAACTTCCTGTCTCACCATTAATATCCCCATTCCAAGAAGGCAGTAATTGGCCATCTGTATTTTTCACACTTTTAAATATCCGATTACCCAAACGGTCAAATACATTTAGGCTATGGATATCACTGACCACACATCCAGGGAATATATTAAATTGATCATTTCCTCTTGTAGCATTGATCATAAATACATTAGGACTATAGACGATCATATCTTTATTTAGATCTATCTCTATCGTTGCGCTATCAGCACATAAAAATTCGTTGACTACCTGTAACTGATAATGAGACTGAACGATCGGCTGAAGTATGGGCGTGGGGCAATCAGTACAATCTAAGCCTTCATAAGGTGACCAAGTATAATCTACATTTTCATCATTAGTAATGACTGCATCGAGAGTAACAGTCTCACAAAAATCAGTTGTTAAAATACTGTCCATGTATATCGTCGGCGTAGGCATAATCATAATGTACATCCCTGCCGTGTCACTACAAGCACCATTAGTCGAGATGAGTTCATAATAACCCTCTGACTTAGGTGATGCTGAAGTAATATCTAATAGTGTGTCACTGCTTATCAGATCCGCTGGACCTGTCCAAGTATATTGTAAATTTTCACCTGCGCCTTCAGCATAAAGTAAGATGCGATCTCGCTCGCAATATTTCGATTCACCTGCGATGCTTGCATTGATCAAAGGATTGACTAATACTTCTAAATATTCTACTCGATTACAAAATCCATAATTAGCTTCTATTCTGTATTCTCCATTGTTCTCTATAGGCACATTCTCTATGGTAGGGCTCAGTATATCCGCTGCAAAAATATTAGGTCCCGTCCAACGGATTTTTCCTTCAGGAAACATCAATGCTTTTAATTCTAATGTTTGATTTTCACAGATCGGTACATTTCCACTTACATCTAAGTCCAGCTGATCATCTGGTCCCTTTAGTAAAATGGTGGTGTCCTTTACCGCCAGTCCACAATTAACATTTGTAGATTTAAATTGTACAATTTGATAATCTCCAGGCAGTAAGGAGTCGATTAGCGCAGAATTATTTTGGTCAATTGTGACTCGACTGAATACTGAATCCCATCCCACTTTATTTATCATGATAACATCATACTGCTGACCAGGAATAAATTCTGGTGATGATACCAGAACCATTCCATCATCTGCCGCCAGGCAGTCTGTCGCTGCTATGGTCTCATAAGATATATCTTCCAGTCGTCTCGGTATCACATAGTATAAAGAAGCATCACCTATGGCTCCAGGTGTCAGCGGATTATCCGATTTTAAAACTTCATCAAGTCCATCGGGTAAATTATATAAATAAGCTTGATTGTATAACTCTTCGACTATTGCATCTACCGCCGTAACCTTAATTTCTATTTCTAATGTGGACTTAGGGGGTATATTCAGACTTGATATCTCGAGCACATGACTCTCTATTCCCTTTACATCTGCGCTATCTCTCGGAGGGAGGATACTTACTTGTTCAATGATCATTCCTTCTGGAAAGGTATCCCTTAAGCTGATTCCTTCCACAGGATTAAAAGAATTATTACTGATCCTGATCTTAAATTTTTCATCATCATTGTTACAATATATTCCAGCCACAGGTGCAAAATTGGTAAATTCAAAAGAGAAAGGACAAGAGCAGGCATCACTTATTCTTGTAGACAGACTATTCGTGAGCATGACTGATGCTTGCCCCGATAATGCATTAATAGAATAAAGTTTATTCTGAAGAGGATGCCTCTCCGCTGCTGAGGAGCCATATCCAAACAGCTGTGAATTTGTCGAAAATAGCACTCCACTCAAATGAGAGATGCTTTGATTTACTTCAGTTACTGGTGTCACCATACCAAGGTTAGGATCATCGAAGTTTACATTAATGCTGAGTAGAAATGCTCTTGTCGAATCAGGGCCTAATTCTTCAAGGCTAAAATTACTCTGGTATGCATAAGCTAATGTTGGATTATTAGGGTCAATGGCAAAATCAAATATTCGTGTATTAAATGGACCACTATTAGGCGAATCTGGATTCCAGAATAAATCAAAGCGATTAATCAACTCAAATTCTTCAACGACACTAAATACTAAAATTTGATTCAGCTCGCGCTCATAACATAGGTACAGACCTTCAGGTGTACAGTCGCCAGCGTCTACTTTTAGAGTATCGACGATAGAGGCCTGACCCAAGCTTTCATAACTATTATCACTTTTTAGTCTGACGATAGCATTAGTATTTTCTTGTACACCGTAAATAAAATTATCCTTAGAGTTGAAGCCTGTCGCATCTAAAATAGCATTATCGTATCTATATATGGCACTTAGAAATGGAGGAACAAATGGGAAAGAAAGCGGTCTCGAAATAACTGTCCCATCTCCTACAATAGTCACTATCAGCAGCTGACCATCGCAACTAAACGTTTGCGCTAACACAGTAGATATATTAAACAAGGTACACCCTGCTAAAAGAAATATATGTCGTAATCCGATAATCATGTTGGACTTAAAAAATCATTTATTGCCGTATAAAGTTATGTATTAATCTTTCTATTGTCTGTGTTTTTATTTTGTACCCGTTTGAGTATCAGCATCCATGCTAATTTCACTTTCTCCCTTGGCGAGTCATTATTCACCTGATAACCGTTTCATTTTAAATCGGAGTACTGTATCGTGATTACGAGCCACTAATATCTGATCCGCTACTGACTTAATACTCCTGATCTGCCCATCCACTTTGAATCCAGAATCTTTGGTGGATATAGACTCGAATTCTTGATTGCCATTATTTCTCATCATCAGCCCATAGCTCGCATCATAAATTCCTGCTTCTGGTAATACGCCAAAGAGATTACCACCAGCGATGATGTCCAGATCTCCATCAGCATCTATATCGCATGTCTCTATGGCATAGAGGGGCGTTAGCTGAGCTTCTGCCGGTAGGAATTCTATCTTAAAATCTAAGGCATCGACTGCTTGGATGAGATACATTGACCTCAGCTCATTAGCCTCTAATACCAGCGCATCATCAAGTGATTCCTTTGAGAATATATCTTCCATTGTTGCAGACTTATAAGTCTCATAATCAGGAATGTTTTTACTAATGGTTTTGACCTGACTGGATAGATTGTGTCTTAGTGCATAAGGATAAGTCTTTCCATCTGCTGAGACATAAGCCATCACCCCTTCTTTTGATCCATTCTGGTCGAAGTCTTTATAGTATAATTTTATAGGCTGATCAGTGGATGCAGAGAATCTGGAATTAAGCCCATGATTACCTACTATGATATCGAGTCGGCCGTCTTGATTAATATCAGCTACGTGTAGCCTCTTCCACCATCCAGAACTATGAGAATAATCCCCTTTCATCTCTGTGAAGCCATCTTCTCTATTCAGGAATATTCTGATAGGCATAAACTCACCGATGATGACCAGATCATCCTTACCATCTCGATCCAGATCCGTAAATACTGCATCAGTCACCATACCGATATCTACCAACTCTGGTAATAACTCTTCAGTCTGATCACTGAAATTACCCTGACCATCATTCAGCAGTATATAACTGCTACAGGGGGCTCCGTAACGCCCTATTTTGACCCTCTCTCCTATGAATAAATCAATATCTCCATCTCCATCTATGTCAGATGAAGTCACAGTGGAAGTACTAATATTAGATTTCTCATTGGGTAATTTCTGATCAGACAGCGTGAAGCCACCGTGTCCATCATTGAATAAAAGGTGATCATATAGTATGGGCGAATAAGAACTGACATCCACACCGCCACTTGCCAAATAAATATCATCATGACCATCTCCATTAAAATCTGCAATCTCAATATCTGTATGTTCTGCATCCAGCAAAGAAATATCTCCATCAATCTGTAGTAGATATTCAGAAGCTGTGCCTTCATCGTATAAAATCGATGAATAAGAACCTTTAGAGCCTGTCAAAATAATATCTGAAATTCCGTTTTGATTTAAATCTGCTATTGCCATAGCAGGCGATTCTTGGCTCATCATATGATAGATGAGTCGCTCACGATTAAAATCACTGAATTGATTTTCAACATGTCTTAATGAAAGAGTATCAGCGAAGCTTACGATAGAAGCAGCAGTTTGCTCTCCTATAGTTTGTTTTTGTGCTGATTCAATTGAAATTAGTAATTCTTGATTGGCCGCTACATTCTTTTGCTCTGTGACTAATCCTGATTCCCATATGACACTTAGGTCCACTATCTCTTCTTGTCCTAAGCCAAAAGTTAAGCGTATATCAGAGCTTGACTGAAAGCCTCTGGCAGGCTGGACTTCTTGCATCAGTGTTTGCCCATTCTTTAATATTATCTGTACGACGGCTCCTATGGCGTTGATATTTTTATTTTTTCCAGCCAGTCTGATATTTAAATAATTAGAGCCATTCTGACTTGCTTGATTTTGGTATATGCTGGCAGGCATATTTATATTATTAATCACTAAGTCCAGGTCGCCATCATTATCGAGATCGCCATATGCTGCACCATTAGAGAAGCTCGGTGTATCCATATCTTCTTGATGGACACGCTCAAAGAGCATATTGGATTGATTTAGATAAAAATGATTCGGGATGGGATTAGAAGGAATGATGTCTATAAGTTCTTTATAATTGACACCTTCATCGCTGATGATGGAGCTCATGACTTTTTCATTCGCGATATAATTGAGGTAGTCTTGATTCGTCAAGTCTTTGTAGATGCCATTGGCTATGAATAAATCTTTATGAGTATCATTATTGATATCAAAAAATAAAGCACCCCAGCTCCAATCGGAGGCTTCCACACCTGCGAATCTTCCGATCTCACTAAAACTATTATTGCCTTGATTCAGGTGTAAAGTATTCCTGGTAAACTGATGGTGATATCCGTTCTTCACATTGAATTGGTATTTATTCCAGTCTTCAAAAGTGGTCACTGATTTTAAGCGCTCTTCATCGCTTGGCAGCATCTCTGTGACAAAAATATCCTGATACCCATCATTATTGATATCTGCCATATCAGCCCCCATTGATGCACCGCTGATGCTCTTCATTTGCTCAGTCAGAACTTCTTTAAATGTGCCATCTTTCTGATTGATATATAGATAGTCTCTTTCAAAAAAATCATTCGAAATGAATATGTCTTGCCAATAATCCTGATTCACATCACCGACTGTAATGCCAAGCCCAAAGCCTATGACACTGCCGTAAATGCCAGCCGCTTCACTGACGTCTGTGAATGTGCCTCCATCATTACGAAGGAGCTTATCGCCTCCTTTCTTATCTCGCTTATTTCGCTCATTCTTTCTCAGATTAAAACTACCGATGGCTTGGAAAGAATTATTCAGTAAATAGACATCTAAGTCTCCATCTCTATCATAATCAAAGAATGATGCGTGTGTCGAGAAACCTTCATCATTAAGTCCATACTCAGCGGCTGACTCTGTGAATGTCAAATCACCATTATTAATAAAGAGTTCATTCTCCTTATTATCACCTTCTATATCTCCCGAGTTACACACATAGATATCCAAGTAGCCGTCAGCATTAATGTCTATCATCGTCGTGCCTGTAGACCATGCCCGAGTGCCTCTGACATCTGCCGTAGATGTGATATCTCTAAATTTAAAATTCCCCTCATTAAGGTAAAGTCGGTTGCTATCCAGATTAGAGGTGAAATAAATATCACTTAGTCCATCATTATTTATATCCCCTATGGAGACACCACCGCCATTATAAAAATTTCGATATTTGTACACATTAAATTCATTAGTGTATACAAGGGTATTCTGAAAATCTATCCCTGTGTGATTGTCGTCCAATGAGTTCATCAAAGAAGGAACAGTCTCCTCCTCTTTCTGACATCCATACAGCAGACAAGCAGATAATATGACAATGATTATGCGGATCATCGAGAAGAAGATTTAGATGATAACTTATATCGTAAATCTTCTACTTTAACAACGACATCTTTTGTGTCTTTTGGATACATCAGGATTTGTCTATTGCCATCTATTTTGACGTAGCTGAAATAACCTTCCTTCCCTAAAGGCACTTCAATAAAATCATTACCAGGAAAAACATCTAAAAAATACTGCTGCAAGCTTTTCATTAATTCATCTGAATGATAATCATCATTCCAGATAGCCCACTTAGGATAGCTAAACTGAAAATCTAAACCTCGCATGATTAATGCTTCATCGAATATGCCATAGAAGAGCATCTCAATTTCATTCTTTTCTATCTCAATAGTTCCAGGTTCGATGCTATACATTGCATATTGATTCTTAGGACCTTGGGATACGACTTTGTCTTTATTAAGTTGCCAGCAGATATCATAGAATTGTTTACGCGTCATTCCTAATTCAAGATCAAAAATTAATTTCGTATTCTCTATATCAGTACTTAACTCTCGCTTCACATATTGATCGTACTCTGACTTACACGAGAAGAAACTAATCAGCACAATAATGAATAATCCTGTCTTGATTCTCATTGCTCTATATTAATTTGATATTTATATATATTTTTGTTTCTGATTCCTATATAATATTCATTTTGATCTATCGGCAGAATAGAATTTATCTCGCCTTCGATATTTAGATGATGCGTTTTACCATATTGATATCCATCATCAGTCTTTATGCCTTGTATTAATAATCCTGTAGAAGCGTCTTGTCGACCGTACTGAGGCTTGAATTTATAATGATTGCCGCCTATTAGAATGTCATTGACACCATCACCATTCGCGTCATGGACTGCGATGGCATGGACAGAAGAATATTGTGCTTCTGTGGGTAATGGCTCTCTCCTGAAATGATCTTTCTCATTGAAGAATATACATGACTCTAGCAGATCCAATGTTTGGATTTCAGCTGTATCTACTTCTATCATATCATGGAGGGCTGCTGCAGCATAGTCCTTATATTGGTCAAATGTTTTCTTGATGATCGGCACCCTCATGAAAAGCTCTTCGAAGTCTTGTATTGGATAATAGTCTCCATCACGCTTTTTCAAAAGTAATTGATCGACTTTACCATTGCCATCTATATCCTTGACTAATAATGCATGATGCTCATCGAAATATCCATTAGTGCCCATATTAGCTGCTATGATATCCTGATCGCCATCTGAATCTACATCAGCTATATAGAGCGCTTGCCATAAACCTCTGGTGTCAGCCAGCTGATAATCCTCCGTGATATCTCTAAGTCTCTTATCTTGATATGTCATTATCTTTATACCCATCCACTCACCAGCTATGATGATATCCGCTCTTCCATCGCCATTGATATCCGCTATAGCTGATGATGTTAATGTACCGATGTCCTTTAATTCTTCTTTCTCTATTTGGCTAAATCCTCCCTGCTGATCATTCAGATATACGTAGAGGCTCCCTGGTAGCCCATAGGTATTATGAGTCATGGGCTCTGTTATGACTACGTCAGTATAACCATCACCATTGATATCGCCTGATGAGACACTGCTGCTGATGATCGGCTTTTGGAATGTGATGGCCTCTTCTGCTATAGTGTAGTTATCCTGACCATCATTAAGGAGAATCTTATCGTGCAGTTCTGTCGAATAGGGGGTGAACATCCTCGTACCATGAGCTAAGTAGATATCCATATCGCCATCATTCTCTACATCTAATAATTCTATATCGCTGACATAAGAGTATGACAACTTTTTCTCTGATGATACAGATTTAGATTTATGATTACTTAAGTCTAATGAGATAGTTTGATTTCCTTTAGTGCCTCCTATGAGCAGTGAATTTAGTGCTTTTGTATTAGACTTATTCAGCACCATTACTGGCTCTGGAAGTGTGGCCATATAGGGGATAAGTGGATCACGGTTAAAATCACTTGGATGGTTTACTGTAGATTGGTAAGCTATACTTTCCATTCTTTCGACTTGGATCAGGCTTGTATCATTGCTTTGTTTCAAAACATACACTTTGTCGCTTGTTGCTTTTTCTATAGTAATGTATTGATTTGTGCTTACTTCGGTCATCCGCTGCATGGCTCCATCTGGCCACCTGATGATTAGGCTATCTAAATGTTCTCCGACAATAGGGCCTATTCCCATGCTCAGCTTGTGTGACACTGAGCTCTGAAAGCCTTTATAAGGTATCTGTTCTATCATCATAGTACGCTCGCCTTCATAAGCTATTATCTGAGCTCCGATTGCAGACGTATTTTGATCATTAGACTTCAGCGTGAATCCGATCCAGCCGTGCTTCTGGCCGTTGCTTGTATTTTCCAGTATGAAAGCGGGGTCATCGACATTAGAAATGACCATGTCTAAGTCGCCATCATTATCTAAGTCCCCATAAGCGCTTGCATTGCTGAAGCTGACTGGCATATCTGACCATTGAGTCGATTGATCTGTGAAAGCACCATGACCATCATTATGGAATATGGCATTTTGAATTCGTTCTGATGGCATGAGATCAATTAAGTCAGCTAATGCGTCATTCTTATTCTTGATTAATTGTTGCAGCTTCCCTTCGTCAGACATATAGTTCAAGTAGTCTCGATCTAAAAGATCTTTGCCAATGCCATTGCTGATAAACAAATCTTTATGTCCATCTTGGTCTATGTCTATGAATAGCGGCGCCCAGCTCCAGTCTGTTGCATCCATATGATTCATTCTGGATAGATCTGTAAATCGATTTCCTTGATTTGAGAATAGCATATTTCGAGAGAACTGATGATAATACCCCTGCTTAGTGCTGTTCAGATATTTCTCCCACGAGTCATAGACAGCTTTGGTCTTTTTTCTTTCTATTGATTGAGGTAGCATCTCTGCCACAAAGATATCTGGTCTTAGATCATTATTAAAGTCAGCAGCGTCTGCTCCCATAGAACCAAGTGGAAAGCTGGAAAAGTACTGCTCTCCGACTTCCTTAAATCCCTGACCAGCTTGATTCAGATAGTAATAGTCCTTTTCAAAAAAATCATTGGCTACGTATAGATCGATGTATCCATCCTGATTGAAGTCACTCGCCGCAATGCCGAGTCCAAAACCTATTCCACTGCTGTAAATACCAAGCTCAGTGGACCGATCAATAAATCGCCCTCCTTCATTCACCATAAATTTATTACCATCGGAACTGGCTATATCTCGCTGCCCTTTTATCAGATCATATCCTCCCACACTCTTCAACGAATTATTTAATAAATAACAATCCAAATCTCCATCACGATCAAAATCAAAAAATACAGCATGGATGGAAAGTCCCAAAATATCAAGCCCATATGCAGCAGCTTGATCTTCAAATACGAAATCGCCTTGATTGATAAATAATTGATTACGCCGATTTTGATCAGACGGAGGACCAGCCTTGCAGACATATATATCTAGTAGTCCATCAGCATTAATATCCACCATGCTGACACCTGTACACCAGCTATCAGAAGAGGCTGTATGAGAGCCTTCAGTGACATCCTTAAAAGTAAAATCGCCAAGATTCTGATACAGTTGATTATCCACTTGATTTCCCGTAAAGAAAATATCTTCTAAACCGTCATTATTGAGATCGCCTATGGCGACACCTGAGCCATTATAAAAATTTCGATAAGTATATGGATTAATAGAATCGGTATAGACGAGGCGATTGTTAAAATCTATCTCAGTATCCGTCCTCATGGTGAGCAAATAAGATTGGTTTTCAGGATCCTCTTGGCATCCAATACAAAGGAAGCAAAGTCCACAGAAGTAAAGGAATGATAATCGCATATATTATCTTGAGTTCGATTACAAGGAATTATCTTAAACTACTAATTTTCAATTAAAGAATTTCGATACTGCTTATATAAAATCGAAGCCCTTGTATTTCCCCTTATTCCCCAATGGCAACAGCCTTACTTATATCGATAAACGATTGGCAATCCATTTACCCATTTATATAAAATCAAATTTCAGATAATTAAAAATCGAATTCAGTATTCAAGAGATAAAAAAAGGGTTGCTCTGTGAAAGAAACAACCCTTTATATTATTTAAGAATCTCTGGATTTAGTATCCAGGATTCTGCGTCAATGTTCCATTAGCCGCTTGTATGGCATCGAATGGAATCGGGAAAATATTCACATGTGAGTCAGAAACTGGCTTCTCCCACCAAGTACCGTTGAAGGCATCGAATCTGATCAAATCAGTCCTTCGCACAGACTCAGCAAACATTTCTCTACCTCTTTCTGCTAAGAACATGTCAGCCGTCATACCTGACATAGGTCCGACACCTGCTCTAGCTCTGATGACATTCACATCTGGCTCAGCGAGTGACCAGTCACCTGCCGCTCTAGCTCTTGCTTCACCTCTGATCAAATATACTTGACCTAATCTGATCACAGGATAATCATTATCCATTTCTGGTCTTCCTAATAATTTATAACTAAATTTTGCTGGTCTTGCACCTGCTTCACGTAGATAGTTAGGTGCTAACTCATTGATCTGAGGCGTGTAATTAAGAACAATATCCTCATCATCAGCTGCAAAATCTAAGATCGCAGAGCCGCCAAAATCAGTCTGAGGTCCTACTAAGAAATTATTATCCCTCCTTTTATCACCTGCCTCATAAGAGTTATAAAACTCTTCAAGCGTCGCATATCCATTCCACGGCTGAGAATCAAAGTTATAAGTAAACTGACTGGAGTAGTGAAGATTCATCATTGCGAAGTTCATCCCAGTAGCATTGACTTCATCGTATTCTATGGTGAAGATATGCTCAGGGTTACCTTGATTATTCGCTGCAAATACGGCTGCGTATCCTTCCAGCATGGCTGGGTCTGAATCTACCGCTGGTCGCTTACCTAAATTAGTCACTTCACATCCATCTCCACATAACTGATATACACCACTGTCAATAATATAGCTTGCAGCAATTTCTGCTTCTTCATATCGAGAAGTGCCCGTATATACTTCTGCATTTAAATAAAGCTTAGATAATATTCCTAATACGCCATATGTGTTCAGCCTGTAAGCATTAGGGTCAACACTTAATGCACTGCCAGAAAGATCCATATCAGATGTGATGGAACTTACTCCTAATGCCGCTAACAATTCGCTCTCTACAAAATCAAATACTTGCTGTCTATCTACTTGCGGTGCGTCATCTGCAGGAGTTGTGACGATCTTTACATTGCCAAACATATCCAATAATCTAAGGTAAAAGTAAGCTCTAAGGCCTCTGATTTGAGCTTCACCATTAGCATCCAGACCATCCCTAAGTAATTCATTACAGGTATTAATCCCACCATATGCCTGATTCCATGAGTTATTGATGATACCATTCGTGGCATCATAAGTATGCTGATGCATTTGTATCAGTATGCCTCCATCAAACCAGTCACCACCTTTCGCTCCGATGACCATTTCATCAGAAGGTAATTCCTGTATGCTATAGTGTCCAAAGTGCCCTGCAGATCCATCTCTCAACTTTCCAAAAGCACTGGCTAAAGGACCGCCACCTTGTCCAGGTCCACCTGTAGATATCCCATCTATGGATATATCTTTAGTGATATCTCCGACTAAGTTTTCTTCCAGATCAGTACAAGAATAAATAAGGAATAATGATAATGTGGCGAGTATAAAAATTGATATTTTTTTCATCTTTTAATCTCTTTAAAAATTTTAAAAATTCAGTGACACCCCTAGCGTCACTGCTCTTGCAGCGAAATAATTATTTCTTCTGTCTAATCCTGGAGACAATGGATCAGCTCCTGATACAAAATTGGCAGCTGTACCACCATTTCCAGCAGCACCTAAATCAGTCAACGCTGGTTCAGGATCTGTACCTGTATAGTTTGTAATGACAAAAGGATTACGCACATTTAATGTAACACCAACTGCAGAAAATACTCCTGTATCAGATAAATTAAAGTTTCTACCTACAGTAAGGTTATCCAACTTTATAAAATCAGCTTTCTCCACATATAAAGAACTAAAACGTGCCTCAGTTAGATTTGGTTGTCTCAAACTGGTATTTACATAATTATAAGATGACTGAGATGCTATGATTGGCTCATAAAAAGCTCTGAACGTATTCACTAAGCTATGCCCAAATGCCCCTCTAAAGAAAGCATTGACAGTCCAGTCTCCTATCGTCAAGGCATTAGTCCATCCAAATTCTAAATCTGGTATACCATTTCCTAATACAGCAAAATCTGCGTTTTCATCTAAGGCCTGTGCCTGTCCAGTATTCAGCATTCCATCACCATTGATGTCTGCAAGCTGGGCTGTACCATCATCATTGACGCCTTCGAATACAGGTCCCCATATCGTACCTATCTCTTCACCGACCGCTACTCTGATAACTTCCGTTTGATTTTGTCCAGGAGAACCCAGATTCGCTCTGATATCATTATCAAGGACAAATTCTTGAAGAACCGTCTTATATGTAGATAATACAATACCAGAAGTCCAATTAAAATTATCATTGTCTATGATATCATAGTTTAAGGCTAGCTCTAATCCTTTTGTATTCAGCTTACCAGCATTTTCTATTCTTGTATCTACACCAAATTCTGTAATGTCGACAGTCCGAGAAATGATAAAATCAGAGATGTCTCTATTGTAGAGATCTAACGTACCGTTAAATTTACCCCTACCAAACTCCACACCGAGATTTGTCTCTGCTTTCTGTTCCCATTTGAGATCAGGATTAGCTGCTCTCTGCAGCGTGGTTGTCACACCTCCCGTTGCATCATTATTGATCTGTCTGATCTCTTGTGACAGCCCAGTTTCTCTAGGTAATGCTCCAGTGACACCGTATCCAAGTCTGACTTTAAAGAAGTCAAAGCCTCCAAGATCTACGAATTCATTTAAGTCCACACCTACACCGATAGATGGAAATAGACCCCATCGATTCTCAGCACCAAGCTTAGAAGATCCTTCTCTTCTTAATGAAGCATTGAAGAAGATGCCATCATTCAAGACTACATTAGCTCTTGCGAAGAATGCAATGATTTTATCATCAGGGCTTGCATTAGAATTTGCTTGAATAAAGCCTTCATTCTGCAAATCCTGTGAAGATTCAATCTGGTTAGAAAAATCAAGATCATTATTTGGAAAATCACCAATCTCAAAAAACTGATCTTGAAAGTTTAACTGTTGATAAGAATAACCCCCAATTAATGTCAACCCTAAATTATCACTAAGTGATGATGTATATGTTCCAAATAATTCATATAGATTAAAGGAATTTCTTTGGTCATATAATCTTGATAATCCTTTTCTTGTAGGTGATGTCGCACCTCCTCTGAATAACGAAGTCGTAGGATAAGATTGTCTAGTGTCCAATGAAACATTCTGTTGTGCAATACGACCACTAATTTTTAGATTATCATTGATGTTATAATCAGCATTAGCTCCATAATTAAACTCTCTTCTCTGACCTGTATTTCTATTCTGCTGAATCACGGAAACAGGGTTAAAACTGTCGAATAATCCTAATGTTTCAAAAAATCCACCGAATTGATCAGAATTAAACTGAAACGGTGCGTCAGCTCCATTAACTGGTGCAGTAGGATTATAAATAATGGCGTATCTAAGAGCTTCCTGAAATCCAAAATCTTGATCTCTTTTAGTATAAGAGGTATTAAAGGAAAGGTTCAACTTATCATTCAATGCTCTTGTAGAAAAATTAAGTCTGGTGTTAAACTGATCAAAGCCAGTATTTTGTAAGATCCCATTGACTTCTCTAAGGTTAGCAGAGATTCTATATGAAGATGCACCTGATCCGCCTGAAGCTGCTACATTATGAATCTGATTAAATCCACTTCTTGTGACTTCATCGATCCAGTCTGTATCACTCCCTAAGTTAGTACCTCCTGTCGCAATAAATTCTTGCGCATTCATCACAGGAATTCCATTTACTGGTGATGATGTACCGACCTGTCCATTGTAGGTGATTTTTATTTCGCCTTCTTTTCCTTTTTTGGTGGTGACGAGTATGACTCCAGATGATCCTCTTGAGCCATATATGGCTGCAGCAGAGCCATCCTTAAGAACATTGATATCTTGAATATCGTTAGGATCTACATTATCCAGAGACGCTCCGACGATACCATCTATGACAATAAGTGGTTCTGCTCCAGCTCCAACTGTAGAAATACCTCTAAGTCTGATCGTACTTGAGGAGTTAGGGTCACCCCCTCGATTATAGACTTGTAAGCCTGCCACTTTACCTTGAATCAGCTCAGCAGGATCATTGATCGGTCCTTTGTTGAATTCTTCTTCTCCAACTTTTACCACTGCAGAAGTGACTTCTTTTTGTCTTTGCGATCCGTAACCAGTGACTACGATCTCGTCCAATAGTTCTCCATA
>ENA-ORXT01000713-ORXT01000713.1-marine-metagenome-genome-assembly--contig:-NODE-713-length-50669-cov-5.374862_pt1 | contig 50669 bp, 42 predicted proteins | sample MGYA00237868_ERZ511482 | MGnify/ENA metagenome assembly ERZ511482
CGAGGCGGTCGCTGGGCGCTCCCTTCGGCGGGTCCGGAGGCCCACGCCCTACCAAGGTCGCGAACTCCTCGACCCGTGTTCAGGGAAAAAGGCCATGCTTCGCTTAACCAAGCGTCATTGATCCTAGCCCTGCTGCAGTCCGTGGCAGGCCTTGAACTTTTTCCCGCTTCCACAAGGACAGGGGTCGTTCCGTCCAGCCTTGGGTGTCTCGCGACGGATGGGCAGGGTGATCTGTGGCTTGGCTGGCTCTGGCTCCGCCTCGGGTTCGGGCTCTCCACCCATGCCGAGACCCGCAGGCATTCCGCCGGGGCCCGCATCAGCCGGCCCGGACTCTTTGATCTTCATCTGGGCGAGGAACTGCTCGAACTGCTCCAGACTGGTGGTCGTGCGGAACAGGTTCCGAAGTACTTCGGTCTTGATGGTGTTCATCAGGGTGCCGAAGAGAGCGAAGGCCTCGACCTTGTACTCGACAAGCGGATCCTTCTGACCGTACTGACGTAGACCAACCCCCTCCTTCAGGGAGTCCATCGCGTAGAGGTGCTCCTGCCAGAGGCGGTCGACTGCCTCGAGAATGATGTGCCGCTCGAGGTGCTCGAGATGCTCGGGGTCCTCGTGCGAGTTTTTCATCTCGTAGGTCTCGCGGACAAGACCGAGCAAAAATTCGATGTTCTCATCGGTGCTACGCGTGATGAAGGCGGCTTCCTCTTCGCTGAGACCTAGAGGGAAGGTTCCGGAGACCCATTCGTAGAGTTCCTGATAGTCGGCGGTTTCGTCCTCGGGCTGGGCGTCCTCGCCGAGATACTCGGTGACCTTGAGCGGGATCGCTTCCTCCATGGCCTCCATCACCAGGGCGTGAGGGTCGATGGAGTTGATGATCTCGTTGCGGTAGCCGTAGACGACTTCCCGCTGCTGGTTCATGACGTCGTCGAATTCGAGGACCCGTTTGCGCCAAGTGTAGTTGCGCTGCTCGACCCGCTTCTGCGCCGTCTCGACGCTCTTGTTGAGCCAGGGGTGCTCGAGCTCCTGGCCTTCTTCGAGACCGAGGCGCTCCATCATGGAGGTCATTCGGTCGGCAGCGCCGAAGTTGCGCATCAGGCTGTCCTCGAAGCTGATGAAGAAGCGGCTCTCTCCGGGATCACCCTGACGGGCGCAACGGCCGCGCAGCTGGCGATCAATGCGGCGACCTTCGTGGCGCTCGGTTCCGAGGACAAAGAGTCCGCCGCTCTCGGCCACACCTGCGCCCAGCTTGATGTCGGTGCCTCGACCGGCCATGTTGGTCGAAACGGTCACGGCTCCGGGCTGTCCGGCAGCTGCGACGATCTCGGCTTCCTGACGGTGGAACTTGGCGTTGAGAACGGAGTGCTGGATCTTGGCCTGCTTGAGCAGGCGCGAGAGGTGCTCGGACGCCTCGACGGAGGCCGTGCCCACGAGCGTCGGCTGACCGGAGTCCTGCTTCTCCTTGATGAGAGCGACCACCGCGTTGAACTTCTCCCGCTGCGTCTTGTAGATGCTGTCGTTGTTGTCGATCCGCGCAATCGGGCGGTTCGTGGGAATCGGCAGAACGTCGAGCCCGTAGATGTCGTGGAACTCGGCGGCGTCGGTCTCGGCGGTGCCGGTCATGCCGGCGAGCTTTTCGTAGAGGCGGAAGTAGTTTTGGATCGTGATCGTCGCGAGGGTCTGCGTCTCGCGGTCAATCTTGACGCCTTCCTTGGCTTCGACGGCCTGGTGGAGTCCGTCGCTCCAGCGGCGGCCGGGCATCTCGCGACCGGTGTTTTCATCGACGATGACGACCCGCTGGTTGCCCTGTTCATCGGCGGAGACGACGTATTCCTTGTCGCGCTCGTAGAGGCAGAAAGCCTTGAGAAGCTGGGAGATGTTGTGGATGCGCTCGGCCTGAACGTCGAGGCTCTCCTGCAGAGCCTGCTTCTTGGCGAGGCGATCCGCCTCGGTCTCTCCGGCAAGTCCGTCGATCTCGGAGTAGGCTTCCGCCAGATCGAGCAGCGTGAAGGCGTCGGGGTCGTCGGGGTTGAGAAAGAGACGGCCCATCTCGGACAGGTCGGCATCGTTGGTCTTCTCGTCGAGCGTGAAGTACAGCTCCTCCTTGATTTCGTAGAGTGCCTTCTTCTGGGGGTCGTTGTAGAGCGCGAGTTCGGCACCCTCGATCGCCTTGCGATACTCGGCCTCCTCCATGGCGCGCATGAGACCCTCGTTGCGAGGCTCGCCCATCTTGACCTTGAGCAGCGTGCGTCCGCCTTCCTCGACCTTGCCGTCGGCAAACTCCTGGGTGGCGTCCTTGACCAGTTGATCGACGAGGTTGGACTGCTTCTTGACCAGCTGCTGGACGAGCGGCTTGAATCGGTCGTACTGGTGGGTGGAGACGGCGACCGGACCACTGATGATGAGAGGCGTGCGCGCCTCGTCGATCAGCACGGAGTCGACCTCGTCAATAATTGAGAAGTAGTGGCCACGCTGGACCTGGGCGTCCTTCGAGGAAGCCATGCCGTTGTCGCGGAGGTAGTCGAAGCCGAACTCGCTGTTCGTGCCGTAGGTGATGTCGGCGAGATACTGAAGGCGTCGCGTCACCGGATCCTGATCGTTCTGGATGCAGCCGATGGTGAGGCCGAGGAACTGGTAGAGGGCGCCCATCCACTCGGCATCGCGTCGGGCGAGGTAGTCGTTGACCGTGATGACGTGCACCCCGCGGCCGGTGAGGGCGTTGAGGTAGACGGGGAGGGTCGCCACGAGGGTCTTTCCTTCACCGGTCGCCATCTCGGCGATGTTACCGCGGTGCAGGCAGATGCCCCCGATAAGCTGGACGTCGAAGTGAATCATCTCCCAGCCGAGCGGCTGGTCGCAGACCATGGACTCGGTGCCGCAGAGGCGCCGGGCGCCGTTCTTCACGACGGCGAAAGCTTCGGGAAGAATCTCCTCGAGGATCGCCTGTTCCTTGGGGCTGAATTGAGGAGCGAGTTTGTCCCATTCTTCGCGGGCAACGTCGATGCGGGTTCGAAGTTCGTCGTCGGAGGCACTCGCTACAGCAGACTCGGAAAGGGAGTCGGCGTCGAGCTGAGGGAAGTGGACCTTCAGTTCGGCGAGTCGCTGGCCGACGGCGCGACCGACGTCCTTGAGTTCGGCGGTTTCGGCCAGTTGCAGGCGGCGCCCGGCGATGAAGTCGGGTTCGTGAAAGGCGCGAAATCGAGCCTGCCATTCCGCCGTGCGCTCTTTGAGAGCCTCGACTGGCTCGGATTGGAGCTTTTGCTCGAACTCGTTGATACGATCAACGATCGGCGTGAGGCGTTTGACAGTGCGCTCGTTTTTCGAGCCGACGATTTTGGTCAGGATCCACTTGATCATGCTTCGGTCAGGGTAGGGGAGGTGTGAGTTCTCCCCGGAGCCGTCGGGAGGAGGCGCTGATCATCGACCGACCTTAAGCACCTTGCAAGGTGCTTTCAGGGGAAAGGGAACAATAGCGCGAGGAGCAAGGTGGCTCAATGCCAGCGTTTCGGGTAGACTTGGAAATGGCAGGATTCCGACAGCCCGAAGAAGTCCTTGCTCGGTTTCCCTGGGGAGCGCATCCAGTTCTTGTCTGTGTTCTCTTCGCCCATTGCGATTTCTCGGGGGCAATTCGGTGGGGCTGGACTCATGACGATCGATACGTCCCCGATGGCGTTGGTTCTGGTCGCACAGCTCCACGCCCGCCAAGTGGTCTTTTCCGATAGAAAGAGAAGGAGGGGGGCGGCGTCTCGCCGGTCAGCGAAGGCTCTGTTGACCGGCGGGACGCCGGTCCCCCCCTTTTGTGAATCGTCGTTCCGCGGGCGATCTTGGGCGCGACCATTTACTTGTTTCGACGAGCGCGTGAAGGACAAATCGCCGCAGGGCTGCTGCGCGCAACTGAGTCGGTTTACGACTAGACCGCGGCCGGCTTCTCCTCCTCGGCAGCTGTGGCCGGCACGCCGTGGCGTTTGAGGAACTCCGCCGCGAGTTCGCGGTAGCGAATGGCACCGCGACCTTTCGGGTCATACTCGAGAATGGTCTCCGCGTGGCTGGGAGCCTCGCTGATCTTGACCGTTCGGGGGATGATGGTGTCGTAGATAGTCTCGGGAAAAACTCGCCGGACGTCATCCACGACGTCCTGGGAAAGACGGGTGCGAGTGTCGAACATCGTCATCACGATGCCTTCGATGAAGACTCGGGGGTTGGCTCCGGAGCCGCGGATCATCTCCACGACCTGGACAATCTTGGAAAGTCCCTCGAGACCGAAGTACTCGCACTGGATCGGCACGAGCACCTCGTCGGCCGCACCGATGGCGGCGGTCATGAGAATTCCGAGGGAAGGAGGGGTATCGAGCACCGCGTAGTCGTAGCGTCTCGACTCGATGAGCGGGTCGAGCATATGGCGGAGCGTCTCCAGGTGATTGTCCGACTGCGCGAGATCAACCTCGCAACCCGCAAGGTCCATGTGGGAGGGAACAAGATCGAGGCCGGGACGCCCGGTCGCCACGATGGTGTCTTCGAGTTTCTGTTCTCCGATGAAGGATCGGTAGAGGCTCGTGCCCGGCTCGGAAACGACACCGAGAGCGCTGGTCGAGTTCGCCTGCGGGTCGAGATCAAGGAGCAGCACCCGCTGACCCGCCTCGACGAGGGCGTGCGAAAGGTTCATCGAAGTGGTCGTCTTGCCGACGCCGCCTTTCTGGTTGGAGATCGCGATTACCTTCATGGATGGGCAGTGTGCACCATGCGCCCAGCTTTCGACCGCTGCCAACCGAAAACGCGTTCGGGTTTGGGTGAGGGGGGCGACATGGTGCGGGCGTCCCGCAATCGTCCCGACGGTGCGGGACTCCTACACGGTATTAGGTGGACCAACGGTCGAGAGCGAGGATTTCACGGTCGTTCTTTTGTTGATGGTCGAGGTGGGCGGAAGACCAGCGATATTGGGTGGGATCTTGGCGAATGTTTGCCTCCACGGGGTTCCGTTCGACATAACTGATCATGCCGGAAACGGTTTCATGCTCACGAAGCCGATGGTCGTGATAACCCTGCAACCAGGCGATCTCCTCACCCCGTTTGCGCGCTGGAAATGAGATCCGTCTCAGGAGCCAGTTCATCACCTTGTCGAGTTCATGATGTCGTTGAGTCAGAAAATGATGAAAGTGGTCCGGCATCACGACGAAGGCATGGAGCCAGTACCGCTCCTCAGCACGCCCTGATAGAATGGCTTCCACCGCCTCGTCTCGTTGCCGCTCCGAGAATTCGGCTGGCCGGACCAATGTCTTCGTCACCAAGAAGGTCGCCCCATACTCCAGCGAGCGCCCCTTGCGAAGGTCGCCAGCATGAGGCGCCCTCTTCCCCCCTTCACCTTCCTTCATCCGTTCGATTGTAGGAGTCCCGCACCGTCGGGACGATGAGAAACTGTGGAATCAGAGCGGTTCTCCGGGAACGAGTTTGACCCCGAAACTGCAGTCTGCCGGCATCGCATAGATAGTGGGTATTTTCGACCCCTCCCACTCTTTGCGAATCACCGACTCGACAGTTTCCTCTGATCCGCTGGTTTTGGTTGAACCCTCAATCCCGACAACGACCTCAGACACAAGGTCGAGGGGGAACGGGCCGACGACGCCTTTCGGCGCGTTGGGCAACTGAGAAAGTTTTGAAAATACTCCGAAAGCCCGGTATTCGCGTTGCCATTCCCAATCCAAAGATTTCGTAGTCGCCAGTTTCATCTGGGCTGGAATCGATTCGGCTCCTGTCGGGATTTCATCCCAGCGTATTCGCGCTTGTTGGTATTTCACCTTTGCGACTGGAGGGGCGTGGCCAATATTATTCCACCATTCGTGAGCCGTTTTCAACCCGATGGCAAAACCATGAAATCCCGTTGCATACAAGGACCACAAGAGCGCGATGTCTGGACGGTCAGATAGTGAGATCGTGCCAATATCTTTGCTCACTCGCTGAACATAGCCTTCTACCCGAGCTGATTCCTGAAATTCCGGGTGAACCTCTGAGATGGGAGGCACTTTTGCCAGAAGGCTTTCTCCTAGAGCAGGTCTCATCTCAAACCGATCGTCAAGTTCATTGAAGGGTGTGAATCGCAGGGTTCGCTCTTTTACAGCAAAGGTGAGCGCCTGCCTTTCTGGCGGGATCGCATGATTGTCTCCCGCATAGTACTTCCAGAGAACAGATGGGAAGTGTGGGTCGAACTGCTTCACAACTGTTGAGGTAAGCGCTCCAGAGTTGGAAAAGCAACGATGGCCGCAATCGTTCTACGGCAAAAAAAACCGGGCGCCCCTTTCGGGAGGCCCGGCCTTCAAGTGGTTGTCGCTACCGACGGACTACTTCTTACCCAGCGCCTGCTGGGCGGCTGCCAGGATCGCGACGGGGATCCGGCGCGGGGAGCAGCTGACGTAGTCGAGGCCGATGTCGGCGCAGTATTTGACGGAGCGAGGCTCGCCACCGTGCTCGCCACAGATGCCCATCTTCATGCCCTTGCGGGTTTTCCGACCGAGCTTGACGGCCATCTCAATGAGCTGTCCAACACCTTCCTGGTCGACGACCGCGAAGGGGTTGTCGCCACAAATGTCCTCGTCGGCATAGACGGGGAGGAAGGTCGAGGAGTCATCCCGGCTCATTCCCATGGTGGTCTGGGTCAGGTCGTTGGTACCGAAGCTGAAGAAGTCGGCGTGCTCGGCGATCTTGTCGGCGGTCAGGGCTGCGCGGGGAATCTCGATCATCGTTCCGATCGTGTACTTCACCTGGCTCTTGTTGAGTCCGGCGGCCTTGATGCACTCGGCGCCGACCTCTTCGATGATGAGCTTCTGGTGCTCGAGTTCCTTGGCGAAGCCGACAAGCGGCACCATGATCTCCAGCACGGGCTTGATCTTGCCCTTGCTGTCCTTCTGCACCTTGATGCCGGCGTTGAAGATGGCGCGGACCTGAGCGGCCGTGATGTCGGGATCGACGACGCCGAGACGGCAGCCGCGGAATCCCAGCATCGGGTTCTCCTCGCCCATGGAGTGGACGCGGTCGGTGAGCTTCTTGGGCGTGGTCTTGAGCTTCTTGGCAAGCGCCTTGATCTGAGCCGCGTCGTGCGGGAGGAACTCGTGAAGAGGAGGATCCAGCAGACGAATGGTCGCGGGGCGACCGGCCAGAGCTGTGAAAATGCCGACGAAGTCGTCGGTCATGTATCCCTGAATCTTCTTGAGTGCGGCATTCTTGTCCTTGTCGTTGTCCGCAAGAATCATGGCGCGCACCGAGTCGATGCGGTTGCCGGTGAAGAACATGTGCTCGGCGCGGGTCAGGCCAATGCCTTCTCCACCGAAGGAGATGGCTTCCTTGACCTGATCGGGGGTGTCCGAGTTGGTGCGGACGCCGATCTCGCGGGCCTTGTTGGCCCAGCCCATGAGGGTCGTGTACTTCTTGAAGATCTCCGACTTCTTGGCAGAAGCCTTGCCTTCGACAAGGCCCTGGATGACCTGGGACTCAGCAGTCTTGAGCTCGCCTGCGTAGATGGCGCCGGTGGTTCCGTTGATGGAGATCCAATCGCCTTCCTTGAGCGTCTTGCCGGCCGCCTTGACAGTTTTGGTGCCGTAGTCGATCTGGACTTCCGCAGCACCGCAGACGCAGATCTTGCCCATCTGACGCGCCACGAGGGCCGCGTGAGAGGAGACACCTCCGCGAGAGGTGAGGATGCCTTCGGCGGCGATCATTCCGCGGAGGTCTTCGGGCGAGGTTTCCTGACGGGTGAGAATCACTTTGTCGCCCTTGGCAGCGGCTTTCACGGCGTCGGGCGCGTGGAAGTAGATGCGCCCGGAAGCAGCTCCGGGTCCGGCGGGAAGTCCCTGGCCGATCTTCTTGGCAGCCTTCTCGGCCTTGAGGTCGAAAATGGGAGCGAGGATGTGAGTGAGGTCTTCGGCGGGGATCCGCTTGAGAGCCTCTTCCTGCGTGATGAGCTTCTCTTTCACCATGTCGATGGCGATGTGCACGGCGGCGAGGCCAGTACGCTTGCCGTTGCGGGTCTGGAGCATCCACAGCTTATTGTCCTCGACGGTGAACTCGCAGTCCTGCACGTCGCGGAAGTGCTTCTCGAGGATCGTGCGAACCTCGAGGAGGTGCTTGTAGGGCTCGGGAAGGTCCTTGGCCATATTCGAGACTTCCTTGGGCGTACGCACGCCGGCGACGACGTCCTCGCCCTGAGCGTTGACCAGGTACTCGCCGTAGAAGACGTTCTTGCCGGTGGCCGGGTCACGGGTGAAGCAGACTCCGGTGCCGGAAGTCTTGCCGGTGTTGCCGAAGACCATGGCCTGGACGTTGACGGCGGTTCCCCAGGCGGCGGGGATGTTGTACTTGCGGCGGTAGACCTGCGCGCGGTCGTTCTCCCAGGAGTTGAACACGGCACTGACGGCGCCCCAGAGCTGGTCCATCGGCTTCTGCGGAAAGTTCTTCCCGGTGCGCTCCTTGATGAGCTTTTTGAAGGCTTCGACGATGGCCTTCATGTCGTCGACGGTGAGCAGCGAGTCGTCCTCGACGCCGCGCTTCTTCTTGAACTTGGAAAGGATGATCTCGAAGGGATCGTGGCCCTTGTCCTTGGCCTCTTCCTCGACACCCATGACGACCTCGCCATACATCTGGAGGAAGCGACGGTAGGAGTCGTACGCCATGTGGGGGTTGCCCGTCTTCTTGGCCAGAGCCTCGACGACGCGGTCGTTGATGCCGAGGTTGAGGATGGTGTCCATCATGCCGGGCATGGACTCGCGAGCGCCGGAGCGGACCGAGAGAAGGAGGGGATTCTCCAGATCGTCGAACTTCTTGCCCATGGCCTTTTCAATCTTGGCAAGGTTGGCTTCGATCTCCTTGGCGAGGGTGGCGGGGTATTTGCGTCCGTTCTTGTAGTAGGCGGTGCAGACTTCCGTGGTGATGGTCATGCCGGCAGGGACGGGGAGTCCGATGCGGCACATTTCGGCGAGGTTCGCACCTTTGCCTCCGAGGAGAGATTTCTGGGAGCCATCGCCATCGGTGGCGGACTTGGATCCGAAGAAATAGACGTGTTTCCTGCCGCGTGAGGCGGTCTTTTTGCGCTTGGTGGCCATGACTGAATAGTGTGTGTGTCGACGGGGAGAAAGACAGCTTCCCGAGTGGTGCTGCCCAACTGGAACGGCGACCCTAACAGGGAACCTAGTGACGTCAATCGGGTGGATCCCTCCTTGGGTTCCCACCTTCCGAAGCTCGCGTTTGGTCCCTCTGACGGGGTCGTGGAACTATTCTCCGTCAACGATGCGGTAGACTCCACCCTTCCAGTCGAGGACGAGTATCTCGCCTTGTGCATCGGGGCAGAAGGCGGTCGGCTGCACCCCTTTTCCCAGATTCTGCGGTTCGTAGACTTTGTGGTTCGACTGGACTTCGCCACTGCTCGAGTCGTACTCCAGTCCCCAGATCCGGCCGAAACGCCAGTCGCCGTAGACGTAGCGGTCCTTGAGGGCCGGCACGCGGTCACCCCGATAAACGAAGCCGCCCGTGATGCTGAGCCCGTCGACTCGCGGGTACTGATGAATGGGATCGATGAAGGTCACTTCTTCGGGGGCTGAGTCCGTTCGCTTTGGAAAAGGCTGAGCCCCCTCGCGGTAGGACCAGCCGAAGTTGCCTCCCTTTTCAATCAGGTTGATCTCCTCGAAAAGATCCTGCCCCACGTCCGCACACCAGAAGTCCTGGGTTTTTGGATCCATCCAGAGGCCCCACGGGTTGCGCATGCCGTAGCACCAGATCTCGCCGCGAGTTCCCTCCATCTCCGTGACGGCGCCGGTTTTGGGGTTTCTCACCATGAAGGGATTGTCCTCGGGAAGGCCGTACTCGCGGGCGCCCCGTTTTGAATCGACATCGATCCGCAGGATCTTGCCGTTGAGCGAGAAGAGGTTCTGGGCAAAGCGGGCCGCGTCGTTGGCTTTGCCTCCGTCACCGACAGCGACGTAGAGATACCCGTCGGCCCCGAAGAGCATGTTGCCTGAGTTGTGATTCCAGTAGGGTTGCGGAATTTCAAGGAGGATCCGCTCGGTGGAAGGGTCGGCTCTGGTCGGATCGCTGGTGGACACCTGCATCTCGCTGATGACGGACCGCTTCGGGTCCTGCTGAGTGTAGTAGAGGTAGAACTTTCGGTTTCCCGCGTATTCCGGATGGAAGGCGAGGCCAAGAAGTCCCTCTTCAAAGTCCTTCACCTCCATCTCGCGGTCGGAGAGATCGAGGAAGGTAGCGGCCTCTCCTGCCGATTCTTCCAATGGAAGGATTTTCACGAGACCCCGCTGCTGGACAAGAAAGAGTCGGTTAGTGTCGTCCGGAGGAATCACGATCGACACCGGCCTATCGATCGGTACGGCTTCGTAGACCCGCTGGAGTTGAATGGAATTCGACTGCTGCGCTACGGCGAACGATACAAACAGGAGTCCTGCGAGAAGATGAAGAGCGGTCCACATGCAAGAAGCATAGGGGAGACCCGCAGCACTCATCAAGCTTGTCGAGGAGTTTGTTCCACTTGAGTTTGTGTTTCTTGTCTTTAGTCTCGATTTTCATGAAGTCCCTTCTTCCAAGTGTTTTCTTTGCATTGGCGGCAACCCTTTTGGCCGGAGAGAGCCTCGATGAGGAATCTACGCTCGCTCCCGGGTCTGATTCGGGGACCTCTCTCGTCTCAACTTCCTCGGGCAAGCAGAGTGTGGGACCGGGGAAGGAGACCCTTGAAGAATGGGCGGCCCGCAACCCGATCTCAGACCTCGAGCCGCTCGAGCGGTGGGGAAGCCCCTGGGTGTTCTCGACTAAGATCCAGATCGGCGCGGCCCAGCGCTACTATCAAGGCCTGGACTCTCTTTCCATCGGTTCCCTTCGCGATGAATTCCGCCTCCTTCCCAATGACATTGATTTCCGCCGTGTCCTCACTTCCTTTTCCTGGAATCCACGGGAGAGCGATGAGATTCAGGTGACCATTCCCATCGTGAAGTCCAAGGGGCGCCTGGAAGCCCGCGATGGTGCGGTCGGCCGTTTCAACACGATCGGCATCGGGGACATCGCAATCGACTATCATCGTTCCTTCCTCTCGGCCACCGATCATCGAAACTACGCGCGTGTCGGGCTTCTCATTCCCAGCGGGGAAGACGAGAAGGGAATCAAGATGAGTGACGGTCCGATTGAGATTCTTCCGTATGGTCTTCAGATGGGGCGGGGCCATCTGGAAGCCCGGATCGGCGCAGGGCACGAGCGTCCTCTCAGCGATGCTTCGAAAATGGGTTGCAGCGTCTGGGGATCGACTCCGCTTGAATCGAACGACCGCGGATACCGATACGGAAGCTCCGCCGGAGCGCGGATTTTCTACGAACGCGACATGACGGAATGGCTGACGGTTCGAACCCGGCTCACCGGTCGATGGGCCGACAGGATTTCCGGGCGCGACCGTGAATTGAACCCGAGGGACTCGCCCGTTCACGACCCCTCCAACTACGGAATCACGAGCCTCGAAATGGGCATCGATTTCACCTATGTTTTCTCCATCGACCCGTATCGCACCCGCTACTTGATATGGGGTCATGATGTCGCCGTATGCCGCGATACTACCGGGATCCAGCTCGTGGAGCAGTACTTTACGACCCTCGGCTTTGGCTGGCGATTCTAGTTTGATGGTGGCTGCTCAAGCCATTTTCCGAATGATCTCTCGATTTTCCATTCTCCTGATTCTGGCTTTTGTCTTCTGCTGGACGGGTGCTGTGGCGCAGTCGGGAAAAAACCCCGAAAGGGAATGGTTGGAGGCGCAGCGAAGCATGGTCAATGCGGTCTACCGGGTTGCGAATTTCGCCATCTGGCCAAACACGGCTTATCGGCGAAATGCAAAGAACCCTTTCCTTCTCGGTGTCGAGACCACCAATCCACCCGATTTCACGCTGACGAGACTCGGCAACCAGCAGGTGCCCGATGGGCGCCGCATTTCCGTCCGAGGGTTGCCCGAGGATCTGTCCGCTCCCGATCTAAAGAGATTTGAGATCATCGTCGTTCAGAACGGGGATCAACTCGAAACGATACGCACCCGAACTGAAAACAGTTCGACTCTCATCGTAGGTACCTTTCCTGGCGCTCTTGATGCCGGTTGTGCCATCGCGCTAGTCGAGACTCCCGAGGGATGGGCGTACGAATTCAATCTGGCAGAACTCAAGAGTCGGAAAATCGAGTACGACAGTCGAGCTCTCGAGTATTCCAATCGACTGCTCAAGAACAGGGTGCCACTGCGAAGCCAATGAAACAGGGATGGCTGTTGCGAGGGCGTAGCCTTCCTTTCAAACTGGGGGTTCTCGTTGGAGGATTGATGGTCTTGATGTGGATTCTTGGCAGTCTGTTTGGAGCCCTGCTGGAATACCCAATGGTGCAGAGAGAGGTGGTGGCCGTCCGTCAGGGAGTCGCCAAGGAAATGTCCGGGCAGCTTGCCACCCATCTTCTCATGGAGGGCTTCGCGGATGGCCAAATCGAAGACCTGATTCGAAGTCACGTCGAGGAGGATGAGTTCGTCGATCACATTGCGGTGCTCAACAAGGACGCCGAGTTGATTCACTCCCACCCTGGTACGATGCCTGGATGGAAAATTGCTTCTGAGTACAATGAATCAAAACCTGTCGTGTTTGATGAGAAGTATCATCTTCGTATCGAACGTCCGATCGAGCGCGGCTCGCTTCGCCAGGGCACGCTGGTGATGTGGGGAAAGAAGTCCTTCGTGCGCGAGCGCATCCTTCGACAGCTTGGCATGAGTGCCCTTGGCAGTCTGCTTGCTCTCGGAGCAGGTCTCCTGCTCCTGCCTCGCATCGCCAAATGGCTCACGCGACCTGCGATCCATCTTGCGGAGACCGCCGAGGAGGTAGCGCAGACCAAAGACTACAGTCTCCGGGCCAGCAAGTTCGATGACGATGAATTTGGAGTTCTTACCGATCACTTCAATGGCATGATGGGGACGATCGAAGATCACTATCAGGTACAGGAGAGCGAGCGGCAGCAGGACCGAATGGCCTTGAGCCGTACCATCAAGCGGGCGGAACGCCTCGAGTCGATCGGTCACGTGGCGGGTGGGGTGGCCCACGATTTGAATAACATTCTCGGTCCGATGGTGGCGCTCCCCGAACTCATCGCCCAGCAGATCCCTGACAACGCCGATGCTCGGGAGGACCTCGGCCTCCTCTCTGCGTCCGCCCGCAAGGCGGCAGCCGTGATCAAGGATCTGCTCACCCTGGCACGTCGAGCGGATATTCAGCTCAGTCCGCTTTCCCTTAACGGCGTGGTTCGGGAGACACTGGCGAGCCTTGGCCTTCGAGAACGGATGCGAAGCTTCACCGGTGTTACGGTGGTTTCGAATATGGAGGTGGATCTTCCTTCAGTGAGCGGTTCGGATTCACACCTCAACCGGGTGGTTTTGAACCTGGTTCTCAATGCTGCGGAAGCCTACGAGGATGTCATGGGAGAGGTCACCGTCCGCACTCGAAAGGTGAGCCTGAAGGAGCCCTCACAGCTTTTCGAGGAAGTACCTGCCGGCGAATACGTGGTGCTGTCGGTCGCCGATCGTGGTCAAGGAATACCCAATGAGGACTTTGAACGAATTCTCGAACCCTTCTTCTCCAGAAAGAGCGGCTCGGCTCGGAAGGGCGGCAGCGGCAGCGGGCTCGGCCTCTCTGTCGTCTACGGGGTGGTGAAGGACCACGAGGGGTTTCTTCACATCGAAAGTACCGTGGGCCAGGGTACCCGATTTGAAATCTATCTTCCCGCTGGCGAGGCGGTCCTGAAGGAGGTGCATTCGCCGCCGGCTCCCATCTTTGACGGCGAAGGCTTGAGGGCACTCGTCATCGATGATGACGAAGGCCAGCGGCACCTCTCCGCCAGTCTTCTCGGTAGAATGGGGTTTGAGGTCGAGGTCGCGACAACGGGCCGGGAAGGGGTCGAGCAGGTTGCCGGAAGAAAAGATTCCCGCTTTGATCTCATCATTCTCGATATGGTTATGGAGGAAGACTTTGATGGTCTTGAAACTCTCCGGGAAATTCTAAGACTTCAGCCGACGATGCGTGTCATCATTGTGACTGGATACGCACAATCAGAACGAGTTCGGGAGGCACAGGCGCTGAGCGGTTGCGCTTGCCTTCCAAAGCCTTTTACGAGAGAACACTTGAGTATGTCGATCTCTCGGCTCTTCGATTCGGAGTCCGCCTCCTCCGACAACGCATTCCCACAGATTAGCACGTCATGAACCCTTTCATTGTCTACGCATTCGTTTTTCTCAGTCTCCTGGGCAGTGTCTCCGCGCAAGGCCCTCCCTTCAATCCGTTCGCGGGCCTGGAACAGGAGATCGCCAACGCTCCGAAGGCCCTTGATCCGGCCGAGAGTGAAGAACTTGAAACGGAGCCCTCCCGGTCTCAAGGCCGGGATCTTTCCAAATTTGAGCTTTGGGATTCAAAGAACCCAGTCCAGGAGCTGGAACCACTTCCCCGATGGCCGTCGCCATGGGTCTTTTCCTATCAGATTGAGGTTGGCTCCGAGCAAAGTTACGTCGATTCAAACGACTCGGTGACGCTTTCCTCCGAGAGCGACGAATACCGACTTGTGCCCCATGAGGTCAACAGGCGGAAACAGGAATTTATTTTCCGATGGAATCCCACCCAAAACGACGAGGTGCAACTCCTCGTCCCCCTCATCTTTTCCAAGGCGAAGCTGGTCGAGCAAGGAGGGGCCGAGGGCACCCTCGACGAGGTCGGCGTCGGAGACGTGGCGCTTGACTACGTTCGCTACGCCTACGGCGACCGGCAGGAGGTCTACTACATGAGTCTCGGAGCAAGGATTCCCACGGGGCGCAGCAATCATAGTATTAAACTGGATGATGGGTCGACCGAGCTGCTTCCCTATGCATTGCAGATGGGGCGGGGCCACTATGAAGCCCGCCTCGGCGCGGGATACCGTCGCCCCCTTGACCGAAAGACAGACGCGGGAATCCGGTGGTGGGGTTCTCTCCCAGTCGATGACAATGACAAGGGCTTCCGGTACGGTGCGTCCACAGGTGTTCGGTTCACTTATGAATACGACCTATTTGATTGGTTCACCGTACGCCCGAGAATCACCGGACGATGGTCCGATTCCATTCAAGGGCGGGACCTCGATCTGGACCCTTCCGATTCGCCTGTGCATGACCCCTCCAATTATGGTGGCACGTCCTTCGACGTAGGCTTGGTGTCAATCTACTACTTCCCGGGCGATCCCTACAAGACTCGCTACGTGCTCCTCGGGCTCGACTACACGGTCTGGCGTGACACCCCTGGCATCCAACTCTCAGAAGACTGGGTCTTTCAGTTCGGCCTAGGCTGGAGATTCTAGATCGATCTCTTCTTCTTTCGCATCCATGCGCCACCTTTTCTTCAGATTGCGGATCGCCAGTGCTCTTGTGGCATTTCTGGCGGCCATGACTCTTGGGGTATCGCCGTGCCTTGCCCAGAGTTCTGTTCAGGAGCGGCAAACCGAGGCGGCCGAAGCAAAGGCGCTCGCCGGCGCCGTCCACAGACTTGTGCAGTCAATCATCTGGCCCGACCGTGTCTTCCATCGCAAGGAAGACCGTATCCATTTTACCATTGGTGTAGAGACCGATGATCGCACCGGGACGGCATTGAGCCGCCTTGGAGGCAAACCCTACTCTCCAGGGCGGGTCTACCAGGTGAACCTCGCCCCTCTGACTCTCGCGGCCGAGGATCTCCAGCGCTTTGAGATCATCGTGGCCTCCACCCCGGCTACTGCAGCGAGTTACCGTAATGGAACGGAAAACGGAACCGGCGCCACCATCATCGTCGGCACTTTCAATGGGGCGATCGAGGCAGGCTGTGCGGTCGAGTTGGTAAAAAGATCGGGCAACTACGGATACCGCGTGAATCTCGCGGAACTCAAGTCCCGCGGCGTGGAGGCAAGTGCAGAATTCATGGCACATTACGCCGAGGAAGCTCTGCGAAGAAGAATTCCTCTCGAGCGGGCGGATTAGCGGCAGGATCGTCCTTGCCGAGCGATCAGCACGCGCCTATACCGACGGTGCTTTTCCTACATTATGAGAATTCTGCTCACTACGACTTCCTATCAGGATACGCCTGGGTCTCACCACGACCTCCTCGCCTCGACCGGCTGGGAAGTCGAACGCGCTCGCGGCCCTTTGCCGGAAAAGGAAATGCTCGAGTTGGCCGGCGAATTCGACGGCTTTCTCTGCGGAGACGACGCCATCACCTCCGCAGTGATCGATGCCTCGCTTCCTCGCCTGAAGGTCATCAGCAAGTACGGCATCGGCCTCGACAAGATCGACGTCTCCCATGCCACCAGCCAGAAGCTTCCGATTCTGTTCACGCCGGGGGTCAACCACACCACCGTCGCCGAGCACACCTTTGGCCTGCTCATTTCCATTACCAAGAAGATGGCGGTGATCGCCGCCGCCGCCCGAGCAGGCGAATGGCTTCGCCTGACCGGAAACGAGATCATGGGCCAGACGATGGGCATCGTCGGACTCGGGCGCATCGGGAAGGAGGTCGCGATTCGGGCCAAAGCCTTCGGCATGCCCGTCATTGCCTACGACATCTACTGGGACGAGGAGTTTGCCAAGGAACACGGTGTCGTCCGCTGCGACAGCATGGACGACGTCCTTCACCAGGCTGACGTCGTCAGCCTCCACTGCTTTCTTTCGGATGAGACTCGCGAAATGATCAACGCCAAGAAGATCGCCGAAATGAAGGACGGCGCCATTGTCCTCAACTGCGCGCGCGGCGAACTCGTCGTCACCGAGGCCCTCGTGGAGGCCCTCGAGTCAGGAAAGCTGGGCGGATATGGTGCCGACGTCCTCGACGTCGAGCCCCCGCCTGCGGACCACCCTCTTCTCAGCGCGCCCAACTCGGTGATCACCAGTCACGTCGGATCCCGCACCCAAGAGTCGGTGGGCCGCCAGGCGACCATGGCCACCGGCAATCTCATCAAGTTTCTCACCGGCGAACAAGGCTACGTTCAGGCCAACAAGTTCGATTCCTAAGACCATGCCTACCTACCACGTCGTCACATTCGAGGCCCACCGCGAGCTCGTCGTCGCAGGCTACCAGAAACGCGGGTTCACCGCCGAAGAGGCCGGCGACGCAGCGCGCGTCTGCGAGATGGCCTCTGCCCACGGAATCCGCACCCACAACGCCATCAAGGCGCTTCATCTCGATGACCATTTTGGGAGCGGAGGAGGCGGCTGTGTGCCGGGTGCGACGATCGAGAAAATCGAGAACCGGTTCGAGGCGAGTGAAGTTTGGAACGCCAATCAAAAGCTCGGCCAATCGACGGGTCTTGCGGCCATCGAGCGATGCATCGAATTGGCAGACAGGTACGGAATCGGCCAAGTCTCCGTCGACAACGCCTTTCACTACCTCTGGGGCGGAGGTTACGTCATCGAGGCCGCCAAACGCGGATACCTCGCCTACACGAACTGCACGGCGGCCCTCGCCGAAGTGGTGCCGTTTGGCGGAAAATTTCCCACTTTGGGAACCAACCCTCACAGCTGGGGGCTACCCACCACGGAAGCCATCGGATACCCCATCGTCGTCGACTGGGCGACTTCTGTGACCGCGATGGGACGAGTCGAGCAGTTCAAGCGGGAGGGGCAGCAACTCCCTCCGAATGCTGCCGTTGATTCCGAAGGACAGGTCACGACTGATCCTCACCAAGTGGCCGCTCTCCTTCCTTTCGGGGCTCACAAGGGCTACGGTCTCTCCCTGATCAATGAACTGTACGCCGCCTTCATCGGGGGCTCTCTGCCGACGATTCGCTGCCGCGAGATACCGGAAAGGGAGAAGGGGACTCCCTGCTTCTATTTCCAGGTGATCCACCCCGATGCGCTCTCTACCGGTGCCTTTGCAGGAGGCAGGAATCAGGCCGCCAATGTCAAGGCCGTCATCGAGGACGTGCTCGGCCACGGAAACGAACAATGCATTCTACCCGGCCAGTTCGAAGCCCAGGCCGCAGCCGCCACCGAAAAGGCGGGAGGACTCCTGTTCAGCAAGGCCGAGGTCGAGGCCTTCAACGAACTCGCCGTCGAATGCGGGCGAACGGGCTGGGATCTCGAGGCACTGCCGACCTTCGAAGCCTGAGCGGGTTCCCTGCCTAGGCTCCCTCAGCGTCCCCGATGCGGATGTTGAAGTAGTGAGCCATTGCCTCCAGCATCCCCTCGCTCGCGACTTTGGTGGCGACGAATCCACCGTGACCTGCGACGGCCGCCTTCACCTCGGGAACGGCATTCGCAGGACAGGCGATCATTCCCGCCACCTGAGGGTCCAGCATGGACAGATCATTGAAGTTGTCGCCTGCCGCAAAGACCCGCTCCTGTGTGAGGTCTGTCAGCTGCTGGAGTTCGAGAAGAGCCGTGCCCTTCGTGTAGGCGACATGGCAGAGACGGAGATAGTTGCCGTTGCGCTGATAACCGAGATCCGGGTATTGATTCTGGTTCTGGACGAGGTAGGCGCAGAAGTCGTCCATGACTTCCTGTGTACGCGCGATGAAACCGAGCGCACCATCGGAGCTCCAGCGGCATTCTCCACAACCCGGATTGGAGAGAACCCAGCCTTCCAGGTGCTCGGCAAAGGGGCTGATTGATTTCGTAAAGGCGGCATTGGCCTTCCGGACGTCCTTGTTCCATTTTCCAACGTCGTTCCACCCACCGATTTCGTCGGGTCGATAGAGTTCGCACTCGTTGGCGACCACGAAGTCCGGCATGAGAAAGAGCCCGACCTCTCCAAGAGAATTCACCGCTTGAGCCAGCGAGCGTCCGGTGTTGATGCCCCACCATCCGCCCTTGGCGCGAACACGACGGAGTGCTTCGAGAAGATGCGGATGGAAAGGGGGATTCGCGTTTGGGTCGAGAAGCGTGCCGTCGAAATCGAAGGAGAGCAGGAAGGTTGGGGGAGAAGCGTTCAAGGGAGCAAAGAGTGGACCGGACTGCGAGGTGGGACTATTCTCGACGAATGAAATCCGCCTACGAACTGGCCATGGAAAAACTGGGGGAGACAGATCCTGTCTCCAGCCTGACAGACGACCAGAGGGCTCGGATCGCCGCTGTCGAAGCAAAGTATCGAGCGAAGATCGCGGAGCGAGAGGTTTTTCTGGGAGACCTGCTTTCCAAGGCGATCAGTGGCGGAGATCAGCAAGAGGCGGCCGACCTCGAGCAGCAACTGGTGCGCGAGAAGCAGAAGTTCACTTCCCAGTGCGAGGAGGAGAAAAACAAGGTTCACGCTGAAAGCGAGTAGGAACAGCAGCCCAATATTCCAGAGTCATCATGGACAAAGTGAAGGAAAGCCTCTCTCCGGAAGGCACCGCCGCCAAGCAGCTGACCGTTTTCCTGCCCAACCGAGTCGGCGCGCTCAAGGAAATCGTTCAGATCGTCAACAAGGAGCACGTCGAGGTCCTCGGCTTCAACGTCATGGACGCCATCGACGCCACGGTGGTGCGCATGCTCACCAGCGACATCGAGCACACTCAACTCATCTTCGACAAGCGGGCCATCCCCTACAGCAGCAGTGAAGTTCTTCTCGTCGAGATGACCGAGGGTGCAGCGGGTCTCGGAAAATGTCTCTCCGGTCTCCTCGTCGCCGAAATCAACATTCACTTTACCTACCCGCTTCTGTGCCGTCCGAATGGCCGGGCCGTCATCGTCATTCACACGGACGACCTCGACTTCACGGGCCACGTGCTGCACACCCACGGTTTCAGTATCCTCTGTCAGGAGGACCTCAGTCGCTGAGGAAGAGGCGCGGAGAGCTGCTGGATGATTGCAAGGTAGCTGAATCGAAGATCGCTGCCTTGGGGTGGGGACGAGGGTTCTTCCTCGTGCGGGAACCGCTCTCTGGGAGGTGCAGGGACGCGTTCACCTGGAGTCGATGGCGCTGGATCGCACGCGGCATTTCCAATGCAGGCTCTCGAACGAAGGGTTTCCCGGGGGTGGCACCAGCCAAAACTTAAACCTCGGGAAACTTCAGCCACTTCTGGTCGGAGGCCGAAGACTTCACGCTGGTCTCGATGAAAGCCATTCCCGCGACCCCGTCGTCGGTCGTCGGAAAGTCGTAGCCCTCACTGGGCGGTGCGTTGCCATCGATCTTGTCGGCGATCGCTTCGGCGGCGGCCAGATAGATATTGGCGAAAGCCTCGATGAAGCCCTCGGGATGGGCGAACGGCGTGCGACTGTACTTGGTCGCCTGAGCGCCGAGATAGTCGTTGCCACGTCGATACGTCTTCCGCGGGGCGTTGGCATATTTTACAATGAGATCGTTCGGCTCTTCCTGATGCCATTCAATGGAAGCCTTGGTGCCGTACACGCGGATGCTGAGCGCGTTTTCGTCGCCGTTTGAGATCTGGGACGCGTAGATGATCCCTTTCGCCCCGCCCTTGAAACGGATCAGGTTGTTGCCGTCGTCGTCCAGTTCCCTGCCAGGAATAAAAGCCGTCAGTTCCGAGCAGATCTCATCGATTCCGAGGCTCGTCACGTAGCGAACGAGGTTGTGGGCATGGGTACCGATGTCACCCATGCAGTTGGAGACACCCGCAATCTTCGGGTCGGAGCGCCAGTTGCTGATCTTGCCCTGCCCCGCCCCCTCCCCCTCGACGTCGCCGACGGCGTAGCCCTGGGGATATTCGGCCACGACCTTGAGAATGCGCCCGAGTTCACCCTCGTCCACCATGCGCTTCGCTTCCTTCACCATGGGATACCCCGTGTAGTTGTGGGTGAGAGCGAAGACGAGACCGCTCTTGCTGACAATGTCGCGAAGTTCGTAGGCCTGCTCGAGGGTGTGGGTCATCGGCTTGTCGCAGATGACGTTGATGCCCGCCTCGAGGAAGGTTTTCGCCACGTCGAAGTGGAGATGGTTCTGAACCACGATGGAGACAAAGTCGATGCGTTCCCCTTCGGGTAGGGCAGCTTCCTTCTCAGCCATCTCCAGATAGCTGGCGTAGACCCGCTCCGGGTCGAGGAAGAAGTCCTCGCCGGAAAGCTTGGATTTCTCCGGATCGGATGAAAAGCAGCCGGCGATCAGCTCGATTTTCCCGTCGAGGTTGGCGGCCATGCGGTGGACGTTTCCGATGAAGGCTCCACGGCCTCCGCCAACCATTCCCATGCGAAGTTTACGGTTCATTTTTTGAAAATTGATTTTGATGCAAGGGCGGACTCGCCCGGAGCAGAAGCCTGCCAAGCATGGGCATGGCTGTCGAGCGGGAATGGTGCGGAACAGAGATTCAGGCGTGCGGGGGGCGGTGATCAACTCGGACGCATCTCTCTCCGTAGAACCTGAAATGCTGACGACCTCTCCCTGCTGTCATTCGACCGGGTGGAACGGGCGACGTCACCGAGTCGCATGTCGACTGGGTGCGACGGCCAGTACAGCGCCTCGCCGGTGACCTCGGCGGTTTGGTACTGGTCACCCCAGCCGTGGGCAGGTCGGAACTCTTTGTTCGCACGGGGGGATGCCCTCCTGTGTTTCAAGGTGGGCGACTGAGCGGGTGAGGTGCTACCCTGCCACTCGATGAAGGTTCTTCCCCTCGTTCTCGCTGTCGCATTTGGTTTTCTCAACGCCTTGCTCGCCTCCGACCCGCTGGTGACCGTCTCCTCCGGCCCGATGCTCAGCGTCTTCCGCCTGGACACTGCAAAAGGAGAGCTCGTCTGCCTCTCCGAAAGAGAATTCGAGAGCGGGGGAGTGCAGGCCCTGTCACCGTCGCGGGAGTTGCTCTACCTCGGTACCCATCTCGACAAGGAGCCCGCCATCGCGACCCTTCGCGTCGATCCTTCCGGTGCCCTCGAGGTCCTCGACATCGCACCTTCCGAAATGAGTCCTGGCGATCTGACCTCCGACGGCCAGGGCCGTTTCCTCGCCGGCTCAAACTACAGGGAGGGCCGCGTCCAGACATGGAAGCTCGATCGCGAGGGCATTTTCCGGGGCGAGATCGCGCGAAAATTTACCCTCGAGAAGAAAGCCCACTGTGCGCGCTTCTCGCCGGACAACCGGTTCCTGTTTGTGCCGGCCACGGGCCCCAACAAGATTTTCCAACTCGTCTTCAACCAGGACAGCGGCGAGGTGGTGCCGAACCAGCCAAGTTCCGCGCCCGCCCTTGCCCTCGAAGGCGAGGCCCAGCAGCCGAGACACCTCGTCTTCCACCCGACTCTTCCCGTGGCATACAGCACGATGGAATCCGGTCGTCCGGGCGCTGCCGTATGGGATTTCGAGCCTTCGACCGGGCTGCTTGCAATTCAAACGACCCACCCCACGGCAGAGCCCGGAGCCGTGCGCATCAGCACAGCGGACCTGCACGTTTCTCCCGACGGTCGATTCCTCTACATCTCCAATCGGGACGGCCTCGACCGGAAGAGTCCCACGGGCAGAGACGTCATCACCCTGTTCTCGATCGATCCGGAGAGTGGCGGACTCACTCTGGAAAAGCAGTTCGGCTGCGAGCGCATTCCCCGCTCGTTCGCGATCACTCCCGCCGGCGACTTCCTGGTGGTCGGAGGCCAGGGAGACTCCCGGCTTGGAACGTACCGCATCGATCCCAAAACTGGGTATCTGCAGCGCAATCAGCAGATCGAGCTGCCTGGGAGTCCTCGCTGGGTCGGGTGTTTTTTGCCGCCGACCACGGAGTGAGACCTTGCTGAGGAAGCAATCCCGAAGCATCCTTCGCGCATGAAGCCCTCCGACCTTGCCCAGCCCCAGCGGGAAGCCCTTGTCAGTCTGATGCTCGCCGCCACCTACGCCGATCATCACGTGGGGCTTTCGGAAAACGCGGCCGTGCGTTCCACCTTCGACTCCATCGGTTGGGACTCGGGCACCTCCTTCGACATCCACTACGCGGAAGTATCCGCAGAGATCCGCACGGCAGCGGAGGCAGAAGACGGACTCGTTGCATTCGTCGAATCCTGCTGCGCCTCCTTTGAAAGCGACGCGGAGAAGGAACTCGCCATTGGCCACCTCGCGGAGGTGCTTCACGTCGATGGACGCGATGACGGCGAAGATCTCGTTTTTGAAGCCGCCAAGAAGGCGCTTGCCATCTAATACCTCACCAATCTCGTCGTGCTCCGTATTCTTCCACTGTTCCTTGTTCTTGCGGTCTCGCTTCTCGGAGGCGGCTGTGCGAGCACGACCCCCGCCCACCGCGCGCAGCAGGAGCGCATTTCGCAGGAACCGAGCGGCGACTATTGGGTCGGGCGTCGGTTTCATTGGCAGGGAACCCGCGTCTGGGGCTACGTCCGAAAACCCCGGCAGAGCTGGAAAAGTTCGCGCCTCGTCATCGTTGACGAGAACTCAAGGAGGCAGCCGGATCGGCTCCCCGAGATGCCCACGGATTCGGCAGCCGGACTCTTGCATGGCTTTGACCACAACTACGAGTATCGCCTCTGGGGAGCATTTTCGGGAAGCGAGGCCTACGACCCCAATGGGAATCTCACCCTTCCCGTGTTCCGCCTGGAGCGACTCGAGCTGATCACCCGAAATCCCGGCTTTGTTTTCAACCCGGGAGACGAACGCAACCAGCGGCGCCTTCCGCGGCGCTTCTGAGGCGGGAGCGGGCCTTTCTGTTAGAGGAAGGCGACCAAGTAAACGCCGGGATGAGAATTTTGTCGGCGGTCGATCGATCCTCTTCCAACGAAGCGTTGCGGACGAGCGAGTTCCCCTCATACTCCCTTCATGAATCGTATTCTCTGCTCTTCGCTGGTTCTTCTTGGCGGCTTGCTCGCCTCCTGCCAAAATCTGCCCAAGCATGATCGCACTGCCGAGGACCGGCCCGGCGGCTTCTCGTTGCCAAGGCTTTCCGGCTTTCCCAAGCATGATCGCACGGCGGACGACCGCTTTGGGTGGAAGCGCGGAACCGCAGCTCAGACCGAGGTTCCAAGGCAGGTTCCCGTTGACCCTGCCTTCGAAGGGAATGCTCCCGCTGTTCCGCTGCGGGCTTCCGATAACCTGCTTCCCCCTGTTGCAGCCGATCCGGAAATGGTTCCCGAGCCCGAGCCGGTTGCGCCCTTCGTGGAGGCGCCCGTTTTTGTCACGCCTACTGATTTGGCCGGATTTGTCGGCATGGGCAAGTGGGAGGCGATCGCCCTCGTGCGGGGCGAAAATCGACCCTGGCGAATCCGTTCCGAGGACGGCAACCATTTTCCCGCCACCGCTGACTTCGTCCAAAACCGCGTCAATTTTGTGATTAAGCGAGGTCGGATCGTGGCAGCCACCAAGGGCTAGTGAACCATCGGAGGCCCGTCTTCTCTCGGTGGCACAGGTCTGCTGACCGCCTAGATCCCGCGATGGTGACCGCTGTCTCATGGTCGAACCCTTGACGGCCGGCAGACTTGCGGCAAGTGCTGGGGGAACGTGACGCCGCGAGTCACGGTCAGTCATGCCGAGGTGAACTTCACTTCTGCTCCAGCAGAGGAGCGACGCTGCGTCGGATCTTGCTGGCTCCCATCCAGAAGGCCATCATGAAGGGAGCGACCGACCCCTGGTAGAATCGAGTCTGAGGAGCCTCGCCGGCTGCCGAAGCCCAGATCGTCGCGATCGCAAACCCTGCGCAGAGAATGAGTCCCGCGTCTCGAGATCCGAGCGCCATGAAACCAAGAACAATCATCGCGGGGAACACCCACCAGCCCCGCCAGATGTTGGAGGCGTGGGTAGTAGTGAACTCCTTGATGATGCGATAGCCAACACCGTTCCCAAGAAACGGTTCTCTGTTTTGGATCGGAAATTTCGCGATCAGTTCTTCGACCTTTGGGTCGAATTGCTCCTCATACCAGCGCCCATAGTTGTCGAAATACTCGTCGTCCATGCCGACGGCGATGGTGTGGGCGGGGTCAACCGACCGGGTGGACCAGAAGATGGCCTCGACCGAGGCGAGCACGAAGTCGATCGGGCGGTCGAGGATCGCCTCCAAAGCCGCATCGCCCATCAGCGCGTCGGCTTCCACCGGGCTTCGCCCCGTCTTCTCGATGATGATCGGGGCAAAGCCCCAGAGGGTGTCGCGGCCATAAATGTCGTAGCCCGCTTCCTTCGCGAGTTGGGTGATCTCCCTGCACGCGGGCTTGTCGGGAAGTTCGTCGAAGTGGTAGACCACCCCATGGAGGAGATGAAGTCCGCGCTCCTCGACGAGGCTGTCTTTGCCGAGAATCTGCTCGTTTCTCCAAAGGAAGGCGGCAATGACCACGAGAGCTGCAAAGAGATATCCCGTGCTCTGGCCCCAGGGTTTCGGCCCGCGCAGCAGAAAGAACGCGATGGCGGCCACCGGGAAGGCGAGGATGCCCACGGTGCGGAAGGGGAGCAGGAGCCCGAGCGTCACTCCTCCGACGACGGCCCAGAACCAGGTGCGCCGGTCGAACCAGCGCGACGTGGCCCAGATCCAGAGGATGGAGAGGGTGATGAAGACCGGCTCCGTCTGGGTGATCTGGGCGAGGACGTGATTTCGACCATCGACCGCCCAGCAGAAGGAAGCAATCCAGGCCAAGGTCGGCTGCTTCCGGTCGCGGAAGATCAGCTGGATGAGAAGAATGTCGACGAGGATGAGCCCGTGCTGAAAAAGGGAGAGGGCCGGTAACCTCCAGTCGGCCCTCGGGATGAGGGTGCCGAAAATCTCGAGGACAAGCGGGAAGCCGGGGGTTCTCTTGATCAGTTCGCGCTCCCCAAACCATCGAGTGTGGCAGAGGTCGTGAACGGTGTCGGGGAAGAGGTAAAGCCCGAGGGTTGTGAAACAGACCAGCGACAGAAGCGCCGAGACCAGGAAGGGAATCGACCAGAAGAGGCGTCGCCTCAGGCAAGGGTTGATTGCTGGCCTCTTGACTCCCATTCCCCTGTAAGGCTACCCGTTCTCTAGCTTAGAAGAGCGTATAGATCAACGGGGCGAGTGCTGACCCCTGGGCAAAGAACAGCACCAAGCCGAGAATCACCAGAATCAGAATCACCGGGATGAAGATCCATAGTCCGTGATTCACGAAATACTGAAGAATGGCAAAGGGCTGAAGCAGAAGATTCAGGCCTTCTGCTTCACTCGTGACGGGGCGCTTGTCCGCTTCGCTGACCTTCTCGACCCAACCTTCAAGCTCAAGGTCCGCTGGTGCCTTCTCGGTTCCCCAGCGATAGAAGGGAGCCGTCCCGCGAGTGGCCCTCATGAATGCGCCGATCGGCCACACCGCCACGACGTAGATCAGCGTGAGGAAGATCGTCATGATGGCCTTGCCAAGCCAGGAGGTGGCCCAGAAGACGGCCTTCTCGACGGGGCCGAGGGCCTTCGGAAGGAACAGGCCAAAAAGAAACAGGAGTCCGCCAGCACCCATGAGGATCATGGAAGTGGTGGGCCGCGCATCGGCCGCCAGCAGGTGACGAGCCAGCCCAAAGAGGGCGAGGATGCCTCCGATGACCACCCCGAAAGTGGATTGCTTCGCGAGTCCTTTCTCGGACTCGCGCTCGCGCATGCGCTTGAGATAACCGGAGCGTCCGCGAGTGCAGGCGTCGATGCCGAGGCTGGCCGGCACTCCGGCGGAGGCGACGGCCCTGGCGTTGATGGCAGAAGATGCTTCCATGTCGTTAGTCGAGGTCGAAACGCTTGAGCCACTGGTCGCGTTCGGCATCGCTGAGCGGACGGTTCACCTGGTCTTCCTTGAAGCAGACGCGATTGCCGACCACGAGGGTGTCCATCTCCGTCGCCATGAAGCAGCGGTAGGCGTCCTCGGCCGTGTTGACGATGGGCTCGCCGCGCACGTTGAAACTGGTGTTGATGATCACCGAGCAGCCGGTCTGCTCCTTCACCCCGCGGATCACGCCGACCATGAAGGGCGCGTGCACGTCGTCGATGGTCTGAAGACGGGCCGAGTAGTCGACGTGGGTGACGGCGGGGACGTCGGAACGCGGGAACTTGAGTTTCTCGATGCCCCAGAGATCGACGTCCGTGTCGTCGATCCGGTGCGACTCCGAGACCGGCGAGACGAGGAGCATGTAGGGGCTCGGCTGATCAAGATCGAAATACTCGGCGGCGTCTTCCTCGAGGACCATGGGTGCGAAGGGTCGGAAGCTTTCGCGATACTTGATCGCGAGGTTCATGTGCTTCTGCATCTCGGGCGAACGGGCGTCGCCGAGAATGGAGCGTGAACCCAGGGCGCGCGGTCCGAACTCGGCCCGGCCTCGCGCGAGGCCGACGACCCGACCCTTGGCGATCTCGTCGGCGATGATCTTCTGGAGTTCCTCTTCCTCGTGCACGGCCCATTCGGCGCCCATGCGGTCGAGCAGCTCGTCGTCCTGAGTGGAGTGGTCGGCGATTCCGAGGCCGAGCAGAGATCCCTGCATCCCATCGTCGGGGTTCGGGGTGCGCGGCTTGCCGAGCTTGTCGTGCCAGAACCACATGGCGGCCCCGAGCGCACCACCGGCATCGCCGGCCGCCGGCTGAATCCAGATGTTGTCGAAGATCCCCGAGCGGGAGAGCTTGCCCATCGAAACGACGTTGAGGGCGACTCCACCGGCAAGGCAGAGGTTCTTCTGGCCGGTGGCCTCGCGGACGTGACGCCCGAGCTTGTCGATGATGACGTCGAGCGCGGCCTGCACGGAGGCGGCGACGTCCATTTCCTTTTGAGTGATCTCCGTCTCCGGCTTCCGGGGCGGACCATCGAAGAGGTCGTGGAAGTTGTCGTTGGTCATGGTCAGGCCCTCGACGTAGTTGAAATAATCCTGGTTGAGAATGATCGTCCCGTCTTCGTTGAGCTTGAGGATGTGATCAAAGATCCGGTCCATGTACTTGGGCTCGCCGTAGGGAGCGAGGCCCATGAGCTTGTACTCGCCGGAGTTGATCCGGAACCCGGTGTAGTAGGTGAAGGCTGAGTAGAGCAGTCCGATCGAGTTCGGAAACCGCATCTGCTTGGTCAGCTTGACGCCGTTGCCATCGCCAACGCCGTAGGTCGTGGTCGACCATTCACCGACGCCGTCGATCGTGAGCACGGCCGAGCTTTCGAAGGGGGAGGGGAAGAAGGCGCTGGCGGCGTGGCTGAGGTGGTGGTCGCAAAGCCAGACCCGCTTACTGACGCCCATCTCGCGGGTGACGTCGTTTTCCATCCACAGCTTCTGAGTCAGCCAGCCGGGGAAGGCCGTGAGAAAGCTGCGCAGACCGCTGGGTGCGGTGAGGTGGTAGGAGGTGAGGAGGCGCTCGAACTTGGTGAGATGATTCTCGTAGAAGACGATGTGGTCGATTTCCTCCTCGGTGATCCCAGCGGAGTCGAGGCAGAAAGCCACCGCATTGTGGGGAAAATTGGAGTCACCCTTCTTTCGAGTAAAACGCTCCTCCTGCGAGGCGGCAACGATGTGACCGTCGGCGATGAGAGCTGCGGCCGAGTCGTGATAGTAGGCCGAGATGCCCAGAATATAGGTCGGCTTGCTCATGGCTTCGGGGACGATTCGGGAGCTTCGGCCGCTTCGGGTTTGGGGCGGTACAGGGTGGCCTGGATACGAAGATTGCGGTGCTCGGGGAGGGGGTTCTTGGCAACCTGAGCGACGCTGAACTCAAAGTTGGGAACAATGTAGACGGCATCGATCCGGTCCTTTTCGGCGTAATCCCCTAGAAGGAAGGTGAGCTTCTTCTCGGGGTCGCGGTCCAGTTTGACCAGCCGCTGGCCCTCCAGGTAGCGAGCCATGTCCTCTGGCAGGCAATCGGGTTTCGAGGTGACGTAGACTTCGGCATCGTTGAGCCAGAGGCCCTCCAGCTTGATACGGTCGATGTCCGACGGGTGATTGAGGTGCAGACGCAGGTGAGGCTCGCCAACGGGGAGGACCGGCCAAAGGTCCAAGGATTCCTCAATGCTGCGCTCCTGAGCGTCAGGCGTCCTCTTGCTGGAGAAGTCGCCTCTGGTTTCCGAGGGCGCCAGGATTATCTCGAAGACCCGGCTGCGGGTGCTGGATTCGATGATCATGTCGGCGGGCAACCAGTCGTTGACGATCTGGCGGGGAATGAATGGTTCCGTGGATCTTTCCCCTAGAAGCTCGACATGATCCCTCTCAAGAATATCGGCAACCCCTTCTGCCCAGAGTTTGGTCAAGACGCTGGAGGAATGCCCGTTCGCAGGGTTGGTCCAGAGATCGACGGTGAAACTGGGAGAAGCGTTGCGGTCGAGCTGGTTGATGAGGAGCTGCGTTTCCTGAAGATGAAACTTCAAGCCGTTGGCGCGTGCCACTTGTGCCGTCCGGAAGCCGGCGAGGTATCCGGGATCGGTGGTCTCGAATGCTCTGGCGACATAGGCATCGCGGGCGATTTCCGAGGAGAAGTTCTTCAGTTCAGGCACCTCACGGTACTTCTTCTGCTTTCGCGCCTCGTTGACGCGCTCGTCGGCAAGCTTCGCCAACACTGACTCGGTGAGGAGTTCCGGCGCCAGTAGGGGGCCTTCCAGGGCCTGGCCCTTCTTTAGCATTCTAGCTCGGTTGGCGGCGGTGTGGCGATAGACCGCCTCGGCCATGTTGCGCCTGTGCTTTTGACCAGCGCTGTCGCGATAGTAAAAAGAGCCGTAGCTGTCGTCGGTGATCTCGGCCTCCCAGTCGGCTTCCGTGTCCTCCCAGCGGATGGTGGAAATCTCGTCAAGACTCAGCCCCTGTTCGAGGAGCAGGGCAAACAGGACTCCCTCCTCGTGAGTTCCCCACCGCAGAATTTCGACCTGCTCCTTGGTAAGGGGCGACTCCGGCTTGTGGAGAGGAGGCTCCCACAGGACCGGATCGTTGGGGCCGCGAAGGGTGTTTGGGTAGGAGTTAAGAAGGACGAGAAACGAGGGGAGGCCGTTGTTCTTTGTCCAGACCCCGAGATCCTCGATGGTTTTTTCGTAAGCCGGCCAGTTCCGCTGTTCCGGGTCGATGATGTCTCGCAGCCATTGCTCGTTGGTGATCCAATTTCGGCCGTTCTTGATTTTCTTGGTCCGCGCGCCGGAAAAGAATCTCAGGGTGCGGGGTAGGATTCCATTGGCCGAGAGATGAGAGAGGCTCCGGAGGGTGCGGTCGGCAACTCCGATGACAGGGTTGTCGGAGGTGTCGTGGTCGGGAAGAAGTGCTTCGTCCGGGTCGTTGGAAATGAATCCCCAGACGATCAGGTCCGGCTTGTACCTGCCTACGGCCGCATCGACTTCGTCCAGTTGATGATCCGTGCTGGCGCCACAGGCGCCCATTCCTAGAACTTCGACAGAGTGGTAGCCGCGCTCTTCAAGTTCCACTTGCAGTTGGCGCCACCAGAAGTCGTTGAAATTGGCATATCCGTCGCCCCAGACGTACGAATCACCCATCACCAGAATTCGGTGCGTCCGGTCCTTGCCTCGTTCATCCGGTTCGGCGGGGTGAGTCTGCGTGCGGATCATCCAGTCCTCGCCAGACCAGCCGGACTGTTCTCCGTTGTTGAGGTTTCGCACCTCGTTGTTCTTGCGAAAGCGCTGGTTTTCACGCTCCCAGCCGAGGGTCTGGTTCTTGGCCGAGTCGGCCTCTCCGGCGAAGAAGCCCTGTTGGCTCTTGTCGGATAGAACGAGCCACTCGATCGCGCACAGGGCCACCGCAAGAAAGGCGAGCAATCCTAGCAGGGCCTTCAGCGAGGACGGCGGCAGAAACGACCATTTCCGGCGGAAAGAAGTCAGCGTAGCGGTGATCAATCCTCCCAAGAACAGAAGCAACCCCAGCCAGCCAGTGGGGGCACTGCCGGTCGAGTTGGCGAGATGATGCCAGGCGATCCATCCACCAATTCCACTCGCCACCAAGGCGCCGACCAGAATGAAAAGGGCGCCCGGTTTCAGCCCGAGACCAGCCGCGGAAAGGTAGAGCAGGAAGAGTCCCAGACCAATGCTGAGCACGCCCAGCGAGGGAAAGGCACTGTCCATGCCCAGTCCCTTCGCGGTCAGGAAACCCCCGATCACGGTGAGCACGATTCCCAGTGCAAGCACGGCCCAAAGCGCGAGTGGCGGAAGGGTGGGACGGGAAGATTTTTTCTGCAGGCGATCCATGAAGAAGAAAGGAGGAGGTCCTCCATCGGGATGGAGCAGAGAGCTAGTTACGACTCGTCACAGTGTCAAGCGTGCAAAGCCGAGTTTTGGTTCTACTTGAGCCAACCTTGGCTGCGGATGGCTTTGAGAATGTTGGTCGCCAGAATCTGATAGCCGTAGTCCGTGCAGTGACCATCCGTGACGTAGAGGTCCGTGATTTTCTTTTCCCCGCTTGAGATCCGTTGATTGAAGTCGGCGTCGTTGTCCACGAAGGGCACGCCATGCTCCGCGGCAACCTCACGCATCGGGCGCTGCAGAGGAAGTTCCTTGAACGGGTATCCCGACACCACCACTTTTACGCCCCGAGACTCGGCATAGCCGACGATGATCTCCATGTGGCCCAGGAGCACGCGCCCATAGTCGGCGGCCGGCGCGGGAGCCAGCTTGTCGACGTCCCAACGCTCCCATAGTCCCTGGAGTTCGGCTCGCTGTTCCGAGGTCATTGTCATGCGGGCGAGGATCTCGGGGAACGAGGCTTGGGCCAGATTCTCCCGGCAGTTGTTGAAGGAACGGAAAGTCTCTGCGGAATTCCCGTCGAGAACATGGGCGCGGATCATGGCTTCAAGACCCTCTTCGTGTCGATCCACCATATCGAGCAGGTGGCCACGGGTTCGCAGGAACCAGCCGATCCATTCATTGTCTTCGGGAACGCGTTCGGCGAAGTGGTCGCTGATGGCGACGGCGGATTCGAAGTCTCCCAGGTTTGCGTAGGCGTTGCCCAGCAGAAACAGCATCTGGAATTCGTCGGGAAACTTCTTTTCGGTGCCACGGAAGCGGTCGACCAGTTCCTCGTTCAATCCGGCCTGACTCAAGCCAACGATGGCGGATTCGGTCTCCCAGAGCGTAAGATCTTTTGCGATTTCCTTATCGAGTTCGGCAAGCAGAACTTCAATGGCCTCGATGTCGCCTTCGAGCTGACGAAGCGCGATCTTTCCCGTGATGGAATAGAGGGGCCGTGTCTCCCTGACGTCGTTGACGTGCTTTTCCGCGCGAGCGATGTCTCCGTGACGAATGAGATCCCAGACCGGCACGTCCTCGACCTTTTTCGGATCAGCTTCCCTGCCCGCTTCCACCCCTTTCTTCGTTTCTGGCGCTGCTTCCGACCGGTCCGTCAAGTGCCCGGATCGATCACCCTTGAAAGCGCCGCCTTTCCGAAAGGTTCGGAGCAGGCGCAGGGTGCGAATTTCCCATCGGAAACCGCGCTCCGCGTCGAAAGTCAGCTGAGTGGGAGACGGCAGGCTCCAGCTGTCGTTAGAGCCGATCATGAGCACCAGAATCTCGGGGTCGTGCTCCTCCAGAAAGCCGTCAATGCGGGTGACCACTTCGGCCGAGTTCCGCCCGGGCCATCCGACGTTGACCACACGCCAGTCCTCGGACTCCAGCTTCAGCATTTTTTCCAACTGGCGCGGATAGCTGTATCTCGGGTCGCTCGCACCCGTCCCGAAAGTGAACGAGTCGCCGCAGCAGATAACGACCCGGTCCGTCGATTGATCCGTCTGAGGGTCGGCGTTGCGGCGAGACTTGGTAAAGTGAACGCCAAAGGATAGCACCTGAAGAGCCCCCTCCAGGAGGAGGAGAGTGAAGACCAGAATGAGAGCAAATCTCGATAGTCGATTCCCCATTTCACCCTGAATTAGGAGCGGACATCGCAAGGTGCAAACTGAAATGTCCGGGTGCCCCTGTTCCGGTCGACTAGTTCAGCCAGTCTTGCGAACGAATGGCATCGAGGACTTTGGCCGCGATGATTTCATACCCGAGATCCGTGCAGTGCCCATCGGCGACGTAAAGTTCATCGGTCCGATTGACACCCTTGGTCACGCGGCGGATGAACTCGGATTCATTGGCGACGAAGGGCAGATTGCGTTCTTCGGCGATCTGCTCCAGCGGCCCCTGCACGGCCTCTTCCTTGAATGGATAGCCCGAAATCGCGACACGGACTCTCCTGGAGGCGGCGTGATCCACGATGATGGCCAGATGTTGATGCAAAGTCCGGCTGTACTGGATGGCAGGTTCTTCCTTGGCGAGTTCCTGCTTCAGGTGGACCGCCCATAGGCTTTCCAGTTCAGCCCGCTGGGCGGCGGACATCTTCGTGCTCTGGAGAAGATCTGGGAATGAAGCGTGAGCGAGGCTGTCCCTGTTGTTGCCAAAGGCTTTCAGAACCTCGGCGGATTTGCCGCCGCTGACATAGGCGCGGATCACGGCTCTGACCCCGTCCTCGTGCCGGTCGACGAGATCAAGGTGCCGGGCGCGGGTTCTCCAGAACCAGTCGGCCCACTCGTGATCGTCGGGGAGTATGGCGGCGAAGTGGTCGCTGATGAGAAGGGCGGCTTCCAGGTCGCCGAGGTTGGCGTAGGCATTGCTGAGCAGGAAGAGGATCTCGAACTTTTCGGGAAATTTTTCCTCGGTACCGCGAAAGCGCTCGACCAGTTCCTCGTTCATGGCGGCCTGGCTCAGGCCGTCGATCGCCTGAAAAGTCTCGTTTTCCGTGAGGCCGGCCGCAATGAGACGGTCGAGTTCCGCCAGCAGGCGATCCTCCTCGCTGGTATTTCCCTCGATTCGTCGGAGCGCAATCTTACCGGTGATCGCGATGACCGAAGAAGAATTCATGGACTCGTCGAAAGCCTTCTCGGCTGCCGCCAGATCTCCTCGGCGGACGAGGTCCCAGGGCCCCACTTTCTGTGTGCTGGCTTTGGCTTCAATTTCGGTTTCGGTCGCCTCGACCGGGGTTGTCGGCTCTTCCAGTCGGTCGCCCTGGAAAGCGCCGCGTTTACGGAAGGTCCGGATCAGCCGAAGGGTGCGGCATTCCCAGCGAAATCCGGATTTCGGCACCTTTCCGGATGAATCGACGAGTTCGAGCTCGGCAGGCTCCGGCAGACTCCAGCTGTCGTTGGCTCCGACCATGAGAACGAGAATCTCAGGATCGTGTTCGGTGAGGAGAGCGTCGATGCTCCGGACAACTTCGGCGGAGTTTCGGCCAGGCCATCCCGCATTGACGACCCGCCAGCGTGCCGATTCCTCCGCCAGCATGGTCTCCAGCTGTCGAGGGTAGCTGTATTGAGGGCCGGATGAACCCATTCCGAAAGTGAAGGAGTCGCCACAGCAGAGGATCACGCGAGTTTCGTCGCCAGTTTTTACTGAGCTCGAGCCGCTGGAGTCACCCTTCGAAAAGTGAATGACAAGTGAAAGCACCTGAAGGGCCGCCTCGAAGAGGAGGACCGTGAAGAGCAGAACGAGAGCGATTCGCGTGAGTCGATTCCCCATGGCGGAGGCTGACGAGGGTCTTGGCTTGATTGAGATCCGACCCGGCTGAACCCCTTCTTCAGCGAAGGCCTATCAAAGGCGAGAGCTTGAACTCGGCGAGGGGCACCTTCACCGCGCGTGACAGCAGTTCGCGCGGAGAGGCGTCGAGGAGCTTCTCGAGGTACGCTTTCTTCTCCGAGTAGTTCTCGTAGTTTGCGATGAGGAAATCGATCTTTTCCCGCAGGTCAGCGGCAGCCTCTTTTGACAGGCCGGCCTTGTCCCGGTGCAGCCCGTGGGCGGCAAACAGGTAGCTCCGCACGAACACGTAGTCGTTGGGCGCGGTTTCGCGATGGAACGCCGAAGCAGGCTCGCGGATGCCCTCTGGCGCATCCCAGTGGGCATCGAGGATCGTGCGCATCTCGGCCACAAAGACGTCGCCGGCAACCTTCTCCTCGGTCGGCACGTGGGTCCAGCCCATCGCGTAGCGGCGCCAGTGCTCTTTGCCGTCAGGGTCATCCCAGCTCGCTTCCTTGGTCCGAGCCTCGTCGCGCCACGCGGTCACCTGGTGGACGAGGTCGTTGAACACGGCGCGATTCTCTTGCTGGTGTTTCGACTTTGGCTCGGCGTCGTAGCTGGCAAAGTGGGAGATGACCTCGTCGAGCTTCTCCGAGGAAAAGGACTGCAGCGAGCAGTCGCGCGGAAACACCACCGTGTTGAAGTAGATGCGGATGTCGCGCTCGTCGCAGTGCTTCACCAAGTCAGGCATCTCGTGCCAGTTCACGGTCATCGGGCAGGTGGCGAAGGAGAGAGTCCGCCCGGTGCGCTTGGTGACCTCGTGATAGTACTCCATCGACTCCTGAACTTGGTCGAAGTTCGAGTTGATCCGAATCTTGTCGTAGGTCTCGCGCACGATCGAGTCGATCGACATCACGATGTAGGTGTCGAGCTTCTCGACGACTCTTCGCACCCGTGGATTGAGGATCGATCCGTTGGTGGTGATGTGGGTGGTGATTTTCGGGTTGAGCGCGATCATCCGTTCCCAGATCTCGTAGTAGATGCCGACGAGAAAAGGTTCGCCGCCGAGGAATTTTGCATCCTCGAGGTGGGGGATGAATTCCTCGAGTTGGGAGACGAAGGTCTCGTCGTAGGGATTCTCGATCGGGGGCAGTCCTTCGCGGTTCTTGCGAATCGAGGAGGAGAACCCTCCGTGGCACATGATGCACTCGAGGTTGCAGGAGTTGGAGAGCTCGAACTCCATGAGCTTGGGATAGCTCGGCTGGGGATCGCCGGTGGGCGTCTTCACCTTCGTGGCGAGACCGAGTTCCTGGTCGCCCGCGTAGTGGTCGTACTTGGCGGCGTGGAGTCCTCCGAAGTTGCCGGCCTTCACCTGGCTCTCGCAGAGCGCGCAGCCGGCGGGGAGTGATTGGTCGGAGAGCATCCCTGCCCGGATCGAGCGGGCGGCCTTGCCATCCCAGATCTCGCGAAGGCTCTGTTTCGGGTAGTGGCCGAGGGGGTTGGCCCGGTTGTAGCAGCAGGCGATGACTTCCCCGCGTGTCCCAAAGTACATGCTCTCGTAGGGAGCGTGGCACTGCGCCCAGCAGGCCTCGGGCGGCCGGGTCTCGGCGAAGCGTTGGAGGGCGTCTCTCATAGGAATCGTCAGCTACCCTTGGCCGAGGAGGGCCGTTGGCAAGAACCGTCTTGGCGTTTCGGCGAGCCTGTCTAGCCGGTGGCTCGAGTCTCGAACACGGAGGCGGGGGCGTAGAGGAGGTCGTCGTACTCCTTTTCCTGCAGGGCCTCGACAAAGGAACGCAGATCCGAGTCGAGCATCATCTCGAGATAACCGGTTTTGTCGGAGAAGTTCTGGTAGTGCTGATAGTGGAGTTCGAGCTTGAGCCGAAGTTCGGCCTGCGCTTCCGGATCGAGCTTTTCATGGTCTGTCCAGGCGAGCCAGATGGCATAGGTGTAGTCGCGCACAAAAGCGAGATCCTCGGGGGTGACCCCTGCGGGTCGAGGCCCCTCACGATTGACTTCCTTGTTCTTTTCGGGCGCCTTGAGGTGCCGCTTGTAGAGGGACCGGGCGAGGGCCTGCCCGGTCTCGAGGGTTGGCTCGGGGTTGGCTAGTTCTTCGGCGAGAGCTTTCTCCATTTCGCTGACGATGGGCACCGAGCGAATTTCCTCGCGGCTGCGTGTTCGCCAGAGAAAGGCTTCGCAGGCGGAGGGTGTCTCCTCGCGGCGGAGGGCTTCCTGATGCCAGGCCTCGATCTGCTTGGTAAGATCCTCGAAGGCCTTGCGGTTGCAGTCGAGAAGCCAGTGGCCGGTGGGAAGATCAACGGCGTGGTAGACTTCGACGATCCTGGCCAGTTCGTCGGAAGGTTGGTGGCGCAGAGAGACGAAGCGCGGGAAGACGACGGTATTGAAGTAGATGGTGTGCTCGTGGTCGTTGCAGTAGCGCACGAGGTCCGGCATCTCCTTCCAGTTCAGCGTCATGGGGCAGGTCGCGAAGCTGAGCCAGTTCCCTTTGCTCCGACAGACTTTGGCGTAGTATTCGATACTCTCCCGCACCTTGTCGTAATTGGAATTGATGCGGATCTTATCATAGGTCTCGCGCACGAGTGAGTCGATCGACATGGTGATCACGACCGAGCCGAGTGCTTCCATCGTCTTGCGGATCCGCGGGTTCATGATGCTCCCGTTGGTCGTGATGTGATTCACGCATTCCGGGTTGAGCTTGATGATCCGGTCCCAGATGTCGTAGTAGACGCCCACGAGGAAAGGTTCGCCGCCGAGGAATTTGGCGTCCTCGAGGTGGGGGATGAATTCCTCGAGCTGCTTGGCGAAGCGTTCGTCGTAGGGGTTGTCGATGGGGGGCAGGCCCTCGCGGTTCTTGCGGATCGAGGAGGAAAAACCTCCGTGGCACATGACGCATTCGAGATTGCAGGAGTTCGAGAGCTCGAACTCCATGAGCTTGGGGTATGATTTTTCCCGACGGGTGAGCACCCGCTTGAGAAGCCCTTCGGGGGGATCAGGCCGCTCTCCGGCGTACTTGTCGTATTGAGCGGCGTGAAGTCCCCCGAAGTTGTCGGCCATGACCTGGCTCGCGCAAAGGTGGCAGCCCTCGGGCAGGGAATCGTCGGAGAGCATGCCCTCCCGCATGGCGCGCGCGGACTTGCCGTCCCAGATCGCACGAAGGCTCTGCTTCGGGTAGTGGCCGAGTGGGTTGGCCCGGTTGTAGCAGCAGGCGATGACCTCCCCGCGGGTTCCAAAGTACATGCTCTCGTAAGGAGCGTGACACTGAGCCCAGCAGGCCTGTTCGGGCCGGGTCTCGGCGAAGCGTTTCAGGGCGTCTTTCATGATGGGATCGTAGCACGGGAGGAGGCCATGCTCAGGCCTTGCGGTTGATGACGGGTTTTCTTCGCCTGGGAAAAAGGGTTTGGCAGATTTCGCATACCGTGCCGTCGCATCCGCGCGCCGAGCAGTGCTCGCGTCCGTAGAAAATGATCTGAAGATGAAGAGCGTTCCAGCTTTCCTTTGGAAAGAGTTTCTTCAGGTCGCGTTCGGTCTGGATGACGCTGCGTCCGTTGGTGAGCTTCCATCTCTGGGCGAGCCGGTGAATATGGGTATCGACCGGGAAAGAGGGGATCCCAAAGGCCTGAGCCATCACGACTTGAGCGGTCTTGTGTCCGACACCGGGGAGTTCTTCGAGGGCGTCGAGGTCCGCAGGAACTTCGCCCTCGTGGTGATCAAGAAGAAGTCGGGAGAGTCCCACGATCGCCTTCGACTTTTGCGGAGCAAGCCCGCAGGGCTTGATGATCTCGCGGACCCGTTCCACCGAGAGTTTCGCCATGTCAGCCGGATGGTCGGCGGCCTCGAACAGGGCGGGGGTGATCAGGTTCACCCGTGCGTCCGTGCACTGCGCGGAAAGCAGGACCGCGATCAGCAGCGTGAACGGATCCTTGTGATCAAGCGGAACCGGAGTCTCAGGGTAGAGTTCCCCGAGCCGTCGGCGCACGTAGTCGGCGCGGTCCTGACGGATCATTTAGGCCTGCCTGACTCGGCTGCGGAGGCTTTCCACCATGCGGCGAACGTGCCGGGCGTGAGTGCGCTCGCGCATGATCTTGAGGCTCTTCGAGTAGGAACCCCATTTCAATACCTTGATGTTCACGTGCTTGGCGCCCCAGGCGTTCATCGTGCCGTGACACGGCTTGTAGAGGTCGATCGTGTTGGTGCCAACCAAGGCGCTGCCGTAGTCGTCGATCACGTAGAGCTTGGGGTCGCCCTCGATTTTAAAAGTGGTGCCCACGGGGAAGCGAGACCAGTCGGAGGCCGCACTGTTAATCGATCCGCAACGAAGCTTGGTGCCGAGAGCGGTCTTCAGACCGTAGACCTTGTGATCGGCTTCGGTGTGAGTGTAGGCGGTGGTGCGAACTCGGGTGTGACCGCTCTTGGGAATGTTCAGGTCGGCTCGCGGGGAACGATAGGTCGATTTCCCCAGCACGGATCCGTTCAGCCCGTTCGAAGTGCTGCAACTGGAGAATCCAAGCGCGCAGGCCAAGGCAATCAGGAGCATGGATAGAGAAGAAAGATTGATAAGATGCATCGAGGGGATTGGTTGGGCCACGATTCCTAGGGGAAATCATGGCCATATACAAGGGAAAAGGTTAAGTAATCCTAAACCTTGAGAAAGTCAGCTTGGACCTCCATTAGCGGATCTGAATCCACGAAAGGTAGCGCTCCCAGTCCCAGACCGTAATGTCGTGCGGCCCACTGCGTAAGTGGGCCCTGGCGAGTCCATCCCCTGAGACGTCGGTGGGTGCGGGGCGTTGGGTGGGGACTTTGACATCGTACAAGTCGAAGACCGGGCCGGCATGCTGCAGGGAGAGAAACTCGCCATGGGGATCCGCCCACTGATCTTCGCTGGCGCTTCCGATATAAACGGGTCGCGGGGCGATCAGCGCGATCAACTGATGCTGGTCTACGGGGCATGCATTTTCGCGATCATTGTAGTTTTTGAAAGTGGCATTGAACCAGTGGGGAAAGGAGCTGTTGATCCGCGCCACGGTTTCGCCGAACCGCCGCCGGCTCAAAGCCGCCCCGCCGCAGCCGGAGTTGTTGCTGACGACCCCTGCGAACTCCGTGTCACGCGCAACGGTCCAAAGGGCGGTCTTGCCGAGTCGGGAATGCCCAATGGCGAAGATCTGATTTGCGTCGACGCCCTCTTCGCCCGCCAGTTTCTCGCGAGCCTGACTCAGCGCCCATGACCAGAGTCCGATCGCGGAAAACATAGGGCCTGTCTCTTCGGTTCTTTGCAAGGCACGCGCCACGCCGGTAAGCCAGCGCTCTTGGTTGTCGGCTGCGACGTCCCCACAGTAGAGCGTGGCGACCCCCGCGCCGCTGGCGAGGATCATCTCGAGAGGCCAGCGCTCTTTTTGGGCCCCCCGGTCCTGTTCCCGTGCCCGACGTGAGGAATTGTCCCGTTTGGCTCGGACCCAGCTTTCCGTCAGTCGCACGGCGGGGTCGCTCTGCGTGGTGTGATTCCCGTCGAAGTTCAGGCCAAGAAAAATCGGCACGGGGGCCATCGCCTTTGCCGGGTTCGCGGGAAGATAGAGAAGGACTTCGACTCGAGGGGCGTCGGCGGCTTCTCCGAAAGTCAGCACGAATTGCCGGCGGCGGGCCGTTGCACCACCAACCTGGAAGTCACCCTCCTCCACCGTGGCCCAGCCGATGGTCCCGTCGAAGGAGGGTCGAGTCCCGTAGACATGCTCTTCAAAAAGACGGACTGTAGCGGGCCGGCCCGTCGCTTCCCATTCAGCCGCAGTCGTCACCGACGTGCCTCCAGGAGAAAGTGGGTCGGGAAGTTCGTAGGCGGGAACCTTCGCCTCGTCGTAGTTGAACCCTGCTGGCGGAGCCGGAAGAGAGGAAGCGGTCATGCAAGATAACAGGAGGGCGCGATGTGCGATCATGGCTGACGGGCCGTTTCTTTGAGGCAGGTCGCGATCGAGAAATCCTGCTGAAAGGGGTTCGCGAGTGCGGGAGGCGGCATTTCGTTCTCGGTCAAGGTTGTCAGAAAGCAGTTTCGAGGCCGACACTTTTTTAGGAAGACTTCCAGGTGGAACGGCGAGTCAATCGATGTCTGCGGACCTGCCTTGCATTTTGTTCGGGCAAGTTGATTTCCAGTTGGTGTTGCGAAGAAACGCGCTAGGTTTGTTGCCATGGCCCTATTCAAGAGACGTACTTTTCAGGACCTAGAGGAGAAAAAGCAGGGGATTCCCGAGGGACTCTGGGTGAAGTGCCCCGGTTGCACCGAGATGCTCTTTGAGGAGAATCTCGGCAAAACCAACCATGTCTGCCCGCACTGCGGTCATCACATCATGCTGGGTGCCAAGGACCGCATTCATCTGGTGGCCGACGAAGGCAGTTTCGAGGAATGCGACACCAACCTTCTCAGCGTCAACGCACTCGAGTTTGCCGGTTACACCAAGAAGGTTCAAACCTACAAGGACCGCACCGGCCTGGACGAAGCCGTGATCACCGGACGGGCCAGGATCGGTGGTATGCCCGTTTCTCTTGGAGCCATGGATTTCCGTTTCCTCGGAGCGAGCATGGGATCGGTTGTCGGGGAAAAGATCACCCGCTGCTTCGAGCGGGCCACCGAGGAGGGCAGGGGCATCGTTCTCTTTTCAGCCTCCGGAGGCGCCCGCATGCACGAGGGCATCCTCAGCCTCATGCAGATGGCCAAGACCAGCGCTGCCCTTCATCGCCACGCCGAAGCCGGGCTGCCTTTCATCTCGGTGCTGACTCACCCAACCACCGGAGGAGTGACCGCGAGCTTCGCCACCCTCGGCGATATCATTCTCGCCGAGCCCAAGACCATGATCGGCTTCGCGGGACCACGCGTCATCAAGGATACCACGCATCAGGATCTGCCCGAAGGATTCCAGACTGCGGAGTTCATGATGGATCACGGTCTGATCGACGAGATTGTCTCTCGCGACGAAATGAGGGACGCACTGATTTCCTTCCTGAGCTATATGATGCCCTCCGACCGCAAAGGCAGCAAGCAGTCCGCCTGACTGATCAATGCGGATCGCGCGTCACATCCGCTCTATGAACCGACTCCTTTTCATCGCCGTCCTCCTCTGTCTGATGGGGCCAGCCGATCTTCCTGCTCAGGATGAAGTGGCCGCCGAGGTGCGTCGGCCGCTTCCCGGACGATTCGTCGAGGACGTCCTCATCCCGGTTCCGGGAGAGGTCTTCTCTGTCCTCGAAAAACTCGGGGCCCCCGACTGGTCTCAGTATCGCGAGCGTCGCGAGCTGCCGGTCGTCGGAGAGCGTGACCGCCTGGCGCTACTCTTCGGCATGGCCGTGGCCGAGGGTTTTCTAGCGGTCGAATCCGAGGACACCGAGGCCATAGAAGCCGTTGGGCAGCAGGTCATACGACTCGCGACTGGCTTGGGCCTGCGTGCTCCGGTCGAGGGTCACGCCGCGGCGATTCTCGAGGGCTCGCGCACTCAGGACTGGAACGCGGTACGCCAGGAGTTTGACCGAGCCGAGGTCACGGTCCGCGAGACCCTGGCACGGATGAAGGACGAACCGCTGGCTCGTCTGGTCAGCGTGGGCGGCTGGCTCCGCGGCACCCAGGCGACCACCGCCGTCATCATCGACGACTATTCCACGGACGCTGCCGAGCTTCTCGTCCAGGGCCACGTGATCGACCACTTTCTCAAACACCTCGAGGTGGAAGAGGGCGTGATTCCAGCCCTGCGCGGGGGACTCCTCGAGATTCGCACCCAAATCGTTCCCGAGGAGTCCGGCCCCATCAGTCTTCCTCGCGTCCAGTCCATCCATGCCTCCTGCACCCGTCTCCTCGACGGCTTTGCCGGATGGGAACCCAAGTCCCAATGAAGACGCGATCGAAGCTCCGAAATGCCATCCTGCTCGCGGCTTGCCTGATCGGCGCGGTAGTCCCGGGTTCCGTCGATGAAGGTCACAGCCGTGCGTTGGAAGTGGCAGGTCCCTGGCTCGAGAAAGGCTTCACCCTTCGGGAGGACTACTGGCGTGGCGACCTCAAACTCGGCGAGCAGCTCGAAGTGAAGCACCAGATGTTCAAGGGAAACGAGTACATTTTCTGGTTCGGAGTCGCGGTCACCGAAGAGGTCGAGATCAGCATCCGTGTCTACGACATCAAAGGGAACGAACTGGCCGGGGAAATCAAGAGCTCCCGCTACGCAGGAACCATGCGGGTGAATCCTCCCGCCACCGGCACCTATCGCATCCTTCTTTCCGTGGACCGCCCTAAAGTCGACGAATCAGAAGAGGCCGCGGAGGGAACGAATGCGCTCAAGACTGCCGAGGCCATGCCCGCAGTCGAAGCGGATCCCGATGAGCCGCCCACTCCGATTTCCTGGGCACTCGCCTACGGGTACCGCTAGAGCTTCCTCCTCACGATCCACGAATGCCCACCCGCAGCGAGACCCTCGAATTCGAGAGCGGTCATTTTCTTCACTCTCTCTTCGCCAACGACGAAAGCCTCCTTCGGGACGTCGGCCAGACCTTGTCGGTCGAGGTCGCCAGCCGCGATGGCTGGATCCGCTTTGAAGGCGACGGCGAAGGTGTCGAGCGCGCCCGAGACCTTTTCAAGGACCTTGAAAAGACCCGCCGGCAGGGCCTCGAGATCAACCTCCCCGTCTTTCGCCTCGCCCTCAAGGCCAGCAGCGACCAAGGCGCGGCTCCTCTGCTTCAGGAACTCATCGCCCATCGACTCCTCGGCACGCCGAGCAAGCCTGCCGTCGTTCCCCAGAGCCTTTCCCAACTCCGCTACCTGAAGGCGCTCGAGGAGGAAGACGTCGTCTTCGGCACCGGGTCGGCCGGTACCGGCAAGACCTATCTCGCCATGGCGGCCGCCCTTTCCGCACTCAAGCAGGGCCAGGTGCGGCGCGTCGTGCTGACTCGTCCTGCCGTCGAGGCCGGCGAGGCGCTCGGCTTTCTTCCCGGGGACTTCGAAGCCAAGCTGTTTCCCTACCTCCGCCCGCTTTACGATGCCCTCTATGACATGCTCGAGCCCGACGAGGTCGAGAAGTTCATCGACAAGGGCCTCATCGAAATTGCGCCGCTCGCCTACATGCGAGGCCGCACCCTGGCGAACTGCTTCGTGATCCTCGACGAAGCGCAGAACACCACCTGCGAGCAGATGTTCATGTTCCTCACCCGGATCGGAATCGGTTCCCGCTGCGCCGTCACCGGCGACCCCACCCAGACCGACCTCAAGGGCGGGCAGCGATCCGGCCTCGTCGAAGCGCTCCATTTGCTGCGCGGAACCCGGGGGATCGACGTCATCGAGTTTGAAGCCGTCGACGTCGTCCGGCACCCCGTCGTCCGGCGAATCATCGAGGCCTACGAAAGAGGCAGGGAGTAGGACCATTTGCAAAATGAGGTGAGTGGAATCGGCGTGGGATTTTTCGTCGCTGAGTAGGCATGATCAAGGAGCGGGGCCTGCCCCGTGACGAGGGCATAAACCCTCAGCGGCAAAAAGATCCGCCGTCCCCAAATCTTCGCCGAAGGCGCTGAAGCCAAACCCGCTAAGTCGGAGACATGCAGCAGGCCCTGCCGATGTCTCCTTGGAGCCGTGCCTCGGCAGTTCGCAGAGCGCTCGAGCCTTCGAATGGTTGACCGCGCCCGCCGACCCCGTTATCACCACGTCAGCCGATGCTCCGCTTTGTCCTCAAGCGCCTACTCCAGGCGATCGTCACCCTCTGGGCGATCGTCACTCTGACCTTTGTTCTCACCAAGTCAGTGCCCGGCGATCCCTTCAGCCAGGAAAAGCAGATCTCCGAATCGACGCGCGCCCAACTCAACGCGTACTACGGCCTCGATCAACCCGTCGTCGTTCAGTACGGACTACTCTTCCAACGCCTCTTCAAGGGAGATCTCGGGCCATCGATGCGGCAGCCGGGCACGACCGTCAACGAGATCGTCCGGGACAGTTTTCCGGTGTCGATCACCCTCGGCGTGCTCTCCCTCGCCATCGCCCTCGCCGTGGGCATTCCGGCGGGGATCCTTGCTGCCGCCCGGAAGAACACCTTCTTCGACTATCTGCCGATGGGCTTTGCCATGGCCGGCATCTGCCTGCCGACCTTCGTCCTCGGACCGATCCTCTCCTACGTCTTCGGACTCAAGCTCCAATGGCTGAGTGTGTCCGGTTGGTCCCGCTCCACCGATTGGATCCTGCCCGCCTCCACGCTCGGTCTCTTCTATGCAGCCTACGTGGCGAGGATTGTCAGAGGCGGCATGCTCGAAGTGCTCGGCCAGGACTTCATCCGCACCGCTCGCGCCAAGGGTGTCGGAAGCTTGCGGCTGATCACTCGGCACACCCTCCGCGGCGGACTCATGCCTCTCGTGTCGTTTCTCGGTCCCGCCATTGCCGGACTCGTCTCGGGGTCCTTCGTCATCGAGAACATCTTCCGCGTGCCGGGGCTTGGAAAGCACTTCGTCCAGGCAGCTCAGGCCGCCGACTACTCTGTGGTCATTGGCACCACGCTCCTCTTTGGTTCGCTCATCATCGTCCTCAATTTTCTGGTGGATCTGATCCAGGCCCTCATGGACCCCCGCCAACGGATCTCCTGATGAGCGCAGAAGCCGAAAGCGCCACGGAGCAGGGGAGTTCCCTCTGGAAAGATGCCTGGGCCCGGCTCCGACGGAATCGACTCGCGACATTTTGTCTGGGCGTCCTCGTCGCCATCACTCTGCTCTGCCTTTTCGGTCCATTCTTTTCCCCGTACAAATCCAACGTCCAAGACCTCGACTACGGCGCTCAGGGACCCAGTGCCTCGCACTGGATGGGTACCGACGAAAAGGGCCGTGACATGGCCACTCGCGTTCTTGTGGGCGGGCGGATCTCCCTCGCTGTCGGCGCCGTCGCCACCTTCGTGGCGCTCCTCATTGGCGTCTCCTACGGTGCCATCTCCGGCTACGCAGGTGGTCGGACCGATGCTTTCATGATGCGCGTCGTCGACATCCTCTACGCGATTCCCTTCCTGCTCTTCGTCATCCTCCTCACGGTTCTCTTTGGACGAAGCCTGCTCATTCTCTTTGCCGCAATCGGCGCCGTCGAGTGGCTCACCATGGCAAGGATGGTCCGCGCCCAGACCGCCAGTCTTCGGAAACAGGAGTTCGTCGAGGCCGCCGTCTCCCTCGGGCTCGGCTGGCCACGCATCATCTTCCGTCACCTCCTACCCAACGTCCTCGGCGTCATCATCGTCTACGCAACGCTTACCGTGCCGAGCATCATGCTGCTCGAGGCGACCCTCAGCTTTCTCGGCCTCGGGGTCCAGCCCCCGAACAGCTCCTGGGGTGACCTGATCAAGCAGGGGGCGACGGTCATGGATTCCGAACCCTGGCGCCTCTTCTTCCCAGCGCTCTTCTTCTCCCTCACTCTCTTCTCCCTCAACTTCGTCGGCGACGGACTCCGTGACGCCCTCGATCCCCGTGCCGCCAAGGACTAGCCAACCCCGAGAACATGAGTGCACCCATCCTTCAGGTCGAAAATCTCGGCGTTTCCTTCCACACCCGTCACGGGGAGGTGCGCGCCGTCGATGGGATCTCCTTTGATCTCGAACCCGGGCAGAAGATCGGCATCGTCGGCGAGTCCGGTTCCGGCAAGTCGGTCTCCTGCATGTCCCTCCTCGGGCTCATTCCCAAGCCGCCCGGAAGGATCGAATCGGGAACCGCCCGCTTCGACGGACAAGACCTGCTCCAGCTTTCCGAAAAGCAGCTCCGTACCATCCGGGGCAAGCGCATCGGGATGATCTTCCAGGATCCCATGACCTCGCTCAATCCCTGGATGAAGGTTTCAAGCCAGATCATGGAGCCGCTCATCGTGCACGAGGGCATGGGCAAAAAAGAGGCCGCCAAGCGTGCCATCACCGCGCTGGAGGAAGTTGGCATCAACGACGCCGAGGCTCGAATGAAGAGTTACCCCCACGAGTTCTCCGGGGGCATGCGGCAGCGGGTCATGATCGCGATGACCCTCATCACGCGCCCCGAGATCCTCATTGCCGACGAACCCACCACGGCTCTTGACGTCACCGTTCAGAAGCAGGTCCTCGATCTTCTCGAGGAACGGCAGCGCGACCTCGGAAGCGCCATCATTCTGATCAGCCACGACCTCGCCGTCGTCTCCACCTTTTGCGACGAGGTCAACGTCATGTACGCGGGACGCATTGTCGAGCGAGCCCCCGCTCGGGCCATCTTCGAGAATCCCGCGCACGCCTACACCGAAGCACTGCTCCGCTCGATCCCCGCCAACCACGCCCGCGACGAGGTCCTCTACACGATTCCCGGTTCTCCGCCGGATCTCCGCGGCGGCGTAGAGGGCTGCGCCTACGCTCCGCGCTGCGAGCGCGAAGGCACGGCCGAGCACAGCACTACCCGCCCCGCCTTCGTCGAGGTCGGCCCAGGCCCCGACCACTGGGCTGAAGGCTGTCCTCGCTGCACCCCGACCTCCGTCCTTCCATGAGCAGTCACGATCCTCTCCTGGTTCTCGACCAGCTCAGCAAGTGGTTCTACCCACGCAAGTTCCTCGGGGAAGACCGGAAGGCCGAACCCATCAAAGCCGTCAACGAGGTCAGCTTCGACGTCGCGCCCGGCGAGATCTTCGGTCTGGTGGGGGAGTCCGGCTGCGGCAAGAGCACTCTCTGCCGCTGCATCATGCAGCTCCTGCGCCCGACCTCGGGGCGGATCCTTCTCGAGGGTCGCGACCTCTCCCTTCTCTCGCGCGATGAAGTTCGGACCGAGCGTCTCAATTTCCAGATGGTCTTCCAAGACCCGCACGCCTCCCTCAATCCGAGGATGACCGTGTCCAGCACGCTCTCCGAAGCCATTCGCACGCGCCACCCGGAATCCGGCGGCGACGAACTCCGGGACCGGATCGAGGCGCTGCTGAAACGGGTCGGACTCGATCCTTCATGGATGCGCAAGTACCCCCACGAGTTCTCCGGCGGACAACGCCAGCGCATCGCCATCGCCCGTTCACTCGCTCCGGAGCCCAAGCTCATTCTCGCCGACGAGCCGGTCTCCGCCCTCGACGTGTCGATTCAAAGCCAGATCCTCAACCTGCTCAAGGAACTGCGAAGCGATCTCGGCGTCACCATGCTGTTCATCAGCCACGACCTCTCGGTGGTGCGCTACATGGCCGACCGCCTCGCTGTCATGGAGCGCGGACGGATCGTCGAGACCGGTGATTCCGAGGAGATCTTCCGCAACCCCCAGCACGCGTATACTCAGAAGTTGCTGGCTGCGATTCCCCGCGTAGGGAGGACAGGATGAGCACTCCCGGACCAGAGCCCGCCGCCACCAGAGCAGCCCTCGAGGCGACACGCCTCTATGGCATCGTTGATCTTGGCTACGCCTTGAGAGAAGAGATCGGCGCCGTTACTTCCCAGCTCATCGAGGGTGGTGCAGGGATCATCCAGCTCCGCGCCAAGAAATCCTCCGAGGCCGAAATCCTCGCCATGGCCAAAGAGCTCGCACCGATCTGCCGCGCCGCACGGGTGCCTTTTGTCATCAACGATTTCCCCGAAATTGCAGCCTCGGTTCACGCCGACATCATCCATGTCGGACAGGATGACCTGCCCGTCGCCGAGGCCCGTGCCCGCGCAGGCAAAGGTGTGCTTGTCGGCAAGTCCACACACAGCCTCGAGCAGGCCGTCGCCGCCGTCGAGGAAGGCGCTGATTACATCGGTTTCGGCCCCATTTTCTCGACTCCCACCAAGCCCGAGTACGAGCCCATTGGCCCCGATCACATCGCCGAGGTTCATCGGCTCGTGAAAATCCCCATCTTCTGCATCGGCGGCATCAAAGACCACAACCTCCCCGACCTCGTCGCGGCCGGAGCCCGCCGAGCTGTGATTGTGTCCGGCTTACTCTCCGCGGAAAACCGCGTCGAGATGACTCGCCAGTGCCTCGACATCCTCAGCTGATACGCTGATCAGCAGGGTCAATCGGAGCGGTCAAGGGTCACAAGCGATCATGCCTAAGGTGCAAATGGCCTAAGATCATTTTCAGTTTGATTTGGCTGTGTGGGTGATTTTCGACGAGGACCTTTCTTCCGAGGAGCAGGCCTCTCACTTGTCGCCCCCGCCAGGTAGGGCGTGGGCCTCTGGACCCGCCGAAGGGAGCTTCCCAGCGACCGCTTCGCGTTGCCTGTTGCCACGACGGCGCGTCCGGAGGCCACGCCCTACCTCTCGCTCCTCGACGTGCCCACTTAACGACAAAATCTCTCGGCGATCCCTAACAGCTGACTTGATAAACGATCCAAGAAGGGGCAGCGGCGCTATTGCACCAACCGTGGCGCGGAGTGACCACGATCACGGATTTCCTGTAGCAACTTTTGCAGCCGCTCGACCCGCTCGGGATGCTCGCTCGCGACGTCGTTCTTCTGCCCGAGATCGTCCTTGAGGTGGTAGAGCTCGTTTGGCGCCTTGTCGTCTTTCGGATAGGAACGCTTCGCCTCCCAGGCATCGTTCCTTCCGGAGAGGTAGCCGCTCTTGCTATCAATCAGCACCCAGTCGCCCTCCCGAATCGCGTACTGATCCGTCTTGGTATTGTGAACGTGACTGCTTCGCACCTCCGTCGCCTCGCCCTTCAGGTAGGGGAGCAGGCTGTGTGAATCCAAGGCTGCCGTCTCCGGAAGTTCCACTCCCAGAAGATCAGCAAAGGTCTGCATCAGATCGACTTGGCTGATCAGTACCTCGGACTCCGTGCCCGCCTCGACGAGCCCCGGCCAGCGAAGAATGAAGGGAACCCGATGACCCCCTTCGTAGATGTCACGCTTCAGCCCCCGCAGCGGGTGGGCCGACCAGTGGTCGTAGGTGGCGTCACGCGCGTAGGCGTACTTTTCCGGCCCGTTGTCGGCGCTGAAGACGACGATGGTGTTTTCCGCCTGCCCGCTTTCCTCGAGAGCTCGGAGAAGCTGCCCGGCCGAGTCATCGGTTTCGAACACGAAATCGCCATACGGCCCAGCTCCTGACTTTCCATCAAACTGGTCGTTGGGAATGATCGGCGCATGGGGCGAGGGCCACGCGAAGTACAGGAAGAACGGCTCCTCCGTATCGGCTTGGGCTTTGATCCACTCGACTCCCTTGCGGGTGGTGGTCGGAATGTTCTCGTAGGGGTTCCAGTCCGAAGCCATCGGCCCCGGACGGCACTCCCAGTTGCCTTCCTTGATGGCCGGCCACTTGCTCGAGTCCATCATCACGTCAGGAGCGGTCACCACCTTTTCGTCTTCGATCCAGCAGTAGGGAGGGAAGTTGATCACCGTGTCCCCAAAGTAATGGTCAAACCCATGGTCGAGCGGCCCGTCGGGGATCGAGCGATCCCAATGAAAGGCCTCTGGACCGTACCCCGCCTTCCTGCCCTCGCCTTGCCTCTTTGCGTCCTCCTTGCGGATGGCAGCCCAGTCCCAGCCGAGGTGCCATTTTCCGATGGCCGCGGTACGGTAGCCCTGCTCCTTGAGCATGCTGGCCATTGTCACCTGACCCTTCTTGAAGACTGAGCCACCGAAGGCATTGACGATCCCGTGGAAGTCGCGCCAGTGATGCCTTCCGGTGAGAAGTGCATACCGGCTCGGCGTGCAGATCCCCGAGGATGAGTGAGCGTCCCGAAAGCGCATTCCGCCTGCCGCCAGCGCGTCGAGGTTCGGGGTGGGGATCTTCGAGTCCGGATTGAAGCAGCCGAGATCACCGAGACCGAGATCGTCGGCGTAGAGCACCAGGATGTTTGGCTTGTTCGGAGCCGCCCAGGAGAGGGCGGCACCCAGTGAGAGAATCGCTACGAGGAGGAAACGCATCTGGCTAGGCTAGTGCAGTCAATTCCGAGCGGCAACCACTGCCGAGGGGGGAAGTGAAACGGCTTGCCTTAGGGTAGGGACGAGGGTCCCTCCTCGTCCGGGGAGGAGCGAAGCGACGGACCGCCCGCGTCACAAGGCAACCCGCAGCGAGTGGGTCAATGCCGAGGGCATCTTGAGTTTAGATAACCCTCAATGGTGGAATTCGACATCCCGGCGAGTAGCGGGCGAAGCCGGCGAAGCCCGCCCTCTGGCAACGTAAGCGCTGTAGCCGAATTCGTGAGAATTTGGAGGCCTAGCCTGAGGGCCACTAGCTTCAGGCGATGCTTCCACGGTCTGACGACCGCGGCTACCTTCGCATTCATTCCCCCCCTAGTAGCCGGAGGAGAAAACGGCTGGTCGAAAGGTCTTTCGCCGACAGTCGCCTTGGGCTCCCTGCGGAGGCGCAGGGACGCACCTCCCTACCTTTCGGCCAACTCGAAACCCTTTACCCCTATGCAACGGATACATTCCACTAAGCACGCACGTCGGAGTTTTCAGACACCTTTT
>ENA-ORXT01000714-ORXT01000714.1-marine-metagenome-genome-assembly--contig:-NODE-714-length-50655-cov-30.824766_pt1 | contig 50655 bp, 43 predicted proteins | sample MGYA00237868_ERZ511482 | MGnify/ENA metagenome assembly ERZ511482
CCATCAACATCGTTCCATTTCACGGGTGCAGGATCGCCGGTTTCGATAGCGGCTTCCTCAAGCAGGTACTCGGCGACCGTTTCAGACATCACGATGTTGATCAACGGCACCGGATGTGAACCATCAGCTCGCGCTGCGCCCTTGGCCACGAGGTTGATGAGCGCCTCTGCGCGTCGTTCGCCCTCAGAGCGTTGGATGCCGTTGTCTTTGTCGGTGATAGCGAGTTGTTGCGCGCTGCGATCAACCGCGGTACGTAACGCCTGCCCGGTCAAGGCGTCGAATTCGCCATTGATGAGAACGCGGCCGCCCTGACCGACCCGTAGCGAAAGGCTTGTCCGAGCAGCTTGTATGGCGGGTTCGTCGCCGTCGGGGTCAACGGCTATCAGCCAGTATTCGCCGACTTTCTTGAAGTCGGCGAACGAACAGTTCTGCGCGGACTCCACAAAGAACTCCTGCTCACCGCGCAACGTTGCGTGGGTTCGACCGCAGTGGATCTTGCGGTGAAGGAAATCGACATGCGCGCCGGTCAACTCGCCGGAAACGAATGCCTGTTCAAAGACGGGGAAGTCACGCAACCACCTTGCCCGGCCTGACGCGGCGCGTATCGGCGCCGGACTCGCATTCGTTTCCGCAGCCACAAGCTGACCAACAGACCGCATCCCAGCACGCTTCGGCGCACCTGACGCATCCAGCTGCCCGGCATACTGCGCGAGCAGCGCGTCGAAGCGGTTCTGCACCGAAACAACATCGCCCACAACCGACCCCAACGTCTCCGGATCAGCCACAAACCCCAGTACCTGCGACACGTCTGCGATCGCCGTGTCGAGACGCCCAAACGCGTCCGACAGTGCGCTGTCGGCAGTGGCGAACGCGGTCGAAGTCATACTTGCAACCTACACGAACGTACGTTCGATTACCAGTGGAAAACCCTGTAAAAATCATGAGAATTTCACCAGCGAGTGACCGTGCGCCTCAGCGCGCATCGCCTGCGTCTCGATAGCGTTGCAAGATGGCTGCTGTCGAACTTGCCGAGGAAGTGCGCGCGCTTGAGTACGCCCGCGCGGCCGCTGCAGACAAGCTGATACAGCTCCGAGCGGTCAAGATTTCCGGCGCGGATGCGCTCACCGAGGAGTACGTGGAGAGCGTGCTGGCTCGGGGCATGGAGAAGCTGCAGAACGAGCTGACCGTGTTCGGCCGCATCGACGATGACGAGACGTGGCGCGTTGGTCTCTACGGCGTGGAGCAGAAGGGCAACCAACTCGTGATCGACTGGCGTGCGCCGTTCGCTCAGGCGTTCTACCAGGCCAACTTCGACGACCCGAAGGGGCTTGCTCGGCGCGTCAGTTATGTCGGTTCCATCGATGATCTGTTCACCGAGGAATTCGCCACCCGCGAAGTGACCGGCAGCTCACCGCTCATGACCGAGCTGTCACGAGGCCGCGGCGAGACCATGAAGACAGCGGTTGCCACGCTTCAGTCGGAACAGGATGAGCTGGTTCGTTATCCACCGGACGAGCGAATGGTGCTGCGCGGCGGGCCCGGCACCGGCAAGACCGTGGTGGGCCTGCACCGAGCTGCGTGGCTGGTGTACAACGATCACCGCGTGCTGTCCTCAGACATTCTGGTGGTCGGCCCCAGCGACCGGTACCTGCAGTATGTGGCCTCGGTGCTCCCCACACTTGGCGAATCGAAGGTGCGTCAGACCACATTCGAACGCCTGCTCGGGCCAACGTCAGAGATTGGCTCCACCATCGACTGGCCGCCGCTCATCGACGCGCTGGAAGCGTCGCTGTACGCACCCCAGGACGTGAAGATTCGCTTCAAGCAGGTGAGCGAAACTGACATCGTCGACATCCTCACGCGTGTGCAGGCGTCGTCGATGCCGTGGCGCCAGAAGCGCAAAGGTGTTGAGTCCTCGCTGGTTCGACTCACCGGATTCACCGCGGCCGAAGTCCGCCCTGCGGTCAACACGGTCATGCCGTCGTGCAGCGCGGCGCAGGCGTTCAAGAAGCTGTGCAACCGCACCACGCTGACCTCGTTGGGCCTGGATGCGGCGAGTATCGGCGCGTGGCTCAAGGTGAAAGAAGACGGGCCGCTGCGGGATGAGTTGAAGGTGCGCTTCAACGATCCGAATCCGAAGTACTCCCATGTCGTGGTGGACGAAGCCCAGGACCTCACCGAGATGCAGTTGCGTGCCATGCAGCGTCGCGCAACCGGCCTGACCATGGTGGGCGATGACGCGCAGACCTCAGCGCCTGGTGCGCTCGGGTTGCGAGAGGTTGCTGACCGTCTCGACATTGAACCGCACGTACTCGCCACGGCGTACCGCATGTCAGCCGAGGTCTCCGACTGGCTGAACGAGCACGCGCAGCGCACCGGCCTGCCGGCGGTTGAACTGATTGGTATTCGGCCGAACGGCATCGACGTGCAGACCTGTCCGGCGGCAGAAGTGGACGCCCAGGAGAACCGCCTCGCTGCGACATACGCGAATGTGCGTGTGCTGCGCCACGGCGACGTCTGGATTCACAAGGGCATTGAGTACGACGCGGTCATCGTCGACACCACCGGCATGGACCGAGCCGAGATCTACCTTGCTGCCAGTCGCGCCGCCCATGAACTGGTCATCGCCTCTGACTGAACGTCGACCCTGGCTGAACATGGCTGTGGCTGCAGGTCGCCTCTGAGCTGGGCTGGGAATTCCCCTCCCTCTCTCGGCATTCAGCAATACGCTGTGCCCATGATTCGGTTCCATGACACGTTGACCAACCAGATGATCGACTTCACGCCCCGTGAAGAGGGAAAGGTTTCGATCTACGCCTGTGGTCCCACGGTTTATGACGTGCCGCACATTGGACATGCCCGCACCGCGCTCACCTACGACGTGATCACCCGCTACCTGCGCTGGCGGGGGTTCGACGTCACGATGGTGGCGAACATCACCGACATCGATGACAAAATCATCGCCCGAGCAGCCGCGGAGAACTCAACCGAGCCGGAGATCGCAGCCACCTATGAGGCCGCGTACATCCAACAGTTGGATCGTTTGGGTTGCGCACATCCTGACCATCGCACCCACGCCACCGAGTTCATCCCCCAGATGCTCGGGGTCATCGAAGAGTTGATTGAGAAAGGGCACGCCTATGTCGTTGATGACGCCGGCGTGTACTTCGACATTGGCTCCTGGGAGGCCAACTACGGACGCCTCGTGCACCGAAGTGCCGAGGAGCTGCGCGAAGGCGCAGGGGCACGCGTTGAGGTTGATGAGCGCAAGCGCGATCCGCTCGACTTCGCGCTGTGGAAAGCAGCGAAGCCGGGAGAGCCGACATGGGAATCGCCGTGGATGGCGGGCCGCCCGGGTTGGCATATCGAATGCGTGGCAATGGCGCTTGACGTCCTTGGCGACGGATTTGATATCCACGGCGGCGGCACCGACCTCGCCTTCCCCCATCATGAGAATGAGCGGGCAGAGTCCGAAGCAGCGGGCCATCCGTTTGCGAAGTACTGGATTCATTCGGCGATGTTGAACATCAACGGTGAGAAGATGTCCAAGTCGTTGAACAACTTCCAGACGCTCGGCGGAATCATGGACACGTGGGACCCTCGTGCGCTTCGCCTCGCCATGCTGCAGACGCACTACCGCAAGGTGATGGAGCTGGGCGACGAAGCCATGCAGGCAGCATCAACCGCGCTTGAACGTATGGACTCGTTCCATCGGCGGATCGCTGCGCTCGAGCTGGCCGACACTGACGCCCGCATCGACGAGTCGATGACCGCGTTCATCGACGCCATGGACCACGACTTCGGCGCTCCGGCGGGCGTTGCCGTGATCTTTGATCTGATTCGACAGGGCCACAGCGCACTGGACGAAGGCAACAATGAAACGGCTGCAATCGTGAGCGCAACAGTGAACGACCTGATGGGGGCTCTTGGCCTTGCACCTCCCGAAGCCGAAGAAGCGGACGAGGCGATCGATGCGTTGATCGCCGCTCGCACTGCGGCCCGGGAAGCGAAGGACTTTGCCGAGTCGGACCGCATCCGCGACGAGCTGAAGGACATGGGCATCGAACTCGAAGACGGCGCTGCCGGAACAACCTGGCGTCGCATCTGATGACCACGCCTCCCCCGCCCGCAAACCATCCCGCAAGCAACCAACCGCCGCCGCCTCCGCCGATGAAGACGCCGGTCGCATCGGGCGATGACGCTGCGGCGGGCGGTGTGGGTGCGTCCCAGCTCCCTGAGCCGGTGACGTTTGCGTCGTCCATCGCGTCTGCACCGCCGTCGGCGTTTCCTCGGCGCTTTGCTTCAACGCAGCGTTTCACGCTTGGCGCGCCACGCTCCATTCGAGTGGCGGCGGATGACTCGCGCATTGTGTTCTCCCGGAGCACAGCCGGGGACGATCCGGTCAATCGTCTGTGGGTGCTCGACCTTGACTCTGGTCTTGAGCGACTGGTGGCCGATCCGGTCGCGTTGCTGTCCGGCGCCGATCAGAATCTGACGGACGCGGAGAAGGCACGCCGAGAGCGGGCACGCGAAGCCGGCGGCGGCGTCACCACGTGGGTGGGCAACGCCAATCTCACCACCGCGGTGTTTGCGTTGAACGGACTGCTGTTCCGCACCGATCTGGATTCCGGCGAGACGGTGCAACTCGACGCCGCGGCTGGTGCGTTCGATCCGAGGATTTCGCCCAGTGGCGCTTTGATCGCCTATGTCGCCGGCAACGACCTGCACGTGCTCAGTCCGAATGCCGACCGAGTGGTGGCGGACAGTCGACATGCAAATGTGACCTGGGGCATGGCCGAGTTCGTGGCCGCCGAGGAGATGGGCCGAGGGCGCGGCCATTGGTGGGGCCCGTCCGACGATCACCTGATGGCCGCCCGCGTGGATGTCTCAGATGTTGCCGAGTGGACGATCGCCTCACCGGTTGAACCGTGGAAGCCGGCTCGCACCGTGCGCTATCCAGCTGCGGGCGAGACCAACGCGAAGGTCGAGCTGGCGATTCTGTCTCGTGACGGCACGGCGCTTCGTATCGATTGGACTGCCGGAGACAGCGGTGTGGGCAGCGATGGCGAGGCGGCATTCGAGTACCTGGCTCACGTCTCGTGGGGATCGCGTGAGCAGCCGACACTTACCGTGCAGACCCGGGACCAGAGGACCACAGCCGTCCTCACCGTCGACCCTGTGACAGGTGCCCCAACCGAGCGATACCGGTGGACGGACCCACATTGGACCGAGTTGATCACGGGTTCGCCGGCATGGTTCGGCGACAAGCTGGTAACGGTCGAGGATCGGGGCGAGGCTCGGCGCCTTGTTGTTGACGGCGCTGCGATCACGAACGATGTCCTGCAGGTCATGTCGATTGTGCGGGTGAACGCAAGCGCAGCCACAGCGATCGTGGGCGCAACCGCCGATTCATCTGAGAACCACATCTGGTCTGTTGATCTGCATTCGGGCGAGGCGACGCCGTGGACGTCTGAGCCCGGCATGCACTCCATCGCCGCAGGCGGTTCCGTGCACGTGATCTCGTCGGCCACTCTGAACCACTTCGGTTCGAAGGCTCGCATTCACGCCCCGGGAAGGGGCGACGTTGACGGGCGCACCATTATTTCTCTGGCCGAGCAGCCGGACGTGATGCCAACCCCGCGCATCTTGCGGGCCGGCTCGCTGGATCTGCGCACGGCCCTACTTCTTCCTGCGGACTTCGAATCGAATCCGCGCACCCTTCCGGTGCTGCTGGATCCCTACGGTGGGCCGCACGCCCGTCGTGTGCTGCGGTCTCGCAATGCGTTCCTGACATCGCAGTGGTTCGCTGATCAGGGATTCGCCGTCATCGTCACTGACGGTCGCGGCACTCCGGCCCGTGGACCCGCCTTCGAACGGGAGGTGTACGGCGACCTGGCTGCGCCTGTTCTTGAGGATCAGATCACCGCGCTCCATGCCATCAGCACGGTTGCGGATCTGGATCTGACCCGGGTGGGCATTCGAGGCTGGTCCTTTGGTGGCTACCTTGCAGCTCTCGCTGTCATGCGAGCTCCCGACGTTTTCCATGCCGCAATTGCCGGCGCTCCGGTGACCGACTGGCGCTTGTACGACACCCACTACACAGAGCGCTATCTCGGTCACCCCGATGAAGTACCAAGGCACTATGACCGAACCGATCTGTGTGCCGAGGCCGCCTCACTGACCCGACCACTGATGCTCATTCACGGTCTGGCCGACGACAACGTCGTGGCGGCGCACACCCTGGCCCTGTCTCGGGCCCTGCTTGAGGCTGGCCGACCGCACCAGGTGCTCCCGTTGTCGGGCGTCACGCATATGACCCCGCAGGCTGCCGTCGCAGAAAATCTTCTGCGACTTCAGCTCGCCTTCCTGAAGAAGGAACTCGACATCCAGGACTGACCCACCGTCAGCCACCGTTCAAAGACGACAGTGACCTCGACCGTGTCGCCGATCAGCACCCAGCCGCAGGTGAATGGGACATGGGCAACCTTCCCCATGCCTCATCCACAAAATTCAGTCTCGGCCGAAGATGCCGCCCAGCATTGCGTCCACACCCGAGTTGCCGGTGGCACCAGAGTTACCGGTACCGATTGCCGCACCGATGAAGCTCATGAACTCGTTCGGGTTGCGAGTTTGTACGAGCAGCTTGCCGGGGCCGGTGAAGTCAAAGACAAGACCCTCGCCGCTCTTGAATGTCTGAACCAGTCCGCCGGTTGCCTTGCGCAGGTCCATCTGCACGGTCTCTTCGTAGGCGACCATGTGACCGGTGTCAAGCGTGACCTGCTGGCCGGGAGCGAGGTCCCAGACCTCGATGGCGCCGTAACCACTGATGACCATTGGACCCGCGCCTTCTGCGCGGAGAATGAAGCCGCCTTCAGAACCGAACAGATTCTTGAAGCCGCCCCATTTCGTGTCCAGCGTGACCGACTCGGCCGATGCAATCCACGAGCCTTTTTGCACGAACCACGCTGTCTCGGTGAGCTCAACGACGTTGATGTCGCCCGGTAGGTAGGCGGCCACATCAACCCAGCCACCTTCGGGACCCGCTGTGTAGGAGGTGACGAAGAAGGACTCGCCACCAAGGGCCGCCCGCTTGAGTGACTTGAGCACGCCGCCTTCGGCCTTTGCCTCAATCTGCACCGACGGGATGGTGGCCATCATGGCGCCGGCCTCAGCCTTCACCCTCTCATTGCCCTGCATCGTCAAGCGTGCAACGGCGAAAGCCGGACCATGTCGAACATCAACCTGCATTGAAACTCCTCTGTCGTGCCCGTCGGTTGACCGGCCTCAGTTGTTTGGATGCAGTCGCACCCGCCAAAGTCCAAAGTAGTTGATGTACGCGGCTGTCGAACGTTCGAGTGTTCAACCTGGCGAGCTCTCCGCCTGGTGATTGGCAAGCTGCGCGAACCAGCTTTCCTTCTGCTCGTCGGTGGCGAAGGCCGAGGCGATGCTGTTGCGTGCCCACTGACCCATGGTTTCGTGTGGCAGCCCCAGCGCCACAACAGTCTGCGAGTAGTTCTCTGCGATGTAGCCACCGAAGTACGCGGGATCGTCAGAGTTCACTGTCACCAGCGCACCCTGTTCGGCGAGGCGAGCGATGTTGTGATCGGCCAGGTCATCCACCACGCACAAGGCCAGGTTTGAGAGCGGGCAGACCGTGAGCGGAACCTGATCTTTGACCAGACGTTCCACAAGCGCAGCGTCTTCTTCGGCCCGCACGCCATGGTCGATACGTTCAGCTCCAAGCACATCAAGCGCACCCCAGATGTATGACGGAGGTCCTTCCTCTCCGGCATGGGCGACACGGTGAAGGCCAGCCTCCGCAGCTTTGGAGAACACCTCGGCGAAGTCCTCCGGTGGATTGCCAACTTCGCCACTGTCAAGACCAACCCCAATGATCCTGTCGTGGTAGTCCGCTGCCTCAGCAAACGTATCGAGCGCATCGGCGCCGGTCAGGTGCCGTAAGAAACAGAGAATCAGATCCGATGAAATGCCGGTTGCTCGTTCAGCATCATCCATCGCTCGCAGGAACCCGGGCATGAACACGTCGTAACCGATGCCCCGTTCCGTATGGGTCTGCGGATCGAAGAACAACTCGGCTCGAACAACGCCATCGAGGTGAGCCCTCCGCAGGTATGCGGCCATGAGGTCGTGGAAGTCCTGCTCCGTTCGCAGCACACTCGCACCCTGGTAGTAGATGTCCAGGAACGACTGCAGGTCCGTGAACGAGTAGCCGGCGCGCAGCGACTCGACATCCGGGTAGCCGAGGTCCACGTTGTTTCGCTTCGCAAGCTCGAAAACCATCTCCGGTTCGAGAGTCCCTTCGATGTGCAGATGGAGCTCGGCCTTTGGAATGCGCTGGGCCTCCAGTGTCAGTTGTGCCATTGTCCGTTGTGCGATTGTCCGTTGTGCCATTGTCCGTTGTGGGATCGCCCGCTCAGTCATGGCTCCACCCTAGTGAAACCTGTTCGCTCGCAACCTGCGCCTCCTCAACCAGCGCTTCCTCAACCAGCGCTTCCGCAACCCGCGCTCCCCGGTTGCGCGTGCCACGATGGTGAGATGAACGTTTCAGTGGCCTGGCTCGCAATCATTCTGATCGTTGTGCTGGGCGCAGACGCAGCCGCATGCGTCAAGCCCATCAAGTACATCCGAGATGCTCCAGCCCTCTAGCGCTGGGGCGGTGATGCGTCGAAGCTGACGGGTCGGGCAATTGGGCTGGGCGGCGGCGGTTGGAAGTTCTGCTTCGCTCGAGCCGTCCGAGCCGCGGCGGCTGCCCTGTTCTGCCGGTGGATCAGGAACCAGGCGCTGAGGAGACCGATCGAGACGGTTGCAATGCCCGCCGGAATCAACGCAGCGGCCCAGATCCGGCTTTGCGCGACGACGGTGACTGTGACGGTCATGATCGCACCGCAGAAGGCAAGGCCGCCGTTGGTCGCCAACCTCCCGGACAGGAAACTCCGGTCAATTTCCGGGGCTCGGCGAAGCACCCGCGACGCATCGAACAGCTGCAGAGCCGCCAGTATGCACGATGCGGCGATGATGACCGCGGCCAGGTTGTCAGCAGCGAACAGGACCACCCCGAGACCGGCAATCATGGCCGACACCGAGAACCAGAAGGCACTGGCTCCGAACACCCCAGCCAGGGCGGCAAGTATCGCTATACCCATCAAGGTCTGAGCGCCGTTGGGCGAATCGGTGACAACCCAATTCACGGCGCACGCGAGCGCGACGCAGACCACAGCACCAAAGGCCGCAAATACCGCGGGCCTCGGAAGCGGTCCCCGCTCCTGCTTCAGCCTCTTCATCGCACGCCCGCCTTTGCACCCGACCGGGCACGCTTCAGCTTGCGCATTCCTTCCAACGCGACTTCCACCGGTTGATCCGACTCCCAGCCCATGACCGCCACGCCTCGATCCTGCAGGAACGACCGCGTCACTTCCTGCTCGAGAGCAAAGATCCGGGCCGCCTGCTCAAACAGCTTCGCCCGGTCCTTCATATCGGATTCCGGAGCCAGTGAAATGTCCACAACCGGAAGAGGCTGCAGCACTGACACGGAGCGCCCACGGGATCGTAGATTCGCAATCAGCGTGACCATGCCCTGGTCCAACAGCGGCGAGACGACGACAACCACCGCCTCCAACGGGATGACTTTGTTGTAGTTCACCTGTCCCAGAGGCCGTTGCGTCCTGTTGGCTGGCGCGAGCTCCAGCAACATGTCGGCAATTCTGTGCATCTGCGCGCTTCCGAGCTGCGGCTGAATCCAACGTCCGCTTTTCCCGGTGACCAGCAGTCCCACCCGATCGTGCACGTTGAGGTGAGTGCGAGACAGCGCTACCGCCGCCTGAACAGTGCGGGACCGTGTGTCCTGGCCAGTTGGACCAATTGGCGTCCAGGGATCCACGACGACCACCACGGTGCTGGAACGATCCGGGTGACGCAACGTGATCCATGGGGCCTGACGCCGGTTACTGATGCGCCAGTTCAGCGCCTTCATCGGGTCGCCCGGGCGGTACGGCCGGTTGTCCGCAATTTCGACGCCACTCCCCCTGTCGAGACTCTGATGACTTCCCACGTACTGGCGAAATCGATCGGGGTCGAGTGCGGAACGCATCCGCTGGTCCGGCATGTTGATGCGAATGGCGCCGGTGAACGCAACGCTGTGTCGACTGGACAGGAGGCCGAAGCGGTCAACCGTGCGGATCTCCATCAGTGACGGCTGGGCCACACCCCAGTCTGACAGTTTCAGCGGAAAGGAAACTGTCTCGGTCACCCCAGCGCCAAGCGATGAGACCGCCCGCAGCGTGTCTGTTGGTTGCAGGCGATACGGCATCACCAGTTCGACCTCAACCTGGGGGATGCCGTGGGTGCTGTGGAGCTCGACGTCCATGTCGACAACGTCGCCAATCACACCCGAATGTTGACTCAGGTTCACGTTCGTAGCGAGGTCGGCATCACGATGACTGAGCAGCGCTGCCACGAGCGCAAGAAGGAATGGCGCGCCAAGCCCCAGCAACGCAGGCTCCTGCAGCACCAACGCAAAGAACACCGAGCCAACGATGAACACGATGAACGTGTTGGCCAGGTGTGTTCGCGACTGCCTCACCGCCGTTCGTATCGGACGCAGCGCTCCGACCGGTCCGCTCAGCTGATGCCCGGGCGGAGGCAGAGCCGGGCGCTGTTCGAGCACACCTGACAGACCCGCCGGCGGGGGCGGACCCGTCGGCGGGGGCGGAGGTGACGGCGGGGGCGGAGGTGGAGTGGTCACGTCGGCGGCTGCATCGATGGCGGACCGGGCGGCGGCGGCGGCTCGGTCGCCTCAGGCGCGATCGAATCTGCGAACGCAGCAGGTGGCTCCCCGAAGAGTGCGGCCGCGTTGGGGCGATTCGGCGAGACGGAGGGAGGTGTCGGCACCGTACCGAGACACTCGCGCACAATGTCTTCGCCGGTAACACCCCGGAGCCACTCATCCGGATTGAGAATGAGTCGATGTCCAAGAGCCGGAACAGCGATGGCTCGCACATCATCAGGTGTCACGAAATCGCGTGCCGACAGCGCCGCCCAGGCGCGACTGGCCTTCAGAAGCCCCAGTGAGCCACGCGGGCTTGCACCGGACTGCGTGCGTTTCGAAGACCGCGTCGCTTCCACCAGGGCCACCATGTACTGCGCCACGGTGGGGTCGACGAACACCGTCTCGACCACATTCTGGAGCGCTACCAGCGTCGATGAATCAACCATGGATTTGAGATCGACCTGGTCGTTTTGACGGGCGGATCGGCGCATGAGGATTTCGACCTCGGCAGCTGAGCCGGGATAGCCGACGCTCGTGCGGAACAGGAATCGGTCGAGCTGTGCCTCCGGGAGTGGATACGTGCCTCCCGACTCGATGGGGTTCTGCGTGGCAATGACGAGGAATGGTTTGGGAAGCGGGTGGGTGACACCGTCGATGGTGACCTGACGTTCCTCCATGGCCTCAAGCACCGCGGCCTGTGTCTTTGGCGGTGCCCGGTTGATCTCGTCACCGAGGACCAGATTCGCGAAGATGGGGCCGGGACGGAACACGCCCTGTGCGTTATTCGGATCGAGCACCACCGAGCCGGTGATGTCGCCGGGCACGAGGTCCGGCGTGAACTGCACCCGGGCGAAGTCGAGCGTGGAAACCTGAGCGAACGACCGGGCGATGAGCGTCTTGGCCAGGCCGGGAACATCCTCGAACAGCACATGCCCGTTGGCAAGCAGACCGGTGAGCAGGAGGTGCAACACCTCACGCTTACCAATGACCGCTTTCTCCAACTCGTCCAGGATGACTTCACCCCAGCGGGCCACCCCTTCAACCTGTGTTCGTTCGGTGCCAGTCAAGATGCAGTTCCAGTCAAGATGCAGTTCCAGTCAAGATGCAGTTCCAGTCAAGATGCAGTTCCAGTCAAGAGAGTGTCCTTCGCTCGGGGAGAGATCGGGTGGCGAGAGTTGGCGCTGCCTCATCAGGTGGCGCCGGGATGGGTTGTTGTCGGGATTGGGTTGAACGCGAAGTCGTGGTGGCGATGTGTGTCTCAAGCTGCGCCAGGCGAGCGTCGAGCCAGACCTCGTTGTACGCAGCAGGCAGGCCTTCGTCGGTCAGCTTCACGTTTGGTTTCCAGATATGCCAGGAGTTCCGTCGCGGTTGGGCCACCGGAAGCAGCGTCGAGTAGTTGGGTTCCTCGAAACGGCGGCCAATCTCGTCAAGACGGCTCTGAAGGCTGCGCCATTCGTACTCGTTGACCGGGGCGCGCCGCAGTTGGCTCACTGATCGGTCGATGGACAGGGGAAGTGCCTGAACTTGCGGCTTGTCTGGATCCTCCCGCCTCCACCGGGTGAGACGCACATGTTCTGTCGGGAATCGTTCGTCCAGAGCCATGAACGCTGCAGCGAGACCAACGGTGGCCACGATGGCCCCCACGATTGTCAACAGGAGAAGGAGCGGCATCCAGCTCAGCCAATCGGCTGCAACAACGGGGTTGCATAGGTCTCGCGAATTTTCAGCACAGCCTCGATGGCCTGTTCACGCATGGATTCATCGACAGGCTGGTTGGAGAAGCGAGCCCGCTCGAAGAGTCGAGTCAGCGTCACCAGCGGCTGCTGGGCGCCATCAACCTGGCCGAGCACCCGATTGAGGTGAGCGAGTGCGGAATCGCTTCGCCGACGGGCGAGTTCAGGTCGCCCAAAGCCGGCTTCCATCGCGGCGTAGGCCTGTTGGATGGCGACGCGCGGCTCGGGTTCGGTACGCAGCTGGTGCAGCAGGCTGTCAACAACCAGGCTCTGATCGTTGCGACGCTGCGCCCATGCCTCACCCACGACAGTCGCCTCACCGGCGCTCGCCTCCGGTTCCGGCACGCGGCTGCCGGTTCTGCCCCAGACATACCAGAGGCCCAACGCCAGGCCACCAAGCAACAGGAGTCCGCCGACAATGAGCGGCCAGTCGCGGAAGTTGTTCCAGAAGCCTGGTCCAAGGAGCCGGTCCCGAACAGTTTTGGGGGCCGCATCTGTGCCGGGGAGCTCGCCCTGCCACTCAGGGAGATCACCGAAGTCCTGCGACGGGTCGTTGGGGACAAGGTCAACACCGAGACCGGGCACCTGCCCCTCTTGCAGGAGTTCCACAGAACCATCAGCACCGAAGACAAGCGCGATTGTGTCTTCATCTTCTTCGCCCCGCTTCACGATCTCAAGCTCACCCTCGTCGTTCAGTTTGAAGCCGACAATGTCGCCATTGGGGTCCGGGACGAGAACGTTGCCGGCCGCATCAGGGTTGGTGGGTGTCGGACCGCCCGGCTCGCCGTCTTCGAGCATGTACAACTCCCCGCCGGTCTCCTGGGATACGACTCGGCATCCTGCGCTGGTGCACTCGACGGTCAGATCCCCATTCCTGGTTTCAATGATGAAGGATTCACCGGCGCCAGCACCGGGAACAGACTCGCCGCGTTGCAACTGGCCGGGATTGCCGGGCACCAGCTCCGTGCCGCGGCCCAGACCCTGGCCCTGTTCGAGCAGTTCCACCGAACCGTCAGGGCCAAAGGTGAGCGCCATCGTGTCGTCGTCAATCTCGTCGATGGGCACCGGAATGAGAGAACCGTCGTCGCCAACTTTGAAGCCCCCGATGTCGCCGTTGGGATTCGGAACGAACACGTTGCCGTCACCCTCGCTTGCACCGGCTGGCAGGTCAGACGGATCGTCAACGAAATACATCTGGTCGCCATTTGGCGAGGTCACCGTGCAGATGCCGGGAGTGGAGCAGTCGACCTCAACTTCCTGACCATTCGACGTCTCGACCGTTTTGGTCGGGGGTGGCGCCGGGAAGTCCCTGGGTTGGTCTCCGACAAGGTCCGACACAGATCCCTGCGGACCAGAATCGCCGGATTCGCTCGCTCCACCCTCGATGACGGGCACACCTTCGGTCAGGTCACCAGGGTCGCTGCCTGTTCCGCTCTGACCTGTGCCATCGGGGTTCAGGAAGATTGCGTCCGGCGTTACGCCCGGTGGAAGTTCGTCAACGGTCTTTGCGCTTTCGAGGTCCTCACGAGTGAGGCCTTCCACATCAGCGCTGGCCGCAACAGCGACAAGACCAAGGAGAAGGAAACAGACGCCCAGCGTCGTGAGAAGCACTGCGGCTGGCAACGCCCAGGGGTTGGTTGCCGGGGACTGCCACTCGTTCGGATCGACCATTGCTTCAAGTATGGCGGAACTTCGCTCTGCGTGTTCCGCGTATGACCCGCATAACCCAGCCCGGGCACCCACGGCTTGTGTTCGCTAGAGGGCGGCGAGGGTCCAGGTCCAGCGGAAGGTTCCGGGCCTGACGCGGAATTCGTCGAGGACGTGGGGGCCGCAGGCACCGGTGCCGAGTCCGCGCATTGCGGCGTCGATATGGACGTCCACCGGATGTCCAGGGCCAACAGGCGGGAGTTCTGCGAGCGTGGTGGCCCGGGTGAGCTCGGCGTCGGTGAAGTGTCGAGCCGAAAAGGCGAGACCACCCGGCAGTCCGACTTTTGCACCTCGCCCTCGGGGCGTTGTCAGCGTAAAGCCGTGAGCGTGTTGGTGTGAGCCCTGCTCCTGTGGTTTGACGTAGGAGTGGAACTGCTCCGCGATCGTGGAGGTCCACTCTCCCACCGTCTGAGCGCCGAGCCGGTCCGGGTAGGACTCATCGGGCCCAAGCCCGTGCCACTGCACACGCGAGAAGGCACCCGGCGCAGAGAATCGCACCCCCACTCGCGCAAGTTCCGGCCAGGACTTCGGCACCACGATCTGTTCATCCACCTGCACGCGGTCGCCGTGCAGTGTCCACACGCTCCGATGAGACGCAGCGGCGTCGAGTGCACCGGTGATCAAACGGTCAATTCGGACAACGGTTGGCGCCGCCTCCGTAGCGTCACTGCAAAGATCGGGAGCGAGGACAGTGATGGATTGTTCGTCGATGGTCAGTCGGTCCAGTCCGGCAGCTTCCCACGCTGCCTGCGCAGTCGCTGAGTACTGCGACCCGTCGGATACCACGCCATCGTTGTCCGTGGGAGCGCGCCAGAGGCACGCATCAACAGAACCGGATATCAGTTGCCGCTTGCCAATGGAGACCCCGGCCAGGCGTCCCTGGTCGAAGGACATCTCGGTCGCCCCGTGGCGGACGAACCCAACCCGCTCGCTTCGCTTGCGAGGCACCGGGACTGGCTCGACGCTTCGACCAATGGGATTGAGCGTCAGCTGGTCCCAGGCCACCACGTGTCCGGCCGCAACGGTGGACGTACTGTTGCGGGTGCGCCATTCCAGGTTCAGGTACAGACCCTCACCAGGGTTGAGAGTCGGCAGGCGACCGAAGGGCACCGTGAGCCGGCGGCTCTCGCCCGCAGGGACGTCAACACCCATGCGTCCGGAACGCACCCTGTCACTCGCAGACTCGCTCACCCGGCAAAGCGCCCAATGCAGCTCCAGATCGGCAGTGGACACAAAAGCGCGCCGGTTGGTCACGCTGACTCGGCGTCCGCTGATGTGCCGGCTGACCACAGGACGACATGCCCACATGAACTCGCGCAGCGCGGGGTGGGGTGAGCCATCGGGGCCCACCAGGCCATTGATGCAGAAGTTCGCATCGTTGGGTTCGTCACCGAAGTGGCCGCCGTAGGCCCAGTAGGGACGGCCGTCCCTATCAACTTCGGCCAGGCCCTGATCGCGCCAATCCCAGACGAAGCCACCAGCGAGGGCAGGCTCCGAGAAGAAGGCATCCACGTAGTCGACGATCGACCCGTTCGAGTTGCCCATGGCGTGGGAGAATTCACAAAGGATCAGCGGCCGGTCATCCTCTCCCGTTTCCTCTGCCCACTGCGCCCAGCGAACCGCCTCCTCGGTTGACGTATACATCGGACACATGATGTCGGTAACCAGCCGCTCAGATGCTGATGGAGCCGACCACTTGTCGATCGAGGATCCGGTAGACCCGAGGTTCGAGAACCGGTGCATGATGGCGCCCTCGTAGTGGACGAATCGCGTGGGGTCGACGCGACGCACCCAGGCGGCTGCTGCATCGTGGGCAGGACCATGCCCACTTTCATTACCGAGGCTCCAGCCGATGATCGACGGGTGGTTGCGATCCCGCAACACCATGCGCCGAATCCGTTCCATGATTGCGTGGTGGTAGCGCTGGTCGCTGGCGATCTGCCTCCACCGACCGTGCGATTCCACGTTGGCTTCGTCGATGACGTACAGACCAATCTCGTCGCACAGATCAAGCAGGCGGTGGTCATTCGGGTAGTGCGCTGTGCGCACCGCGTTGATGTTGTGCCGCTTCATGCTGACAAGATCCGACCGCAGATCTTCTTCGCTCAGCACCTTGCCGGTCTCATGGTGATGGTCGTGGCGGTTCACGCCAAGCAGCACCACCGGGGTGCCGTTGATCAGGAGACGACGGTCGCGCACCTCCACCCGGTTGAAACCAATGGCGGTCTGATGGGCTTCGACCACCCTGCCTTCCTGGTCAAGGACTTCAGTGACCAGTTGATAACGGTCGGGCACTTCAGCCGACCAGGGGCGGGCATCGCGAACGTGCAACTTCATACGAGCGGCGTGGGCACCGAAACGATAGGTGTCGATCATCTGCGCGCCGTGACCGCTCACATCAAACTGGTCAACTGGCGCCTCACCGGATGCAACGGTGCGGCCCCGTTCGGTCTCGACCACGGCGCGCACGCTCCAACCCGCAGAGGGACCCGTGACTGGAACGTGCAGACTGAGCTCTCCAGTGCCGGAGTCCGGATCCCAGTCGGTGCGGGCCACCACGTCTTCGACATGGGTGGGGCCGCGAGCCTCCAGATGGACAGATCGGTGCAGGCCGGCGTGCCACCAGTGGTCCTGATCTTCGATCCAGGTCGCGTCACTCCAGCGGATCACCATTACCGCCAGGGTGTTCTCACCAGACGTGGTGTATTCGCAGAGATTGAACTCGCTCGGCAACCGCGAGTCCTTGCCCATGCCAACGAACGATCCGTTGCACCACACAAGCATCACGCTCTCCGCAGCGCCGAAATGCACCACGATGCTGCGATCCTTCCACAGTCGCGGCACGCGGAAGGTTGTGCGGTAGAGGCCGGTTGGGTTCAGATCGGGGACAGCCGGCGGGTTGAGTTCGGGCCAGGGCATAACCACGTTCGTGTAGTGCGGGAGATCCCATGTGCCCTGGCGGGTCCAGCATCCGGGCACGGCAAGGGTTGACCATGCGCGGTCATCGAAGTCTGCCGAGGCCCAAAGGGCCGGGGCGTCGGTCGGGCGCTGAGCCAGATGAAACCTCCACTGTCCATCGAGTGAGACTCGCCACGGACTCTCGCCGTCACCGCGTGCGCTTTGAGCGGATGGGTGCGGCGTCAGCGGCGCCCGGGCCTGCAGCCGATTGAGTGCAGTGAGTTCAGGAGAGAGCACCATGTCCAGTGGCAGCGGAAACACACCAGAGACTCTATTGGCGAGTGCCGTGTTTCCCGGATCCAAGTTTGGCGAAAACGAGACCGGCCGGCCACCCAATAGGAGGCCGGCCGGCACGAGTCAATCTGTGTCAACAGATGAGATGATCAGGTGATCAACCGAAGGAACCGCCCTGACCTTCAAAGTCAACAAAGTCGCCCTTGGGCTCGAAGGTCAGGTTGCCTGCGTCATCGACGATGACAGCCTGCAGCTGTGCACCTTCGGTCCAGTAGGCGTCGTCAGTGCCGTCGAGCTTCAGCGTTCCGCCCAGCAGGGTGTCGTTGCTGGTGTCGGCGTTCCAGGTGGCTGCCATGAGATTGACACGGTTGAGGCCGCCTTCCATCTCCGACGCGGAGCGAAGAACGTCGACGAGGAACTCGCCGTAGAGCACGCCGGTGGAGTACGACCCGTCGGCGCAGGTCACGCTGCCGTAGTCGTTGAGGATCCGCTCGACCTCGATGATCTTCGGGTCAGATGCGTATGCGTCGTCGCCGCAGATCTTGTTGGAGTTCGCCATCCATGGACCAGCATCGTCAGCGCTGAGCGTCGCCGCAGCATCGATGACCGGTGAGAAGAAAGACGAGAGGTTGTTGCAGGTATAGGACATGTAGATACGCGGACGCCACTCAACACCGGCCATCACGGCGGTGGTCTGAGAACAGAACTTCGAGGTGGTACCGGCGACGAGCACGTCGGCGTCGGTTGCGATGAGGGTGGTCATCTCGTTGGTGACGTCGGCACCAGCCGGGTCATGCAACTGTTCGGAAACAACATCCACACCAGCACATGCGGGGGAGCTGTTCAGGGTGTTCTGGTAAGTCTTACCAAAGTCGTTGTTCATGATGAGGGCGGCAACAGTTGCACCTTCACCGAAGTCTTCGATGACGGACGAGCACCAGATCTCGGTTTCCGTCACGTAGTTCAGAATGTTTCCAACGGTCCATGGGAAGTTGGCGGGATCGCCCCAGAAGGGGAAGCCGGATGAGTTGAAGAGCTGCGGTACGCAGGCTTCGTCGGTGATGGGACGAATGGCGAGGTTGATCGGGGTACCGATCACGTGAGCGAAAGCGAAGATGTCGTCAGAGTCAATCATTTCCTCAACGTTGGCGACGGCACGTCCGGCCTCATAGCCATCATCTCGTGCAACCAGAACGAGATCCTTGCCAGCGATGGGATCGGTGTCGTTGATGAAATCGAAGTACATTTCCATCCCCTCGCCAATGGCGCCGAACGATGCAAGCGCTCCGGACTGCGGTAGGGACTGACCGATGCGAATCTCGTCGCCGTCAACGCCCTGCAGCGGGTCCCAGTCATCTGGGCATTCGGCGAGGTTCAGAGTAGTGCCGGTCGCAATTTCAACCGAACCTTCGAGTGCGAGACCGCCACTGTGATCGCCCTCTTCCATCGCGTCGTCGTCGCCGTCCATGGCGTCGTCGTCGTCCATGGCGTCGTCGTCGCCGTCCACGGCGTCGACACCAGCATCAACGGCGTCCTCGGCCGCATCTGTTGCGTTGCCAACCACTTCGGTTGCACTGCTACCACAAGCTGTGGCAAAGAGGGCTAGCGCTGAGAACAGAACCAGCCACCCCTTGAGTTTTCCTAGTCGCATTTCCTTACCCCTCCTGGGTGTTTGTCACGGTCGCAATTTCACAACCATGCATGTCGGGAACCTGGGTCCCCAGCAGATCTAAACCGTAGCCGCAGTTGCCGGTGAGTTGAACGCGTCAGCATCTGAGAGGTCGTGTTGTCCCGGGATCACGGGCGGACGCGGGATGATGCGCACGATCCGGTCACGGATTTTGCGGATCCCGACGATGACGCCGCCGGGCAGGACGAAGGTCAATACGATAAGGCCGATACCGAGAATCAGGCCTCCGGTTGGTCCCTGCAGCCATCGTTCGGGCAGTCCGGGAAAGCCTCTGGTACTTGATGCCCAATCGGGAATAAAGGCGATAACGAGGCCGCCGATGACTGCTCCGGAGAGCGTGCCAACTCCGCCAACTACCAACCCGACGATGAAGAGAATCGACAGCAGCTGCGTGAAGTCTCCTTGGGAGGCGATGCCGAGTTCAGCAACATAAACCATGCCGCCGACGCCGCCGAGGGCGGAAGCCACGCCGAATGACATCGTCTTGTGATAGCTGAGGCTGATCCCGTTGACTGCTGCGCTGGTCTCGTTGTCACGAACAGCGCGCATGGCACGACCCGGTCGGCTCTTCACGAGATTGTTCACCATCTTAAAGCACACCAGCGCCAGCACCACCATGAGGAAGAAGGTCCAGACTCGTTGTTCCTGCTTCGACGACAGGCCCGAACCCTCGCCGAAATACTGGCCGAAGACCGGCAACTTGTTCAGCAGGTCAACCGTGCCATCGAGTGGCAGCCAACCAGGTGGTTTCAGGTCAGAATCCACCTGCTTGCCCGCTGCTCCGCCGGTGTAGGGCTCGAGAATGTCGAGCAGAATGAGGGAAGGAAAGATCGCCGCCAATCCAAGCGTCACCAGCGCAAGGTACAGACCCTTGATCCGCAGTGCCGGCACCCCGAAAAGCAGACCGAGCAGAAAGCAGACGGGAACCACGACGGCGAGTGTCGCGAACCAGTTCCATCCGTGATCAGCCACCAACCAGGCTGACAGGTAAGCCCCAGTGCCGAAGAAGAAGCCCTGACCCAGGGAGAGCTGACCGGTGAAGCCGGCAACGACCTGGAGGCCGAGAATGGCGACCATAAACGAGATCGCTTTGGTCACGCGGGTAATGCTCAGCTTGTAGTCGTTATCGAAGAGGGTGATCGACCCAGTGTCGTTGAACGCGAAGGCCACGATGAAGATGAGCAGGGCAAGGAGCGCGAAACCAAGAATGCGGTACGCCCGGTACTGCGCCGAACCCTTCTCGATCGTAAACATGGGTGTTCCAGCAGCCATGGCTAAACCCTCTCTACGGCAGCGGTGCCGAAGAGGCCGGCCGGCTTGAACAACAACACGAGCATGAGCACGGCAACGGCTGCGAAGAGACTGAGTTCGCTGGGCACCCCCAGGTACGGAACGACAATCGATTGCACAAGTCCGATTGCAAGGCCGCCAGCGATTGCTCCGCCGAGGCTGTCAAGTCCCCCGAGGGCAGCCGCAGACACTGCAAAGATGAGGCCGGTCACCATAACCTGCGGCTCGAGCTGGCGCACGGGCGAGGCTACGAAAACTGCAACACCAAGTGTGCCGACCGCCGCCGCAATCGCCCAACCGAACTGCAGCGTCGGACCCACCCGGATGCCAACGAGTTCGCTCGACTCCAGGTTGGAAGACACAGCGCGGAAGGCAAGCCCGATCTTGGTCTTGTTCAGCAGAAGGGTCAATCCTCCTGCAACAACCGCAATCGTGACCATCGTGCCAACCGTGTACCAGGACAGCGACGCATTCCCGTAAGTGAAGACGTTGCCGGAGGGGAACATCTCAGGGAAGGCGCGCGGATCGAACCGCCAGACAATGCCGGCGATCGCGTTGATCGCCAGGAATAAGCCCAGGGTGATGATCACCAACGGCAGATGATCAGCAGGGTCGAATGGACGAATCAACGTCCGTTCAATCACCGCCGCGAGAACCGCTGAGAGGATCATGCCGACGATCACGCCGATCCAGACCGGCAGACCCTGCTCCAAAACAAGCACCATGACGATGAACCCACCGAACATTGCGAACTCGCCCTGGGCGAAGTTGATCAGCGTTGTTGCTTTGAAGATCATGACCAGCGCCATGGCGAGCAGTGCGTAGGTCGCGCCGTTTGACAGGCCGTCGAAGACCCGATTGATGAGTAGTTCCATAGCTGTTCTCTGTTGCTGTCTTTCTCGTGTGCTGGCTGGAGCCGTTTGGTGGCTGTGTGATCAGGTGGGTGGTGTGTCGGGGTTCAGATACCGAGGTACGCCTTGCGGATGGCGTCATCGTCGATGAGTTCGTCTGCCGGTCCCTCGGTGAAGATCTCGCCAGACTCGAGTACGTAGCCGCGAGCGGCGATACCGAGCGCCAACTGGGCGTTCTGTTCCACGACCAGCATTGTCGTGCCGGTCTCCTTGTTGATTTCTGCAAAGCGCTCGAACAGGTCAGACACAATGATTGGAGCAAGACCGAGCGATGGTTCGTCCAGCAGCAGCAGGCGGGGACGCGACATCAATGCTCTCGCCACGGCGAGCATCTGCTGTTCGCCACCAGAAAGAGAACCCGCCCGCTGATTCTTGCGTTCACGCAGCACGGGGTAGGCCTCGAACCACTGGTCCATGTCGCTGTCGACCTCGTCGTCTTTTCGTATGAATGCGCCGACCCGCAGGTTGTCCTCGACGGACAACTCGGGAAGCGTGCCACGACCCTGCGGAACATGGGCGACGCCCTTGCGGACGATGTCGGGCGCTTTCGCTGAGCCGACTGCTTCACCGGCGACCGTGATCGCCCCGGTGCGTTCGATCATGCCGGAGATCGCACGGAGTGTGGTTGTCTTACCTGCACCGTTCGCTCCGAGGATGACGACAATCTCCCCTTCCATGACATGGAAGTCGAGGCCGTGCAGAACCTGTATCGCCCCGTATCCGCCGCGCAGACCCTTCACGTCAAGCATGACGTTGTCGGTGGCGTTCATGCCGGCGCTCCAAGATACGCCTTGATCACTTCGGGGTTCTCCTGGATCTCGCCGGGTAGGCCCTCGGCAATTTTGCGACCGAAGTCGAGGACGACAATCCGCTCCGAGATACTCATTACAAGGCCCATGTGATGTTCAACCAGCAGGATCGTCAGGTTGTAGTCGTCGCGAATCTTTTGGATCACCTTGGACAATTCGTCAACCTCGCTGTGAGTCAGACCCGTCGCCGGCTCATCCAACATGAGGAGCTTTGGTCGCCCGATGAGACACCGAGCCAGCTCGATGCGCTTCAGCGTTCCGTATGGCAGGCCGGCGCACTGCATATAGGCAACGTCACCAAGCCCGAGGTCAACGAGGATCGTGTAGGCCTCCAAAGCAAGGGCCTGTTCTTCCTTCTTGCGCCCGATATTCAACATGGCGCTGAAGAAGTTCTGCTTGCTGCGCACGTGCGCGCCAGCCATCACGTTTTCGATAACGCTCATGTTGGGCCACAGCGCCAGGTTCTGAAAGGTCCGGAAGATACCGGTCTCGGCGATCAGGTGCGGCTTTGTTGTCAACAGATCATTGCCGTCAAAGCGCAACGTTCCCTTGGTCGGGTCATAGATCCGACTGATCACGTTGAACATTGTTGTCTTCCCCGCCCCGTTTGGACCGATCAGGCCGCAAATCTGGCCTTCTTCGATGTCGAAACTGAGACCACTGAGCGCAACAATGCCACCGAACCTCACCTCGACATCTCTCACTTCAAGCAACGCCATTGCTGATGTCCTTCCTGCAGCGGTGCAGAAAACGTGGCACACGCGGTCCCCCGCTGGACTGCCCTCAGTCCCTGTGTCGTTGGCAGACAGTAGCACCAACATGAAATACACAAGTCAACCGTGACCGCCCACCTGATGTGCGTTGTCCCGGACATGGGGACAACGATGCTGATCGTGGCACAATCGGCCCGTGCTTCATCTCAGCCCCGACGCAACCTCGCTTCCTGAACTGCCCGTTCAACCACCCGGCGTCGCCTGGCCCACCTGTGCATGGCCGGAGGCGCCGTGTAGCGACCCGGCCGTCCTCCATGCAGTTGACGAAGGCTTCAATGCCTCGGAAGACCACCTGGGGCTGAACCTGTCGCTGGTTGTGGTCCACAAAGGTGAGCTGATCGCCGAACGCTATGGACCAACGAGCGGGCCGGACGTCGCGCTCATCAGCTGGTCGATGGCCAAATCGTTCACGCATGCACTCGTCGGCATCGCCATCGCCGACAACAAACTCGACCTGCATGGCCCCGCCCCCGTGCCCGCATGGAGTGAACCAGGGGATGCCCGAGCGGCCATCACGGTGGATCAACTGCTGCGGATGACCTCCGGCCTGGCGTTCGTCGAAGACTACGTGGACGACGAGATCAGCAACTGCATCGAGATGCTGTTCGGGGGCGTGGACGACATGGGCAACTACGCCGCATCGCTCTCCCCCGCCGGCCCCCCGGACACCATCTTCAACTACTCAAGCGGCACCACCAACATTCTCACAAGCCTGCTCGCGGACATCTACGGCCGCGGCGACGACTTCGCATCCTGGGCCAACCAGGTGCTCTTCGACCGGATTGGTCTCGACGCCCAACTCACCTTTGACAAGACCGGGACCTGGGTGGGCTCATCTTTCCTTCACGCCACGGCGCGCGACTTCGCAAAGTTCGGCCTGCTCTACATGCGCGACGGCATGTGGGACGGCGAGCGTGTCCTCCCGGAACGCTGGGTTGACTACGGTCGGACGGTGCGTGCTCACGACGAAGATGGGGCGGCGTACGGAGCGCAGTGGTGGATCCACCACGAGGAGCGGGGCTCGTTCTCTGCGTGTGGTTATGAGACCCAGCGAATCCGCATGGACCCTCTCACCGACACGATTGTCGTGCGCCTCGGGAAAACGCCCACCGAGCTCGGACCGAACGTTGACGTTTGGCTCGAAAAGATCCTTCTCGCCATCGAAGAGGTGAAACGATGAACCCCGCAGCAACAAACGACATCAACGTTCTTCAGGACTGGATCGGCCGCACCGAGAGCCGTGTCGACGTGATCCGTGCGCCGTGGGCGCAGATGATGCAGCAGACCCTTGACCGCGCCGGGGAACTGGTTGACGGAGATGTCCTGCCGCAGCTGTGGCACTGGATCTACTTCCTTGACTCGGTGCCGCTGGCCCGGGTTGATACCGACGGTCACCCTGAACGCGGCGGGTTCCTGCCACCGGTGGCACTCCCCCGTCGCATGTGGGCGGGCGGCCGCCTCACCTTCGGCGAGCCCGTTCGCCTCGGCGACACGGTGACGAAGACGTCCACCATCAACAACGTCGTGATGAAAGAAGGCAGCACGGGAGCGCTGTGCTTCGTCACGGTCACGCACGAACTGCATGTGAACAACAAGCTCTGTGTCAGCGAGGAACAGGACCTCGTCTACCGGGAACACCCGGACCCGGATGCACCGAAGCGGGAGCCAAAGCCGGCTCGAACCGACGCCATCTGGTCAGAGACCGTGACGCCCAGCGAAGTGATGCTGTTTCGGTTCAGCGCACTCACGTTCAACGGGCACCGCATCCACTACGACCGCCCGTACGCCACCGACGTTGAGGGGTATCCCGGGCTTGTGTTTCATGGCCCCCTGACGGCCACGCTTCTGGGCGGGCTTGCCACGAGTTCATCAGGCCAACCAATGACCAGCTTCTCGTTCCGGGCCATGGCCCCGCTGTTCGACTTGGACCCGTTCACCATCTCCGGTGCGCCATCACCTGAAGGCGACCATTCGGCCGACCTCTGGGCAACCGCACCCGGCGGAAGGCTGGCCATGCAGGCATCGGCAACCTTCCCAGATTGAACGCCCGGTTACGACAACTGGTCGTTCAACCAAACAGCGACGCGCTAAGGAAGCCGGGTGCAAACCCCAGGACCGCAATGCTGCGCGGTCCTGGGGCTCCGGCGCGCAGATGCACCAAAACGCAGGTGAACCCAAACTTGGACTACAGGGATGTAATTCCAAGTTTCACACGCGAAACTTGGTCAATCCACGTAGAATCGAAGTTATGGGTGCTGATCTCTCGATGTCGCCTGTTGGCTCGACCGTGCGCATTCGGGGCACGGACAATCGGTTCAACGTACCCTGTGAGCTGAATGCCTTCATTCCTGCTCCGCTGCCACGTGTTTTGGATTTGCCAGGCGACGTTTGGATGGCTCTGTCTGACGCCATGGGAGCGCTCGGTCGGCTCGACTCAGTCGCCAGCCTGATCCCAAATCCGCAGCTCGTAACCCGCGTTGCCACCCGACGTGAAGCGATTGGCACCTCTGCATTGGAGGGCACGTTCGCGAACCTCACGGAACTGTTCGCAGCTGAGGCCTTCTCTGCTGAGCAGATGGACCAGAGTGTCCCGCCCAACGTCCGTGAGGTGATGAACTACACACGTGCAGCCGACGCGGCCTTCGATTGGATCAGCGAACGTCCGATCACCGTCCCACTGCTCTCGAACCTGCAAGCCGAGATCGTTCGTGGAACCGAAAGTGATGGCGCCGAAGCTGGTGCGCTGCGCGAACGACAGGTGTTCATTGGCACCATGAACCGGCCGATCACCGAAGCCCGGTTCATTCCGCCACCGCCTGGTGACCAGCTCGTTCTGCTGCTCGACGACTGGCTCAAATGGTTGAACGACGAGACGCTCCGCGACTCCCTGCATATTCTTGTTCGCGTCGCGCTCGCGCACTACCAGTTCGAGACGATCCATCCTTACACCGACGGCAACGGACGACTGGGACGACTCATCACCGTTCTGCAACTCCTCGCTGGCGACGCCTTGAAGACCCCGGTGTTGTCGATCTCGGACTGGCTGAAGGATCGAGGTCCCGAGTACCGGGATCACCTGTTGCGTGTGAGCGTCACCGGTGAATGGGCGCCATGGATCAACTTCTTCGCTCAGGCGGTGGCGGCGTCGTCCCGCGATGCACATCGCCGGGTGATGGGACTGCTGGCACTTCGCGAGGAAGTCTCAGAGCATGCACGGCGAGCGCTTCCCCGAGCACGGCTTGCCATCGAGATCGCTGATGACCTCATCGCCTACCCAATCCTCACCGTTGCGGGCGCCCGGTCACGATACGGAAAGTCGAACCAGGCCAATCGGAACGCAATCAACCGCCTGTGCGAACTCGGGGTGCTCGAGCCGTACGGCGATGCTCGCTACGGCCGTCTCTACTGGAACCGACGCGTGTTCGAGGTCATCGAAAGCTGAGGTGGCACAACGCCTAATCGACGTCCATGGTGTGGAGTCGAAGCGTGGTCAGCCCAAAGCAGGCGGCAGCGATTGCGGCAACCACAATGCACGCGGTCGAGAGCGACACCTGACCGGCAATCAATTCCGGGAAATCGGTGAGGTCGCCCAACGCTGACGTGGAGTAGGTGCGCACCGCGAGCTTGCCGGCAGTAGCCGACAGGCCAGCGACGAAACCCTCCCACGCAAGGATGTAGACCAGGCCCCAAACAAGGGCCCGGACGGTGACAAGACCCAGCAGCGTGAAGACCGCGGTATAGGCAAGGACGCCAACGAGTGAGCCCGCAATCATGCCGGTGACATCGTCAGTGTCCCCGATAATGGCACTCAGTAGCCCCATCGGGATGAGCACCACCGGAATCAGGACGACAAGGCTTGCCGCCATTGAGGAGGCCACAATCTTCCACCGGCCGATGGGACGCAACCAGAAGTACGCGAGTGTTCCTTCTTCCCGCAGCGTTCCCAGTGTTGCCGAGGCGAACACGAGCGAAACCAGCGGGACAAAGATGGTGAGACCGAATGCAGCGAGAAACTCCGTGGGAACCCAGTCAGCGCCGGGGTCGGACCGATCGACGGCGAAACCGATGATGATGCCCAGCAGGCCGATGGCACTCATGGCCAGGATCCTTCCCCGCGTTGCCACGGACCGCATCATGCGTTTCGCCATTCCAAAAATTGCCGTCATCGCTTCGCCACCAAATACTTGAACACGCTCTCAAGATCATCATCGAGAGGATTGACTTCGAGCAGGCGAACAGACGCTGCCCGGGCTGCGGGGGCGATCTCTCGGCGGAACTGCGCGGCGTTGTCTGTGTCGACAATCAACTCATGGTCATCAACAACGGTGACGCCGCGAATACCAGCGGACGTGAGGAGCGCGCCGCCAAGCTGACGGGCGTCATCGGCGCGGACAAGAATGCGGTGCGGGCGATCATCCATCTTTTCCCGGATCTCGTGGAAATCCCCCTGAGCTGCCAGGCGTCCCTGAGCGATGACGAGGACGCGGGAGCCCAGCCGCTCAACCTCTTCGAGCACATGGCTCGACACAACCACGCAGACGCCCGACGCTCCCAGGTGCTGGACCAGTTCAATCATGTGCAACCGCTGGCGAGGATCAAGTCCGGTCAGCGGTTCATCGAGCAGGAGGAGATGTGGTTTGTGCACGATGGCCTGGGCCACCTTCACACGCTGGCGCATGCCCTTCGAGTAGGTGCTCACCGACCGGGTGTCATCCGGGTCGAGTTCGACGACGCCAAGCGCGGCCCGGGCTGCTTTCTCGGCATTGGGCAACCCATTGAGCTGGGCGGCAAGCGTTACGAACGTCAGCGCCCGTTGCTCAGCAAAGACCTGCTCTTCCTGCGACACCAACCCAATGAGGCCGCGGACGTCCTTGTCAGATCTGGGATCTTTGCCCAACACCATGACCGAACCCTGCGACGGTCGGGTGAGACCAGCGATCATGCGCAGCGCGGTGGACTTTCCGGCGCCATTCGGGCCCAGCAGCGCAGTCACGCCTGCGCTGACGCCAAAGCTCACATTGGACACGGCGACGACGTCGCCAAACCACTTGCTCAGGTTCTCAACGACAACAGTGCCTTCGAGCACCCGTGCCGCAGGTGGCGGAGGCGCCGGAGTCTGTTGCGCCGTCGGCGGAGGTGGCCCAGCCAAGGGAGGGGGCGCAGGCATGACTGGGTCGCTCACTTTGTGACCTCGAGACGCTGATAGCCACGCATGATGATGGCGAGGAAGAGTGCACACATGCCGACGTATGCACCAATCGCAAGCGTGGTGGAAACGCCTTCGAGTTGGGCAATCTCTTCGCCGAAGAGTCGGGCGATGAGATCCAACGGAAGAGCGGTGAGATTGAACACTTGAATCCAGGCACTGAATTCAGCCACTTCGAAGAGAACGCTTGTGAGCACACCACTGGCGATGATCACAATGACGATGCCTGCAGACGCAAACCCCTGTCGGTCCGTCAACGTGGATGCAGCCATTCCGAACAGCACGAAGAAGAGCGCCATGAGGACGCCGCTGCCAAGGATCCTCGCAACGAGCTCGACCGTGTTGACGAAACCATCCGGGCCCAGTCCGGTGAACGAATAGCCGGCCAGCAGAAACAGCACGGGGAACATTGTCACGGTAAGAAGAACACCGAGCAGCGCAAGAACCTTTGAGGCGAGATAGTGGGACTTCCCCAGCGGTGAGGCCATGTAGAGACCGAACAAACCGGTGCGCCGGTCCGTGCTCATCAACTCGGGCACGACGAAGGCGGTGAAGAGGGTGACTGCAATGCTGATGAGTCCGAAGTACTCGGCGTATTCGGCAACCACTTCAGAGGCAAACTCTTCCGGCAAAAGGATGCCGACACCCATGAAGACCAGCGCCGGTACGTAAGCAATGAAGATGGTCAGCAGCGGGACAATCTTGAACCGGAACTTGCGACGCAAGCCGAGAGCCCGCTGAATGGAGGACACCACAACAGCCTTCATCGATCCGCCGACATTGGTTCGCGGCCCGTTATAGGGCCGGTAGCCGCGGTCATAGATCTCGGCCTGTCCTGCATCCACAGCGTTACTCATGAGCCGTACACCTCGGCGAGGAACAGTTCTTCCAAAGACTGCTTCGATGGGGACAGTCGACGCAGCGATGCTTCGCTGTCGGCGACCGCAGAGGTCACGGCATCAAGCAGCAGTCCGGTTGCTTCGTCACTGACATCACCACTCACGCCGGGAGCGGTGCCTGCGTTCACCGTGAGACGGTTGCGGTCTTCTTCCACGTCGAAACCGTCGGCCCGGAGTGCGGCTGCAACCTCGGCCTGGCCGACATCAATGACGGCCACGACGCCGGAGCGACTGGTGCGCATCTCGCCGATTGGGCCGGACGCAACGGCCGTACCGTTGGTGATGATGACCGCGTTGTCTGCAATGCGTTCAACTTCTTCGAGCAGATGCGACGAGAGCACCACATCGATGCCGTACTCGGTTCCGATGCGACGGATGAGTGCGAGCATGTCGTCGCGCTGCACCGGGTCAAGACCGTCGGTCGGCTCGTCCAGCAGGACAAGTGAAGGACTGTGCGCAATGGCCTGGGCAAGCTTCACGCGCTGGCGTTGACCGGTGGACATGGTGCCGATGGGCCGGGCGCGTTCCTCGCCGAGTCCAACGAGCCAGAGTGCATCGCTGGAACGGGTGGTGGCCTCGCGTTTGGGAAGTCCGTGAACCAGCGCAATGTGGCGCACCAGATCCTGGGCAGCCACGTCAGCAGGCAGGTCGTGATGCTCGGGGCTGTAGCCGATGCGCATCCGTAAGTCAGGGCCGGCGTCGGCCGGGTTCTCGCCCAGCACCGTGAGCTGACCGGAGTTGGGATTGTGTAATCCAAGGATCATGCCGAGCAGGGTTGTCTTGCCGGATCCGTTGGAGCCGAGCAGACCCGTGATCCCTTTGGGAACGGTTGCGGTGAGATCGGTGAACACCGCCGCATCGCCCCACGCCTTCGTCACTCCCTGAGCGGTAATCACCGGGGACGGTGTGCTCGACAGGGGGGACCCGGGAGTTGCAGTGGTCATCAGAGACCAGTCTGACAGGTCCTGAAACAGGTCGAGTGGGTTTTCACCCTGATCTGACCCTGAGACGCAGCCGGCCAACCAGAATCCGTGGCAGCATTTGTCCATGAAACCTCCAACATCGCAATGGCTGGGTCAGGTTCGCGAAGAGATTCTCGATCCGGCACAGCGGATCATCGACCCGCACCATCACCTGTGGCCCGAAGGCAGGGGCATTCCCTACCAACTCGAGGATCTTCACGCGGATACCGGAGCTGGCCACAACGTCGAGAAGACCGTCTTCGTGGAGTGTCACGCAAGCTACGACCGCACTGCCGTCGAGCATCTCCAACCGGTTGGCGAGACCGTGTTTGTCGCTGCGAATGCTGCCGCTTCGCGTACCTCCGGGCAGGCAGAGATCGCTGGCATCGTTGCGCATGCTGACCTGACGCTCGGTGATCAGTTGTTGGAAGTGCTCGACGCCCACGTCGGTGCGGCCGGCAAGCTGTTCAAGGGCATTCGTCACGCTGGTGCGAGCGACCCCGAACCCGATGCGCTGAGCATTGCCGGGCGCGCTGACCCGGGCTTGTATGGACGGGCGGACTTTCAAGCGGGCATGGAGGTGCTGGGCGAACGCGGGCTCACGTTCGACACCTGGCACTACCACCACCAGAACGCGGAGTTCGCAGAGCTTGCCGCATCGGTCCCGCAGACGACAATGGTGCTCGATCACTTCGGTACGCCGCTTGGTGTGGGACGGTTTGCCGGCCGCCACGACGAGATCTTCGAACAGTGGAAGACCGACATTTCGACCATTGCCGCCAACTCGAATGTTGTCGCGAAGTTGGGCGGGTTGGCGATGCCGGACAACGGGTTCGGTTGGCACGAGCGAGACACGCCAGCCACCTCGGACGAGTTTGTCGCCGCCCAGGAACGTTGGTACCTGCACACCATCGACGCGTTCGGACCGCAACGTTGCATGTTCGAATCAAACTTTCCCGTTGATCGTTTCTCCATCTCCTACCCGGTGTTGTGGAATGGCCTGAAGAAGATTGCCGCCCGCTTCACTGCCGCAGAGCGCGACGCAATGTTCTACGGCACCGCGTCACGGGTCTATAGCCTCGACACATGAGCAGCATTGATGCCGAGAGCAGCTTTGACGCCGAGGCCAAAGAAAAGTCGCTGGTCGCCGAGTCCACCTCGTGGGATGTCAGCGCGCCCGTTGATGCCGCACCCGGCGACATACCAATTGTGGATGTGTCGCATTGGTTCGCCACCGGTTCCGCAAGTGCTCTCGCCGCAGCTGCGGCAGTCCTGCGCGAAGCCAGCGAACGTATTGGGTTTTTCTACCTCACCGGCCATGGCATCGATCCGGCGCTCATCGAAGCAACGTTCGAAGCCACGGCGGCGTTCCACGCGCTGCCCCACGAGACCCGGGAGAAGATCCTGCTCAATGGGCCGGGTACCGACATCAGCGGCATCGGCTACCTCCCCTTCGACAACCACATGCTGCCGCGTCGCGACACCGGCAACCAGAACGAGGCGTTTCTCATCAAAGGCGACGCAGCCATCGGGCTGGACGACAACCAGTGGCTGAGTGAAGCCGACGCTCCCGGCTTCCGGGCCGCAGTCGAATCATGGCTTGACGCTGTGAAGGGTTTGGCCCTTCGCCTACTCCCTCTCTATGCGGTGGCGCTGGACCTGCCCGAAGACTTCTTCGCCGACGGTTTCACGCACCCGTTCTTTCGTCTGCGTTTCACGCACTATCCGCCTGCCGCAGACCGCACCGATGCCGGAAAGGACAGAGCGAGCGCGTTCGGCATCTCACCTCACGTTGACACAACGTTCTTCACGCTGCTTCTTCAGGACTCCCCCGGCCTCACCATTCACAACGCGGCCCGGGATCAGTGGATCAACGCTCCCCTGATCGCGAACGCATTCGTCGTGAACTCCGGAGAGCTGCTGCGCCAGTGGTCCAACGACCGGTTCCTCAGCACCCGCCACTTCGCGAACAACCCATCGGCAACCAGCTCCCGCTACTCCATCCCGCTGTTCTTCAACGCGAACGCCGACCACCCCATGGAATGCCTCCCCACCTGTTATGGCCCCGGCAACCCCCCGAAGTACCCCACCATCTCCTACCTCGAAAGCCAGGGCGTCTTCCAGGGCGAATGACATACCTTCGCCCTGGCGAGCCTGCCTGTATTGAGAACACGCTGCCAGAACGCGCTGCCAGAACGCGCTGCCAGAACGCGCTGCCAGAACGTGGTGTCAGGAACACCGTTACAAGTTGCCCTGACCTCAACGGGGTTGGCGTAACGTGGCGCAATGCCTGTAGATCCGCAACTTGCACCTCTCGTCGACGCCATCACCACTGCTACTGCAGAGGGACCGCCTCTTGCCGAACAGACCGTGGCCGAGCGGCGCGAGGCATATGTTGCGCTTGCGTCGATCCCCGGTCCAGGCCCGGACCTTGACCACGTCGAGGACCGCGATATGGCTGGCGTGCCAGTGCGCGTTTATGCGAATGCGAACGCGCAGGGCATCTTCGTCTACATCCATGGCGGCGGCTACACCATTGGATCCGTTGACTCGCACGACCAGACGTGTCGACAGTTGGCGCTTGAGTCCGAATCGACGGTGGTCTCCGTGGACTACCGCCTCGCTCCCGAGCATCCGTTCCCGGCGGGCCTCGAAGACTCATGGGCTGTGCTCCAGTGGTTGGATCAGAACCGCTCTGCCTTCGGCGGCGACAACAGCAAGATCGTTGTCGGTGGCGACTCCGCTGGCGGAAACTTCTCAGCCGTGTTGGCGCTGATGGCGCGTGAAGCCGGACTGAACCTGGCGGCACAACTCCTCGTCTACCCCGCTGTGGACGTCGAGGATGACTCGCCAAGCATGACCGAGAACGCCGAAGGGTACGTGCTGACCCGAGCCACCATGAACTGGTTCAACGAGCAGTACGCTCCTGACCCTTCCGACTGGCGTGCGTCGCCACTCAACGCTGAGTCTCTGGCCGGAGTGGCACCCGCGCTCGTCATTACTGCAGAGTTCGACCCGCTTCGAGATCAGGGCATTGCCTATGCGAAGGCGCTGGAGGCAGCCGGGGTGGAAACCACACACACCAACTACGAGGGCACGGTCCACGTCTTCTTCCAACTCGGCCCAATCTGCGACGCTGGCGCCAAGGCCGTCAGCCAGGTGGCAACCGCCGCGAAGGCCGCCCTCCGCAGCTGAAGCGAAGTGGCAGCTGAGCAGAGGTCCCGACTTGTAACGGTGTTCCTGACACCGCGCATTTGAACTACTCGATGAACTGTCACCGCATTCCCTCGTTGTTTACTGACTCGCTGAGGTGTCCTTCTCCGGCGTGGTCGTTCGACCAGCACGTACCCGACCTCACGGTAATGAGCGACTCGATTTCCCGTCAGCACCTGCCGGTCCTCGTTGCGCGCCATCGGCTCTGTCATGACGCAGGGCTATGTCACACTTGATGGGCGGGTCACAAGACGTAACGGCCACAAGGGGCACAAGGGGTAAGCATGGGAATCAAATCTGTTGAGGAGATGATTGCTGAGGCGCGCAGGAGTCTCGACAATCACACACCGACCGAAGCGAAGAAGCTGGCCGACGCCGGCGATGCGCAACTGGTGGACATCCGCGACGTTCGCGAACTGCAACGAGAAGGCGTCATTCCAGGAGCGGTGCATGCACCCCGCGGCATGCTCGAGTTCTGGATTGACCCGGCCTCGCCCTACTACAAGCCGATGTTCGCCGAGGACATCGAGTTCGTTCTGTATTGAGCGTCCGGAGGGCGGACAAGTTTGTCCGCAAAGACACTCAAGGACATGGGACTCCCGCGGGTGTCCCACATCGTCACCGGGTTCAAGGGATGGAAGGAAGACGGCCTGCCCGTCATCGATCACGACACCTGGAAAACGCAACGCAAGCGCTGAGTAGGAGCCATGCGATGGTGACCGTTCTGTGCTCGAGGTGCCAACCGAAGGCGAGGTTTCCATCGATGGCAACTCATCTGATGGACATGGCCACCGCCCTCAACCTGGGCACCACCGCCGTACGTCAGGTGCTTTCGCGCAGGACGATAAGACGATCGCTTGCTCTGAGTCCGTCCAGATCCACCTGATCAGGACGCAGCCGGTCACCATTTCGCACGACAGCAACTACGGTTGCGCCCGCCGGCACTCGATCGTCAACCCCGCCAGTCGCCACGTCAGCGAGCTCCATACCAGCGCCGGCATCCAGGATGTCGTCAAGTACTCGGCCCGCTTCGGGAGCGAAGGTCCCGAGGCCGAGCATCCGGCCCAACATCAACGTGGCGTCGACTACTTCGTCTGCGCCGGCCTGCTGCAGAAGGTGCAGATTCTCCCGCTCACGTCCGCCCGCGACGATGTGAATATTCGGGTTGTTCTCGCGGGCGCTGAGCGTCACCAGAACTGCGGTGTCGTCACGATTCGGCACCACGATGACCGCCTTTGCCCGGTCGATGCCAGCCTGTTCGAGCACGGAGTTCTGACTGGCGTCGCCAAGGACGCCGACCATGCCGAGCGACGTTGCCCTTTCGATGGACTCGGGCACGATGTCAATGGCCACCATCTGTTCCGCGGTGACGCCTCGGCTCCGTAGGTCGCGTGCCACGGCTGAGCCGGTCGCGCCGAATCCGCAGATGATGTAGTGGTCTTTCACGTTCTTACTCCAACGACGGGTGAGCAGGTTCATACGGGATTGGTCGGTGAGCACTTCGACGGTGGTACCGACCACCAGAATGAGGAACAAAATGCGGGCTGGCGTGATCAACACGATGGTGGCAAGTCGGGCACCGTCGCTGACCGCGGTGATGTCGCCATAGCCGGTTGTGGTGACGGTCACCGACGCGTAGTAGAGAGCGTCGAGGAAGCTGACCGGATCTTCGGTGACGTCGATGTAGCCGTCACGCCCGAATCGCACCACGAGCGCAATGAACAGGACCAGTGCAACGGCGAAACCTATCCGGCGCAGCACCTGGATCTGGGGTGAGTCCTGGCGGCGCGGCAGGTGCACACGATCGAGCAGCGGCGTCGACTGCTTCTGTTGAGCGGACATGAGCCAAAGGGTAGGGCCCATCCACCGCGATGCCGGTCTCTGGCTACCTCGTGCAGTGGACACCTTGAACCTGAAGGTTGCGCTCCAGCTGCAATGGCGTCTGCGATGGCGTCAGCTTCTTCCTGGTATCCGTGATCAGATCCTCGACCATTTCGCACGTGGGGCTGAACAGGGTGCCCAGAATCAGGCGCGGCTGGCTTCGTTCATGGAGCGCCAGACACGCTCGGGCGTGGTGGGCATCTCAATGTGACGCACACCCATATGGGCGAGAGCGTCGATCACGGCATTCTGCACGGACGGCGTGGCGCCAATGGTTCCGGACTCGCCAATACCCTTGGCTCCGAGCGGGTTCAGGGGCGTCGGCGTCTCCTGTTCGAGTCGTTCGAAACTGGGCAACTCCGCAGCCGAGAGAATTGCATAGTCCATGAAGTTGCCGGTCTGAGGATTCCCGTACTCGTCGTAGCTGACCACTTCGGCAAGGGCAGCAGCAATGCCTGAAGCGACACCGCCGTGGACCTGTCCGTCGACGATCATCGGGTTGACCATGATGCCGGCGTCGTCACAGGCGATGTGGCGCAGAGCTGACACCAGGCCGGTATCGCGATCGATCTCAACCACCGAGAGGTGCACGCCGAATGGGAACGTGGGACCAGGCCCGGCAAAATCATGTTCAGCAAGCAGCGCCACGTCTTCCACGCTGTTCACATGCATGGCAATCTCACCCCAGTCGAGAGCACGCGCTGGCGTACCGGTCACGGCGAAGGTGCCGTTGTCCGCATCGTGCACGATGTCGTCCGGGTTCGCTTCGAGCATGGTCGCGGCAACTTCTCTCGCCCGGTCGATGACTTCCTCACTGGCCTTGTAGACAGCGCTGCCGCCAACCTGCAGAGACTTCGAGCCTCCGGTGCCGCCACCTCGAACCACCTCAGCGGTGTCGCCGTGGCGCACCTCGATCTTCTCGAACGGGATGCCCGTGAGATCTGCCGCAACCTGCGCGAAAGCGGTGTGATGGCCCTGGCCGTGTGAGGATGATCCGGTGAGTACCGTTGCAGAGCCGTCGGGATGCACCTCGATGCTGCCGAACTCGCCATTGTTGACCGGGTTGGCAATCTCCACATAGGAACAGAATCCAAGACCCATCAGTGACGCCGACGGATCTTCGCGACGACGCGCCTGCTCTGCCCGAAGCTCGGTGTAGTTCGCGTAGCTCAGCACCGCGTCGAGCGCCTTCTCGTACTCGCCGGAATCCATGTTCGCTCCCGCCGGGTTGGCGTACGGGAAGTCGTCGGGCTGGATGAAATTCCTGCGGCGAACTTCGCCCGGGTCCATACCAACCTCCGCGGCGAACACGTCGACCATCCGTTCGATTGCGTGGGTGGCCTCTGGACGACCAGCGCCGCGGTAGGCACCCATCGGTGTGGTGTTCGTGACAACAGCTGTGGCCGAAAATTCAAGCTTCGGAATCTTGTACACACCGGTAGCCACCATCTTGGAGATGAAGGGAAGCACGGAGCCAACCGCCGGATAGGCACCTCCGTCCTGAAGTGTGTGATGGCGGAAGGCTTTCATGGTGCCGTCGCGATCACCGCCCAGGGTGCCGGTGAAGTCGCAGCCGCGGCTGTGCACCATGTTCGTCATATTCTCCGAGCGAGTCTCGTGCCAGCGAACCGGGCGGTCGAGAACACGGGCCACGAGCGACACGACAATGTCCTCGGGGTACCCGCCGTTCTTCCCTCCGAACGCGCCACCCACGTCCGGACAGATGACCCGCACATTCTCCGGAGCGGTTCCTGTTGCGCCCGCCAACGTGTCGCGAGTGCCGTGAGCTCCCTGCGTGGTGGCCCACTGCGTGAGCTGCGGCGTGCCGTCCTCGGCTTTGCTCCACTTCGCAATTGTCGACCGCGGCTCGATGGGGGCGACGGCGAGGCGTGGGTTCTTGAACTGCAGGGTGACGGTGACTTCACAGTCATCGAAGAACGAGTCATCGCTCTCGCCGGGCACCTCAAAGCAGATGTTGTTCTCCACATGGTTCGGGTAGAGCAGCGTGTTGCCTTCCAGCGCATCGGCGGGGTCCACCACAGCATCGAGCGGTTCGTAGTCCACGAAGACGAGTTCGGCGGCATCAACACCAACCTGACGCGTCTCCGATGCGATGGCCACAATCGGATCACCGACATAACGGACCCGGTCGCTTGCGAGCCAGGTACGGAGCATCTTCTGGTTGACAAGGCCCATGCTCGGCGGGACCTCTTCCAGGCCAAGGTCAGCCGCGGTAAAGACGCCGACCACGCCAGGCAGCGATGCAGCTTCGGATGTATCGATACTTGTGATCAGCGCGTGAGCCATGACTGACCGCACGAAGGTCAGGTGCACGGCGTCCGCTGGCGCCAGATCATCAACGTACTTTCCGCCGATGGTCAGCAGGTCCGGATCTTCGACGCGGACAACACGGGTACCGAGAATGCTCATGAAGCCTCACTTCTTAGGGCGAAGGGACGAGAATACCAGTGGGTCGGCACGGCGAATGCACGTCACCGCTAACTTGCCGGTATGACCATCACCCGCATGCACACGTCAGCCCGAGCGAGTTCCATTGTGATCCACCAGGGCGTGGTTCACCTCGCCGGACAGGTCGCCGACGACCCCGAAGCCGACATCCAGGAACAGACCCGTTCGACACTTGCCAAGGTCGATGCCCTCCTTGGCGAAGCGGGATCGGACCGCGAGCATTTGTTGTCCGTCTCAATCTTCCTGCGAGACATCGACAACGACTTCGCGCCGATGAACGAAGTGTGGAATGCCTGGGTCCCCGAGGGCCATGCCCCCGCCCGCGCCTGCGTCGAAGCCCACATGGCCCGCTCCAGGCTCCTCGTCGAAATCTGCGTCACCGCTGCGGTGGCGTAGGGGACGTTTCTCGCTCCATCGAAAGACTCTATGAGTGCGGTTTCGGCTTGACGAAGTCGCTGCGGCAGGGGAGGAAACCGGTCCGATCTGGAATATCTGCGCCAGCGAGTATCTTGTAGAGAAGGCACCACGGAGTTGTGGCACGAGACAGAGGGGGTCACCATGCGTGAACCAGTGAACGAACCAGCAATCGACACCGCGTCCGGCATTGACGAATCTGGCATTGAAGAAGAGCTGCTCGTCGAGGAGATCTCCATCGACGGCATGTGCGGCGTCTACTAGACACCGCTCCCGCAATCCCGCTCAAGCAACGTTGTCCACCCCAGGCGCGCCCCCACCACGATGAACGCAGCAACAATTGACGTCGTCTTTGATTCGGGGCAACCCTACGAACTGCACCCAAAGGTTGCCCTTCGCCCTGAGCCGTTCGGGGCCATGGCCTACCACTACGGCAACCGGCGCCTGAACTTTCTGCGTCACCATGATCTGGTGACTGTCGTCAAGGCGCTTCCCCATCATCGGAGTGTCGACGCCACGCTCGTCGAGGTCGGCATTGACCCGAAGCGTCACCCCTCGTTCATCAAGGCGCTCAGCAAGCTCGCGGCCTCCGAGTTCCTGATTCCACGCCAGCCGATTCCCACCGCCAATGGAGACACCCATGACTGACTTCCTGACCGACCTCCCCGAACCGAAGCTGAGCAAGGTGAAGCAGAGCGGCCTCGCTGAGGAGATGAAGGCCGGCCTGCACGCCCCCATCTGCCTCACGTGGGAGTGGACGTACGGTTGCAACCTTTCGTGCGTGCACTGTCTCTCATCGTCAGGTCGTCGCGATCCGAATGAGCTCAACACCGATCAGATGAAAACCGTCATAGACCAGCTGGCCGAAATGCAGGTTTTCTACATCAACGTGGGTGGGGGCGAGCCAACCATCCGTCCCGACTTCTTCGAACTTGTGGAGTACGCCATCGACCGCGGCGTGGGCGTGAAGTTCTCCACCAACGGCGGCATGATCACGCAGGAGAAGGCCGAACGCATCGCCTCTATGGACTACCTGGATGTCCAAATCAGCCTCGACGGTATGGACGCCGAAACGAACGACGCGGTCCGCGGCGAGGGCAGCTACGACATGGCCATCGCCGCCATGGATCACCTCCATGCGGCAGGCATGAAGGGCTTCAAAATCAGCGTGGTCATGACCACCCACAACGTGGACCAGGTGGACGAGTACGAAGCGCTCGCTCGCAAGTACGACGCAGAACTGCGCCTCACCCGCCTGCGCCCTTCCGGCCGCGGCGCAGAGACGTGGAACGAGCTCAAGCTCACGCAGGCTCAACAGATCGAGCTGTACAACTGGCTGCTCGTTCGCCCGCATATCCTCACTGGCGATTCCTTCTTCCATCTGTCAGCGCTTGGTGAGCCGCTGCCCGGCTTGAACCTGTGCGGCGCCGGTCGGGTTGTGTGCCTGATCGACCCGGTGGGCGATGTGTACGCCTGCCCGTTTGTGCTGCACGACGAGTTCAAGGCCGGTTCACTTCTCGATGATGGTGGCTTCGCCCATATCTGGCGCGAGTCGGATCTCTTCCTCAGCCTGCGCGTACCGGGCAGCGAGGGCGCCTGCGGATCGTGCGGCTCGTGGGACGCCTGCCAGGGCGGATGCATGGCGGCAAAGTTCTTCACCGGTATCCCTCTGGACGGCCCGGACCCGGAGTGCGTAAAAGGCCACGGTGCCGAACTTCTCGAAGGCGAACGCACCCTCCCCGCCGCCGGCCCGGACCACTCGAAGCCAGACGGCGCCAGCACGGTGAAGCTCATGTCTCGCCCCGGCGGCAAACGCCTCGCCTGAATTTCCGGGGACTGCCTCAGGCGTCCAGCATCGCTGAGGGTTCAGCTGTTGCGCCGACCGTATTCTGCAGCGGCCGCTGGCCCCATTGCGTCGAGTTCCGCGGTCCGGACGCGGTTTCGTTCGGCGCGCAGGGGATGGCTGAATCCGGCACCCACCACGGGGTCCTCTCGGTCGATCAGCGAGTACCGCGTGATGCGTTGCGCATGCGGTGACAGTGTTGCCCACATCTCACGGGACATGGATCGAACGAGAGCTTCGGACCGGAACCACGGCGCCATGTATTCGATATTCGGCATGGCTCGAACGTCGTAGGACAGATTTGGTGTGCCACCATGCCAGCACCGGGCGTCGCGGATGATCGCGGACCCGGCGGGCAGGGGGCACACCGTCGAGAGTCGCATCCACTCGGGTTCGTCGGCCAGGCGTGGAATGGGTGCCCGCGACCGGTGCGTACCGGGGATTTGCCGAATCGGGCCATTCTCGGCCGTCAGGTCAATCGTCGGGAAATTCACGTGGACGACCGGCACCGGCAGGTCACGCATGGAGACCCCGCCCACCGGGTCATGCAACTCCGTCCAGACATTGTCCGAGTGCAAACCCTGATACTCGATCGCCCCAGGCAGACACAGGTCGCCGCCGGACCCGTAGGCGATGTAGTTCGGCGAGCCGAAGATGGAGGTGAGGATCGGTGTGGTGGTGGGCAGGTCGATGAGTTGACACCATTCACTTCGGTGGAACATGTGGCGCGAAGCAGACGTGCCGCCGAAGGAGTACCGATGCGGCAGGCCGCCCGCTCCACCGCCAACCTCGCCACGCGGGTCGGCTGCGACAAGCGTTTGGAGAACGTCGTCGACACCGTCGCGCAACTGCGCGAGCTGATCAACGGAAAGTGCGTCGGCGACGGCAACAAACCCGTCACGCTGAAACAAGGTGGTGGCTCGTTCAACGTCGCTGGCTTCCACCACTTCCAAACCCGGAATCCCGTTGCGTTCGTGCAGACGATCCCGCAACGCAACAACGCCCGGATCATCGGGCGTTCTCGTCCAGGTGACGCAGCGCGGGTCACCGGCAACCAGATTCAAATGCTCGGGTGTGGTCTCGATCTCGGCTTCGCCGATCTCGGTGGCGAGCCCGAGCGGGTTGTCATTGGATGCAGCGAGGGCGTCCGCACCTGTGCGGTTCGCCCGACCGTTGGGCGGCACCGCCGCATTCCATCCGATCGACACTGAATCTCTCAGCGACTGGGTGGCGAGAAGTATTGCGGCATGACTACGTCAAGGGGTGACAGATCATCGATGGCTTCCACGCCAATGCCGCGCATGGTGGAGTCGATGCCACCGCGCAGAATGTCCAGCACGTTCTCCACGCCGGCCTGCCCGTTCGCAGCCAGACCCCAGAGGTACGCACGTCCGATCATCACGGCGTTCGCACCCAGGGCGAGGGCTTTCACCACGTCGCTTCCTCGTCGGATGCCGCCGTCCATCAGCACTTCGATCTGATCACCAACCGCAGCAACAACCTCGGGCAGCACGCGGATGGGCGCTGGAGCACCGTCAATGTTGTTGCCGCCGTGATTCGAGACCGAAATGGCCGTTGCGCCAGCGTCAACAGCACGTCGGGCTTCGTCGGCGCGACCAATGCCCTTCACCATGAAGTGTCCACCCCACTCCTGGGCAAGGGACGCGACGTCATCCCACGTCGGCGGCGGCGTGCCCATCCAGGTCTCGTACGCTTCGAAGAATCCCTGCGTTGGGCCGTCGCCAACAGTGAAGTTGGGTACGCCAAGATCGGGCAGAGCCCCGCTCTTTGCCCAGTCCAGGAGCCAGAGCGGACGGGTAAGCACGTCTGGCGCATGTTTCATGGCGGTTTTAAAGTCGATCTTCTCGGGGATGGCCGGGCTGCCCCAGTCACGACCGTGGGAGAAGGACCAATCGAGGGTGAGGATCATGCCGGCCACCCCAGCCTTGCGGGCCCTGTCCATGCGGGCGCTCATCGAGTCACGATCACCCGCCCAGTAGATCTGGAAGAAGGTCTGGGGGTTCTGCCCAATCACGTCTTCAAGCGGCTGACTGGCGAAGGAACTGAGGCCCATGCAAACGCCGCGAGCCGCTGCGGCCCGGGCGACGGCAAGTTCACCCTCAGGGTGCACGGCCTGCACGCCGGTGGGCGAGATCATCACCGGCATGGACGAATGCTGACCCATGATCGTGAGGTCCATCTTGCGTTCCCCGGACTGGCCCGCTGTCACAGGTCGGAGCCCGAGCTCGTCAAACGCTGTGAGGTTGTCGTTCATCGACACGCCGGCTTCTGCACCAGCAATCAACGCGCCGTACACCGAACGGGGCAGGCGCTTACGAGCCCGATCCTTCGCCACGGCCACGGTCTCAAACCACTCGTTCGCCACAATCCCTCTTCACTTCACGATGCACGTCATCACCACGATGTGCTGACGGTCCTTCAATCCTAGGGGGATGGAACCTGTTCCTCGGACGACCGACATCTCTCGGGTGCCCCCAGCTCTAAGGTGAAGGCATGCTTGGGGCGATGACGACGACAGAGGCTGCAACAGCACCCATTCTGCTCATCCCGCTTGGAGCCACGGAACAGCACGGACCACATCTTCCTCTGGACACTGATACGCGTATTGCTGTGGCTCTCGCCAACCGTGTCGCCTCTCAGGTCAGCCAGTGCGCCGTTGCGCCGGCTCTGGCGTTCGGGGCGAGCGGCGAACATCAGGGGTTTGCCGGAACCATGTCCATTGGTAACGAAGCGCTGCAGGCCGTGATCATCGAACTCGCTCGCTGTGTCTCAGCTTGGACGGAGGCCGTGGTGTTCGTAAGTGGTCACGGCGGCAACCATCAGGCGATGAACCGGGCCGTTGACCAGCTCAGGCATGAGGGCCACACGGTTCGATGCTGGTCCCCTCACGTGGCCGGTGCTGACGCTCATGCCGGCCACACCGAGACGTCCATCATGTTGGCGCTGCATCCGGAGCTCGTGCGCATGGACCGAGCCGAAGCTGGAGCAATCGAATCACTCTCAACACTGATGCCCGAACTCGTCGCCGGAGGTGTGCGAGCCGTGTCAGCCAATGGCGTGCTGGGCGATCCGCAGGAAGCAAACGCGGCTGACGGTCGTCGCTACATCGAACAGATGACGGTGGTGCTCGCCTCTGTTGTGGCAACACTTGGGGAGTCAATACGGGAGGAGCACGCATGAGTCGTCGAGTGATTGTCACCGGAGCAGCTCGTGGCATTGGCGCGGCGGTCGCCCGATCGTTGTCCGAGCAGGGTCATCGCGTGGCACTGGTGGACGTGCCCGATGATGTGGATATACCGGGCCTCAGGTACTCGCTGGCAACGGAGGCCGACCTTGCGGCAACGACAGCGACCTGTGGCGCCGCCGCCATTTCGCTCACCGCCGACGTTCGCGACGAGCACCAGATCACCGCTGCGGTTGCGGCCGCGATCGGCGCATTCGGTGGGCTTGATGCCGCTGTCAGCGCGGCAGGAGCCATTGCCGGCGGAGCGCCGGTGTGGGAGACGTCGTCGGATGTCTGGCAGGCGATGATTGACATCAACCTCGGCGGCACGTGGAACCTGGCGCGCGCAGTTGTCCCGCACCTTCTCGCGCATCCAATGCCGCGCACCGGACGCTTTGTTGCGGTGGCATCAACAGCAGCAGAGGTTGGGCTTCCCGAGTTGGGTGCCTACACGGTGGCCAAACACGGCGTGGCCGGGCTCGTGCGCAGCCTGGCAGCCGACCTCGCCGCCAGCGGCATCACGGCCAATGCGGTCAGCCCCGGCTCCACCGATACAGACATGCTCGACGCCACCTCGCAGGTGTACGGCCTCGACTCTCCGGCAGACTTCGCGATGCACGCACGCATGGAGCGGCTGTTGGACCCGACCGAGGTGGCCGCCGCAATCTGCTGGCTGTGTCAGCCCGAAGCTTCAGGCATCACCGGAGCCATCGTTGCGGTCGACGGTGGCTTCACCGGTTGAACCGGTCGGGTCGCAGACCCAATCGACGGCACCAGCGCCGCCAGCGACTGCGCTGCTGCCGCGCCCTTCCAGACGCCGGCCCCATAGCTCACATCGTCCAGCAGACGCAGCGTTGTGTACCGCATCGGATCCAGCTCAGGACGATCCCGGGCCCAGTCACTCAGCTTTGGACCTACTGCGGCAAGACCAACCAGAACACGAGCGCGCCGCGACACCAGCGCCGCTCCGAACGACACCGGCCACCACGACCGTGTGGATGCGTCAGCGAGTTGACGCACTGCCGACCCCTGCGTCCGGGCAATCAGGCGCGCAGCCTGTCGGGTGGGGTCAGGCAGATTCTCCAGGAGCCGCCGGAGAGCGATGATGGATGCGCCGGCAGTGACAGCCCCAAGGGCAGGCTGCCCGATGGCGACGAGACCCCAGACAGCCGCCGACCACTTCGAGATGACCACCGGCGCGATGGCGTCAGGGTGACGAGCACCAAGCGGACCAGCGGCGCTGCCATAGCCAAGGCGCTGACGCATCATGGCGGCAACATCCCGTCGGTTTCGGTGCGTCACGGTTGATCCCGGTTCGTAGCGCACTACTGCTCCGGCATCCACCATGCGCCAGATCAGATCGACGTCCTCGCCGAAGCGGAGCGCCTCATCGAAGTGAGGCACATCCCCTCTCGCGAGGAGGCACGCCGACGGCACGTAGGACACCCGACTCCGCTGTTTGACCAGTGCAGGCACGTCACCCAGATCCAGCGGTGACTGGGTGGCCTCGTATCGGTCCAGCACACCGGTGCCTTCGGCGGCTTGCACCCGCGGAGCGACTGCCATCACCTCAGGATCGGCGAAGTGCCCAAGCAACGGTTGGAGCCAGCCGGGCTGGGGCACGACGTCGGCGTCGACGAACGCAATGAGCGGTGTCTGCACCTGGGGTCGGGCCGCGTTGCGGGCAGCGCCTGGACCCAGCGACATGTCATGACGAACAACGGCAACCGATTGTTCTGGCGCTGCAAGGCGGAGTTCTGTTTCGGACACCGCCATGGCGGATCCGTCATCCACGACCACGATGGCACTCACACCCGACGAAGCCAACGCACGAACGGTTCGGTCCAGTCCGTCGTGATCGTCCCTGACCGGCACGATGGCAGTCACATCAGCAGCACGCAGCGGTGACCCGCCCCAGTGTGGGTGAGCCATGCCCGCATCAAGCAGCCGCCTGGCCAACGCTTGCGGCGCAGCGCCCGGATCAACAGGCGCCCCTCCGAACCAACAAGCAACCTGGGTGGCACCTCCCTCGGAAAGCCTCAGCGCCCGGAACGGCGAACCGCCGAGCAATACCCGACCCTCCGCCAGAGTCTGAACGTCCGGGTCGGCCAACAGGCGCAATGAGATGGAAGGCTCCGTGAGCGTGGGCTCGGTCAACGAGCCCCGATGCCGCAGATGATCCAATCGCCTCCTGTGAAGCGCAGGTTCACGCGCACCGGGACCTCACCCACTCCAACAACGTCAACAAAGCCGGTCACCACCGCCCCGCTGCTCGAGATGTCGGACTGCGTGAGATTGTGCTGAAAGTTGCGACCCCCAAAAACGCCGGAAAGCAGAGCAGCGTCCGCGCCCTGACTGCACTGCGGGTCCAACATCGATTCGGCCCGTTGATAGTCGAACGCGTTCAGGTAATCGAGGAATTTTTCAGCTTGAGCGCGCGGCGCTTCTGTTCCTGTCTTGACGGACCAGGCGAGCACTCCGGAAAGCAGGACGGCGGCAAGCACCACCGCAAACGCACCGAGCTTGAAACGTCGATGTTCACGAAGGGTTGACCACGCGGAGGGTTCAACCACACCAGCTTCGTCATCCTGCAGTGCGTGGAACGGCTGCGGATCGTCGTCGTGGTCATAGTCGTTGTCGTTGTCGTTGTCTGGAGTGCCGCTGGCTGCCTGCGAGCCAGTGGAGGTTTCCCGCTGACCACCGCGCACCTTGGTGACCGGAGCGAAAATCATGTCGCGCTCCGCTGTGCTGTCCTCGGCCGGCGGCTGGGCGCCGAACGACGCACTGGCACCCGGGACGGCGGGGTCACTGCCGACCGTCACGTCGTCAACCGACTCGTGCAGCGATGCTGCGTTCTCGATGTCGCGTTCGCCATTACGTTCGCCAGTGCCGTCCGGACCATCAGTCATGAGCGTGATGCTACCTGCCGAAGCTCTCCCACTGGGGCGCACCAGCCTGTGGACGACGGTCTCAGAGACCAGCGGATTGTCGGTCTGCGGTCACGGATCGTGTTGGATGGCGCAAAAGGAGCAAAGGCGCCCCACCAGCAAATGCTGGCGGAGCGCCTTCGACTCAGAATGAGCAGGAATAATACTTCCTGCGTGGCGAACGCTTCCGAAACGAGCGAAGCGAGAGCAGGAACAATACTTCCTGCGTGGCGAACGCTTTCGAAACGAGCGAAGCGAGAGCAGGAACAATTCCTACTAGAAGTCCATTCCGTGATCGTGTCCGTCGTCGCCCTCGGGAGCGTCGGCGACGACAGCTTCAGTGGTGAGGAACAGTGCGGCAATGGAGCCTGCGTTTTCGAGAGCGGAACGGGTCACCTTTGCAGCATCAATGATGCCGGCCTTGACCAGATCTTCGTACTCGCCGGTCTTGGCGTTCAGACCGTTGTTGCCCTTGAGGTTGCGGACCCTGTCGACGACAACACCGCCGTCCATGCCAGCGTTGATGGCGATCTGGTGGATCGGTCCTTCAAGCGACTTCGCGACGATGCGCATGCCGGTACGCATATCGGCGTCCTTCTCTTCGGCAGCGGCCGCAGTGACTTTGGCCTGAGCCCGAAGCAGCGTGACACCGCCACCGGCGACGACACCTTCTTCGATGGCAGCCTTTGTGGTGCTGACTGCATCTTCGATGCGGTGCTTCTTTTCCTTGAGTTCCACTTCGGTGGCAGCGCCAACCTTGAGGACGGCAACGCCGCCGGACAGCTTGGCGAGACGCTCCTGCAGCTTCTCACGGTCGTAGTCGGAATCGGTGTTGTCGATCTGCATCTTGATTTGTGCGACACGACCGTCGACGTCACCCTTGGAGCCGCCGCCTTCGATGATCGTGGTCTCGTCTTTGCTGACAACGACCTTGCGAGCGGTGCCGAGGAGATCCAGGGTGACGGCGTCAAGTTTGAGGCCGACCTCTTCGGAGACAACCTGACCACCGGTGAGGATGGCCATGTCCTGGAGCATTGCCTTGCGGCGATCGCCGAAGCCCGGTGCCTTGACAGCGGTGGAGTTGAAGGTGCCGCGAATCTTGTTGACGACGAGTGTGGCGAGAGCTTCGCCTTCGATGTCCTCGGCAATGATCAGGAGCGGCTTGCCGGCCTGCATGACCTTCTCCAGAGCGGGAACGATGTCGCGTACCGCGGAGATCTTGGAACCGACGAACAGGATGTACGGGTCGTCCAGAACGGCTTCCATGCGGTCAGGGTCAGTGACCATGTACGGGGAGATGTAACCCTTGTCGAAGCGCATGCCCTCAACGAGGTCCATTTCCATGCCGAAGGTCTGGGACTCTTCAACGGTGATCACACCATCCTTACCAACCTTGTCGATGGCGTCGGAGATGGTTTGACCGATGTCGGGGTCCGCTGCGGAGATTGCAGCAACCTGGGCAACCTGGCCCTTGTCGGAGACGGGCTTCGCCATGCTGCGGATGGAAGCCACTGCCTCGGCCACGCCTGCTTCGATACCGCCCTTGATTGTCATGGGGTTGGCGCCGGCTGCCACGTTGCGCAGGCCTTCACGAACCATGGACCATGCGAGCACGGTTGCGGTGGTGGTGCCGTCACCAGCAACGTCGTCGGTCTTCTTTGCAACTTCTTTGACCAACTCGGCACCGATGCGCTCGATGGGGTCTTCCAGGTCGATTTCCTTGGCGATGGACACGCCATCGTTGGTGATGGTGGGGGCGCCCCACTTCTTGTCAATCACAACGTTGCGACCCTTGGGGCCGAGCGTGACCCGAACAGCGTCGGCGAGCTTGTTCATGCCGGCTTCAAGTGAGCGACGTGCTTCCTCGTCAAAGGTAATGAGCTTTGCCATGTGTATCTGAATCCTCCAAATGTCGCCGCCAGGCTACTGACGACGAGAACTAGCACTCTCGGTACGAGACTGCCAACAGGCTACGCCGCGCGCATCTCCGGGGAAAACTCGCGCTAGACATTTTTTGTGCCAACGCGACCGCAATCCGGCGATGATCGGCCTGACGTGGAGCTTGTGTTCACCGAGGGAGAGTTCACAACGGGTCGTTCAGAGCCTGCGGCGCCCCGCTCTCCGGCTCGACTTCTTGGCGCTGTCGCACTCGGTTTGCTGGCGGTTCTCGGCCTCACTCGTCTCTCTTCTTCCCCTGCCGAGGTGGCCGATCCGGTGCCTGCACCGACGGCCACCTCGGCGCCGGAACCCACTTCGATTCCTGTCGCAACCACACTCCCGGGACCAGTACCCACCCGGGCACCACTGGTCACGTCGCTCGATGGTCAGGCGTCTGCGGACGTGTGCCCCGACGGCAGCGAGTGGAAGGAGGCGATAGCCAGCGAGGCCGCCGACGAGGCCATCAAAACCACGGAGGTCTTTGGTGGCGCAGTGGCCGTGACGGTGCTTTCCGGCCCCATCTGCGACCGCATCGAGATCAGCATTTGGGGCCCGACGAACGGACAACCTGCCAGGGTGGACGCTGAGCACGGCATTATCCGGCTGGCATCGGGGCCTGCTCTCAGCCGCGTGTTCGGCGAGGTTCCTGACACTGCGCCAGCGATTCTGACCTGGACAGACATGGCGAGCGGTGAAGCGAACGTGATTGCGGTGGCTCAGGGACCGGACGGTCCTGAGGTTGCCATCAGCTTCGGCGCCGGCGACGTCCAGATCCGTCAACCCCGGTCTGAGGCACCGTCGCTTCATGTCATCGACATCGCTCAGAACCAGACCCCAACCGGCCTGCTGTTTGGCCCGATCACGGACGACTACAACGCGCCGCGGGGTTCCAGCCTTGCGCTGCTGCAACCGCTTCAGATTGACCTCACCGGACCGGGACGTCCGAGCGATATCGAAGTTCTCGGGATCACTGTTGACCCTGAGAACACCGTGATCCAGCTCACGCCGTGGGACGAGTCGTTGCCGTTCAACCCGGCCAGCATGTCGGACGCGTACCCGGTGAACGTGCGGGGGCTGGGCGGCGAGAACTCCGTGTTGAAAGGCGCGCGTGAATTCTCGCCGTCTCATGAGGTGTTCGAAGTGGAGCTGCTCGGGGTTTCCCAGGGCGCCTGGGTTCTGACCATGACGCTCAACCCGGGCGCCCCCGATGAGTGGGTGGTCGGGCAGCGTTTCCGCGTGATCAGTGATCCGGGCGGACCGGGCACGTCCGCCGACCCCATCCCCGTGTTGCCCACTCCCACTCCGAGCATGACCTGTGAGCTGCCGCCAACGAGTGCGTTCAACAGTTCGTCGGTGACCACGAATCTGTGGACCACACCGGAGTGTGACCGGGTGTTGATCATCCTGCCCCGAAATCTCAGCACGCTGCCGACAATCACACAGGATGAACGACTGGGCACGATCGACATCAACCTGGGCGACGTGCCCGGCTCCCCGGAGCGTGTGGTGTGGGAAGACGCTGCCACCGCGAACATGAATCTGCTCGTGCTGGACGATCAGCCCGACGGCTTGCACGCTCACCTGAGCTACGGCGCGGGAACGGCCACGGTTCGCCAACTTGTCGACCCTGACCGCATCGAGATCATCATCGAACAGGAACCGTGGCCTCCTGGGATGATTGCCGGTCCAATCATGATTCGGGACAGCGCCCCGTTGGTGGTGTTGTCCACGCCGCTGCAGCCGGATATCTCTGGGCCCGGCGTCACCACCGACGTCGTGTTCCGCGGTTACGCAGCGGACCCGGCCAACACGCTCATCGAAGTCCGGCAGTGGGATGAATCACCGGTCACCCGCAACAGTCCTGAACCATTCGATCGCACCTCCGCGGGGGCCGTGCTCGCAGTGCCTGTCAGAGGACTGACGCCCGATGGCGAGGCGGTTGTTACAGGTGGAGCGTTCGCCCCAACACAACAGCTGTTCGAGCTGGAACTTGTCGACCTTCCGCCCGCCTCGTGGATAGTGACGGTGACCGCGAACCCCGACACCGAGCAGGAAGAAGTGGTGGGCCAGTACTTTCGCAAGTCGGGTAGTTCAAGCAGTCTGGGCCCACTTGCGCAGCCCATTGCGTCGCTGCGCGGCGGCTGACAAACGTTCTGAACTTTCCTGGAAAATGTTGTCTGAGCTGGGGTTTTGGGGCGAGATTGTCACACCCCGGTGTCAGTGTGGGGGTATGGAAAGCGGAGTCCTTCACAGCGAAGCGGGCGGGCCGAAAGCGGCCGCGCTCGATGCTGCCGTCGGCGCGACGGTCGCGGCGGTTGACGCGGCTCTGGATGCTCTTGCGGCGGCGCTGGTTCCAGAGGATGGGCGCGAGGCGATCCGGTGCGTGAAGACTGTCGAGCGGCTGCGCAGACGCTTCGACGCGGTCGCTGTCGGGCTGCTCGGCCACATCGATACGGAGTTGTTGTTCATCCGGGATGGGCATTCCTCGGCGAAAGCAATGGTGCGGCATCACGCGGAGCTATCTGGGGCTGAAGCAGCCGGGCGAGCGAAGACGGCAAACGTGTGCGCAGACCTGCCCGAGGTTGCCGACGCGTACGCGGCAGGTGCTGTTGGCACAGATCAGATGCGCCTGCTGGGACGTGTGCACGCGAACGTGCGGGTGCGTTCAGACATGGCCGAACACCAGGACTGGTTCCTGAACCTGGCTTCCACACAGGACTACAAAACATTCGAACAACACGTACGACGCTGGGAAACCCTCACCGACG